>Ga0126314_10000577_pt1 | contig 17507 bp, 13 predicted proteins | sample Plot105B_FD_92535 | JGI IMG/M metagenome (GOLD analysis project Ga0126314, IMG submission 92535) | Serpentine soil microbial communities from UC McLaughlin Reserve, CA, USA - Plot105B | ecosystem: Environmental > Terrestrial > Soil > Grasslands | place: USA: UC McLaughlin Reserve, Lake County...
GGAGTTGAAAATAAAAATTATAAATAAACAAAATACTTTTATTGATAATGATGTCTTGTATAATGAGTTGTCTTATATCATGATGGAGGCATTAATATGGTTCTAGAAGTTAAAAAACCACGTCCACTGTGGGAGATAATTTTCTCCACTCATCATACCGATATTGGTTTATTGTATATTATTTCATCAATAACATTTTTGATGATGGGGGGAGCGTTAGCATTAGCAATTAGATCAGAATTGTTTTTGCCTGGACAACAGATCATTCCAGATCCAAATACATTCCATAGATTCTTTACAGTTCATGGTACAACGATGTTATTCCTTTGGGCTATTCCATTTGGTGCCGGTATTGGTAATTACTTGATTCCAATTCTAGTGCGATACAAAGATATGGCCTGGCCAAAGTTGAATGCAGTAGCATTTTGGATGATCCCTGTAGGAGCTGCAATGGTCTGGATTGGATTTGCAGATCTTGGTTGGACAGCCTATCCGCCTTATTCTATTATTCGAGCACCAGGACCAGCAGCAGAGTTGTGGATATTTGGATTAAAGATCTTGGGGCTATCATCGGTACTTGGTTCTATAAACTTTATAGTTACCATGCTAAAGTGTAAACATCCAGATTTACCAATAATGAAAATGTCATTATTTGCTTGGTCAATATTATCAATTTCATTTATGACTCTAGTTGCTATACCTACCTTTGCTGCGGCATTAATCATGCTATATACAGATAGGCTTGGTGTAACTGGATTCTTTAATCCTGCCCTAGGAGGTGATCCTATAGCGTATCAACATCTCTTTTGGTTTACTTTCCATCCCGAGGTGTACATATTCTTACTCCCGGCCGTGGGTATGTTATATGAGATGATACCTAAATTCTCAAGGAAGCCGATATTCAGCTACCAGTCAGGGGTTATAGCGTTTCTACTCTTGTCCACCATTGGATTTGCATCATGGGCTCACCATATGCTTGCGACAGGTATGAGCTTCACCGAAAAGACTGTCTTTATGGTAGGAACTTTGGCTGCCGTACCAGCTTCAGCTATGCATGTCTTTAATTGGGTAGCAACCATGTGGGGAGGAAGAATAAAGTTTGCAGCTCCTATGCTTTTTGGTGTAGGAGGAATAATGCTATTCTTTGCTTCGGGAGCCGGAGGTGTAGTTAACACTGCATTGCCTTTAGACTTTATAACCCACGATAGTTACTGGGTTGTTGGGCATTTCCATTTGATCCTTATGGGTACTGTATCACTTACATTTACAGGGTTCATATACTATATGTTCCCGTTAATCACTGGAAAAATGTATGACGAAAAACTGGCAAAAATACACTGGGTAGCAGCATTTTCAGGTATTATAATAGTCTTTATGACACAGCACGTATTAGGATTAATGGGAATGCCTAGAAGGTATTTCGATTACCTTCCATTACCAGAATGGATAGCAATGAACCAAATTGCAACAACAGGTGCATGGATTGTAGGACTGTCATATGCATTAATGATATACAATCTGTTAAAGAGTTCTATAAAAGGACAGTTCGCAGATATGAGAGACCCATTCAATATTGGAGAGCAATATTATGACTACCGACGACGAGAGCCGCATCATTAGAACAACTACAAAAAGGTTAGCTAAAGGTCTAGCTGTTGTAGTAGGTATACTGATAGTAGGTGGAGTGTTAGCCCTAAGCCAGTGGGATCACATGCATTCTGTTCCTCCACAGTCAGCCAAACTAAAACCTAAATTTGATCTGTCAAAGACAACGGCTGCTGCGCATGATATTCCTGTTGCTTCTTCTGCTGCAACTGGAGGGGCTGCCAAACCAAAAGCAGATGTTACACTTTCAATTCTGGAAGGAGCTGCTACGCAAGGAAGTCCTGACTTTGACCCAGACAAATTAACAATAAAAAAGGGAAATACAATACTCGTTGAAAACAAGGATTTGATGCCTCATACTGTTACCAATGGTAAAGATGCATCAGATGCAACATCGGGCAAACTTTTTGATACCAGTATAATAAATGGTGGGGATTTCAAGGTGTTAGAAACTGCAAATGTTGATGCCGGAGAACACCCATTCTATTGTACAGTCCATCCATACATGACAGGAACTTTAATAGTACAATAATAATATAAGCAGCAGAATTAAGGACTAAAAGAAGGAACAAGAAGAAGAAAACAACAAGGCAAGAAGAAAAGACTATTATTATGTTTCTCAAAACTCTCTCTTTTTCGACACTTTCTATACTTTTTGTTTTGATATTTATTGGAGGATATGTTAGTGCTTCAGGAGTAGGTTTGTCATGTCCAGACTGGCCCCTATGCCCGGCAGGTTTGGTTCCACTACAAGATTTTATTATAGAATATTTTCATCGAACCATCGCAGCAATTACAGGGTTGTTGGTTATTGTTACAATGTTATTTACTCTTAAATCAAAAAAGGCCCCAAAAGAGATGAAGATTGTTTCCATAATTGCAGGAGCTGCAGTAATAGCTCAAATTAGTTTGGGTGCTATTGTAATTTTAGAACGTCTTCATGCTCATCTAGTAACTTTACATCTTGGAATAGGAATAATATTATTTTCTATGTTAGTTCTAGTTAATTTGTATGCGAGAAAAATTCCAGATAAGAATAATAATGCCAAAGCTATTTCAAATTTAGAAAAGTCTACTGTTCCCTAACATTTAATAATTTTTTTTTATTAGAAGAGATTTTATCTAATAACATTAAATTAATATAATAATTCTTCCTCTACGATTTCTATAATTTCAGTTTTTTATTTAGACAATCTTGTTTTCTCTCTCTTTATTTATTTCCTATTTAATACCTCTATTTGTTTCTTATTTCATACGCTTTTATTCTCTGATATTTCCTTTTTACTTTTTCTCTTATTTGTTACATAGATTACTGCTATTACTACCAGAGGGGTTACAACTGCAAAAGTAATTAATGAATAAAAAATATAACCAAAAGGATTCAAGGTACTAAGATTGAATATGTATGTTATAGTTTTTCCCGTAAAGTAAATGTCATTTAAATCCACATAAAAAACATAATTTCCAGGCTCCATGAACTTGTAGACAAATTCATGGTGTCCTTCTGTTACTATTATTTGAGGAATTTTTTTAATTTCTTGTCCATTTTTTGTTATTGAAATAGAAATAGGAACATCAGAAAGTTCTGTACCATCTACAGTAGATATTCTCATCATTACATTAGTATTTTGGCCAGTTGTAGGTATCTCTGGGTCCGTGGCGACTTGTACATAGTAGTTTCCTATTTTCTCACCTGAAGAATTAAAAAGTTGATGTGCAAAAACGTCTTGAGTAATAACCTGATGAGATGAAAGTGATGTTATAAGGAAGTTTCCTAAAATAAAACTAAAAATAATTTGAAAAAAAGCCCTACTTAATTTCCTCTTCATTCTTGGCAAACTGTATTTAGACACATTCCACTCTTAAAGGTAACTATTATCTGGATTTCCACTTTACCTATCTTCGTTTTCAAAGTGAGTGTGATGGGATGGAACAGAGGTTTTGATCGTACTACTTGTGAAGAGCAAATGATAATATAAGATTTGTAACAATAATGGTAAAGATACGAGAATAAAAAGGACTAGAATATTTAGTACATAACAATCAAGTTCTATTATTAATTTTTGAACTGAACTATGACGATATTATTATGATGATAGTAGTTATAAAGAAAGATAATAAGGTACCGCGTAGTAATAGCATATACATACATAAAACCAAGCAAGCAGAAAAAGAATAAAAAATTGTAAAACAATGGCTTGTGTAATATAATACTAGCTACAGCATTTATCTTATGCTAGTGGGTATGAAATTTGCTTGTTTATTACTTCTTCTCCTACTCCTCCCTCTCTTTTTTAGGTAGTAGGTATATTTTTATTAATGCATGAAATATATGATTAAATGAGTGATAATTTAGTAGTCTGTAAAAGATGTAGTCATCTAAAAGGAAACCATGTATCCTCTAAATGTATAAAATGTAATTGTCAGCAATTTGTAGAATAATATATATCTCTCTCTCTGTCTGAGAGTTTTTGGAGAATTTATATCTCAAGTGCTTTTCATAATCCCTAATGAGGGTTCTGTTTGATTGATTAAGGTATATAGCTAAATAATCAGCTTGAATCACAAATATAGTTTTTTAAAAAATGGGTGTTAGATTTGCCTATTTTAACACCCATTGTGTTAACTTCTTTTTCAAATGACGGATTTAGGTGTATTATGAGAAGAGAAGGTAGAATAAAAGATTGTTGATTTTTTGGTGTAAGAGGCTACAATAACACCAAAATTAGATGTGATAAAGGTTACCCATAAAGTAGCAATAATGATAACAGCAAAATGATTAAAAAATTTTTGATAACAAGATTACCAAATTATGTTAGAGAAATATTCAACTTTTTTTTATACCTTTAGAAATCTGAAATCAACTTACAGAATCCTAATTAGCAAAAGATTTATAGTCTAATAGAATGTGCCAAAATTATAATGGCAGAATCTCTTAAAAAAACGCCGGCTTTAAAATTTTCAGATAAAATTGTTGTAATTACCGGTAGCGGAACAGGTATTGGTCAAGCTATTGCTAAAAAATTTGCTGAAAGAGGCGCTAGTATCATTATAATGGGGAGAAGGAAAGAACCGTTGGATAAAACCAGTGAAATCCTTGTTGATATTATGAAAAAAGTAGGGTCATCTGGTACTGTTAGATCTTTTTCTGGTGTAGACGTTTCCGATGAGAATGGTATTAACGAAATGTTCTCGAATATTAAACAAGAATTTGGTAAGGTAGATATCATTGTAAATAACGCAGGAGTTTCAGGTCCTGTAAAGACATTTACTAATGCATCCTTTCAAGATTTTAAGGATTGTGTTGCTATCCATCTGACTGGTACATTTTGGACCTCTGTCCAGGGACTTAAAGTAATGGATAAAGGTTCTAAAATTATAACAATTGCTACATTTTTTACTGAAGAAAACAAATATGAACAAAGACCATATAGGTTTAGAACTCCCTATACTGCAGCACAGGGAGCCAAAAATAGACTGGCTGAAGCTTTAGCATGGGAATTGGTAGAGCAAGGTATAAAGTCTGTAGCTACTAACCCCGGTCCTGTGCATTCTGATAGGATTTATAAAACTGTTTATCCAAAAGCAGCTGCAGAATTTTTGCGTATAGGAGGATATCCAGGACTTGATTCAACTGAGGTAGAACTATCTGCAATAAATGGGTTAGAACTTTTGGGAGAATCTCCTGAGGTATTTTCAAAGGGTATTATGGAAATAGCACAGCAAATATCTAAGTCTCGATCATCTCCTTACTCCTCCTCATCTTCTTCTCCTCCTCCTCATTCTTCAGCGCAGCCATCTTCCCCTTCAAAAACTACTACTACTACTACTAGTAATACTCCTATTACAGATAGTGATAATGCTGCTACTACTACTACTACAGCTACTGCTGCTGCTGCAACTACTCCTCCTCCTCAGCTTACTCCCACTCAAGGTAGTGGTGATCTAAATAAAACGATTGAAGGAATGTTGATAAAGATACAAGAGATAGCAGAAAAAATCCAACAAAATACCAGTAAAATGATAGTAGATAATGAATTTTTGAGTCAAGAAGAAGTAGCGGATATGGTCTTGACTTTGTCTGATGATACTATCAGTAAATTAATCAACGGTAGAATTATTCCCAATGATAGAGTATTTTATCCTGTCAAACCTATTGTAGGAACTTCTATCGATGAAAGTAGCTTACAAAATTTAAAAGAAAAAGTAGTAATTATCACAACGACATCTTCGCAGGAAAAAGATGTACAGCGAGTCATTAGTCTAGCAAACAAATTGAATGATACTGGTGTAAAACAAGTCATAATCCTGAGTAAAAACTATGATGATACAAAATTTTATAAAGATTTTCATAGTCATTCATTGGACCTTGCAGATGAAGAGAAAGTAAAGAGAATTTTTAATACTGCCAAAACAAAATTTGGAAGTATTGATTCTGTCATTCATGTTACAGGCGAATATGATTATAATCGCAGTTTATCATCTTTGTCCAGAGAGGAATGGGATCTTTTAGTAGAGAATTTTATCCACATTCCGGCATTGATAACAAGGGAAGCAGTAAAATTTATGTCGCCAGCTGATGCTATTCAAAAACCCTCTCAATTTAAAGATTCACATGGAGTAATAGTTATTCTCGGTCCTGATTCTCCATCAGGAAAGAAGATCTCTGGCTTGTCAAGGGCAAGATCTGAAGTATTTAGAGGTGCTCTTAGACCATATACAGCTACGGTGAATCAAGAATTATCAGATGTGTTAGGATCAAAAATAAAATTAAACTTAATTCTGGCTGGAAACGTTGAAGGGATTGAATCAAATATAGAGAATGTTACAACTTCTGTTTTAAATTTAATTGCTGGGTCTTCATTAAATAAAAATGAATCCATTTTCTATATTGATGAGGGAACAAAAAAGAAAAATAATTAGAAGACGACGGCTTTACTGAGACGACTATGTGGCCACGACTACTACTATTACTATTTTGACTATCTGTTTCTTTTTTTATGACGTTACTTTAGGAATAGGTAAAAATTCTATTTTTATTTTATTTTCGGCCTTAAATATGGCGTCATCTGTAATATCTACTGCTGCATTGTTTGCTATTTTAAAATTGATCAAATATCCTCCTAATTGACCTGCATTAAAAAGAACATCACATAGTAAATCTGATATATTCTTAAACTCGTGGTCAGATTCCCTAATATGGGAAATTAATAATGATCTAATACTTTTCAATACTGTCAATGACGGGGTAATATTCTCAACTAGATCTTTAAAACTAGAGATATTACAAATTTGATTATGCAAAGTATCTAAAACAATTTTGGAAGTCCATATAGCTCTTATTGATTTTCTATTACCATTTAATTCTGAAGAAATTAACAATGAATATTGAATGTTGTTCTCTTTTAGAGAAATATTTAATTTCTTTATTAAATCATCATCTTGAGTTTTTAAGTCATTGAATATATTTTGAAGCTTTATTATTTCATTGCTAATTCTGTATTGTATTTGTTTTATCTTTGGTCTTAACGGTATACTATATTTAATTAAATGAAATTCATTATCACTCTCCCGTGATGATGATGATGATGATGACGACGATTGAGAACTATGACAATTCTTAATATCAGTTTGTGAATTTAATGAATTTAAATTAAAATTATCCATTTTTATATCTTTATATAATGCTGCTGTTGCTGTTACCCTCACAGAAGAATTATTCTTCAGGATTTCGGAATTATCATTTTCTTGCATAAAACTTGCTCACCTTTTCTTTTAGTATATGTATATATAATATCGTCATGTTCAATGTTTGGCAGTAACTATAGTAACAATAGTCCAAAGTTACAATTCTAATTTTTAGCTCAGTATTTTTTTTGTTTTGACATAATCTAATTGACAAAGGTATTTTATTTTATATATTATCTTAAGTCAATAGTAATGAATCAGAGACACATCCAAGACGAGGACTATGCCTTTAAAGATCCCCTATTTAAGAATTTAAAAAATAATAAAAAGGATTCAGGAACGAAAACACATTATTTCTCACACGACGACGATACCAGCAGCAGCAGCAGCAGTAACAGCATTCAAAATAATAACAATAATAACAATAATAATAATAATAATAATAATAATAGTGATGATGTTGATGATACTATTAGATGTGTCAATAATATCGGTATTGAAAATAATGACCTAATTGGAAATTTAGAAGAATTTGGTCTCTCACAATATGAAGCTCGGGCTTATTTAACGATGATAGGTAAGGGTTCTCTCTCAGCTAGTGAAATAGCGTATTATTCTCATTTACCAAGAACAAAAATTTATCTCACCTTAAAAAAATTAGAAAAAAAAGGCTTATCTGTAATTTCTCAACAAAAACCTCTAATATGTAGTGCAATAAATCCAACAGAAGCTTTTGAAGAGAGTCTAATAATACAAGAAAAACGCTTGATGAATATGAAAAAAGTTATTGATAAATTGCAAAAGATTAATGAGAAAAGCAATTATTTGAAAGGTCTGGAAGAAAAAAGATATTTTATATTAGATCCAAAATCTACTTTTCAAAAATTATCCACCTTAATAGAAAATTCTCGAACCAGTATTATAGCAATTCTTGACATTTGGGGTTTAAGATTGATTTCTCAATGTAAATCTTTATTAATTAAAGCAATTACCAAGGGAGTAAAGATCAAACTTTTAATCTCAAATCAATGTATCAACAGTGAAGATTTATCATTTTTACCAAATGAAATTTTCATAAAGGTTGGAAACGTTTCTTCAAATATTATTATACTGGATTCAGGTAATATAATAAATATAGATGGAGGAAATGGTAAGGCGGCATTATTTCCATCCATTGATATACTAGGATTTTCTTATATGAAAATTTTTGAAGAAGAATGGAAAAAAGCAATCGAAATCAGAAATTTAAATAAAACTGAATCTTTGACTCAACTAAAAGCCGTTCAACTTATAAGATTTATTGAGGATCTCTCCTGCTTTTCAACCTTTGAATATTTATATTCTATCTATCTTTCAATTTTATCTTCATTAGCCATTAATAATAGATCTAATAGTTCTGTATCTCCTTCTCCTTCTTCTTCTCCTTCAGATCTTCTTCCTACTACTACTACTACTACTACTCCTCCTCCTCCTCCTCCTATTCTTTATCACAATTCTCCACTTCCTTCTTATCATTATAGTCAACAACAAGAAAGAGAAAATGAAAATGAAAATGAAAAAGAAGAATATTACAATGATGAAAACACAATGATGTTGAGTAACAACAAAAAAGATAATAGAGAACGGATTTATGGTTATAATTCTAAATTTAATTTTAATAAAACTCATATTTCCTTTCTTAATTCTTTGGAAAGATACGGTGTAAATCTCACTGATTTCACTATCGAAGAACTTATTCAAACGGTCGATTTAATTCTGAAAATGAACTATTCAGGAGAATTAAAATTTGACAGAAATAATAATATTTTAAGTATACATTCGAAAGACAAAAATAAATCCTTAATAATATTGACAATATTATTGAGTTTATATTTTATAAATTTAAACTACAAGATCGATATTACACCAAAAATATCTGAAGTATCTGACCAGATTACCATTAACACATTTCATATTAAATATTCTAAATCGCTCAATTAATACTGGTAATATTATTTATTTTATTATTATTATTATTATTATTATTATGATACAATAATAATTTTTTTAATTTTTAAATTCTATCTTTTTGTAAACTTATAACTTCAAAAGATTATCATCATCAATCATCATAACGCTAGTTATTTTCTATTTCATCAAAATTTTTCAACACTTCTGGAAGATTATCCAGGAGATCGCTTGCTACGATATGTAATCCTAACTTTTGGTATGCCATAAATCCTGCAATTCCATTAAGATAAACAGCTGAGCATGAAGCATCAAATGACGAATTCAATTTACTACAGAATCCTGCAACAAGTCCAGCTAGGACATCACCTGTTCCACCAACTGTCATAGCAGGTGTGCTTCTTTCAATTACTGTAGTTAGTTCTCCATTTGAAATAATATTTTTCCATCCCTTGAGGATAATTGTAATTCCATATTTTTTTGCATTGTTTAAAACGTCTAAAATTTGTTCATTTTCATTATTATTATTATTATTATTGTTATTATTATTGTTATAGTTTTTTATTTTTGTTCCAAAAATTCTCATATATTCTCCTCCATGAGGAGTAATAATACAACCTGAACCCTTTATTTTGGGCAATATTTCAGGAATTAATGCAGATGCGTCAAGTACTAGTTTGGTTCCATTTTTTAATAATTTCTCAATCAAACTCAATAGTGCTTCTTTTTTAGCTATATTCATACCCATACCAATTGTTGCTACATCTACTTTTTTTGGAAGTGTTTTAATTAATCGTGCTGCTGAACCCATTGTTAATCTTTGATCAACTAAAGGTATTACTATGAGATTAGGTGAATATGATCTTGTTGATTCTACATTAATGCTAGGAACTGCTGTATATACCAGATCTATACCAGACCGTAAAGCGGCTATTGATGCCAATACTGGTGCTCCATGATAAATTCTACTTCCTCCTACGACTAGTACAATTCCATTATCTCCCTTTCTTGACGAATTTTTTCTTGGCACTAATAATTTTTTTATCCTATCGTCATTGACAGTCACTAATTCTGGAGATTCCAATATTTTATTAAAAATGATCATAATCAATAAACCTTACTTGAGTGTTTGGGATATCACTATTTTATAATAGAACTGGTCTTGTATTATTGGTTATGGGGTTCTATTGTATTAACCCGGAACATTTAAAGAAAGAAAGAATAGATTATCTTTTGAACAATGTTTTCTATGTCAAAACCTATCGAGATAGTTTTTTCTGAAAAAAAAACACCGTCTTTAAATTCACCCTATTTAATCTGTGGATTTCCTGGAACTGGATTAGTAGGTAAATTAGCAGTTGATTATTTGATAAAGGAACTTGGTGCTATTCATATGGCTGATGTCTTTTCATCTTATTTTTCACCTCAGGTAGTGATACAGGCAGATGGCACCACCAATATAGTCAAAAATAGTCTTTATTATGTCAAGAATAATAACAAAACTGATAATAATACTAATAAAACAAGTAGTAAAAACAAAAAAGAAATTAAAGCTATTAGCAAACCAACTGTCTCATCAGATCAATCAAATAATAGTCTTACTCAATCAATAGACTCCTCCTCCTCCTCCTCAAAATCTACTAATATTACTACTACTGCTGCTGCTGCTAGTACCAGTACTACTATTGCTAGTACTAGTACTAGTACTAGTACTCGTGATCCCTTATCATCTAAAAAAGATCTAATTCTTCTCACCGGTGATTCCCAGCCAGTAGTTCCGGGTTCAGAATATGTATTATCTGAACAAATACTAGACCTAATTACAAAATTCAAGATTTCAAATATCTATTCATTAGCATCATATGTTACCGGCACCTTTGTTAATGATCCAAAAATTTATGGAACGGCTACTAATCCAGAAATGGTAAAATCCTTTAGATCCTTTAACATTTCAACCCTTGACAATGGAAATATTACAGGAATGAATGGACTAATACTTGGATTGGGAAAACTTCGCGGAATAGAAGGTATCTGTTTGTTAGGTGAAACTTCTGGATATGTAATTGATGCAAAAGCATCAAAACATCTTTTAGAAATTTTGAATAATGTATTGGGAATACATATCAACATGGATGAAATGAATAAAAGGTCTAAAGATACCGAAATACTTATTAAAAATTTAGAACAGCAAATGATGGCAAAGTCAGGACAATTTCCACAAAATGTTCCTACTGAAGAACAAGAAGAGGAATTAATGTTCCCTCAAAATAGAAAGTCTAACATGGGATACATTAGTTAGTTAATTAGTTAATTAGTTAATTAGTTAATTAGTTAATTAGTTAATTAGTTAGCTAGATAATAATAATTATTTTTTAAATCTACCGACATAACTTAAACTAAATTTTTATTCTAATTTTACCTAGTTATAAGGATTATCTATTTACCTTCTAATTCGCATATCTAAAATAAATACTATTATTAACAATCTTTGTTTAACAAAGATATGTTCAATTACACAATAATAAGTATAATGTTATCATTTTCAGTAATTTTTCTTATCATTGTTTCACTTGATTTGGAATATACTACTAGTTATAAAATTTCTTTTGGTCAAACCTCTAATTTTAGTGATGGTAACAATGTTATTAGCAACAGTAACAGCAGCAGCAGCAGCAGCAGCAGCAGCAGCAGCAGCAGTGGCATCAACAGTAGTAATATTGAAACAGCAACAACAGAAGAACAACAACAAGAAGAAGGTACAGCAACAACAACAGCAGCAGCAAATACAACAGATGATTGGTTGACTTTTTCCAATAATAAATTTGAACTTAAATATCCTCCTCATGATTGGATGGCAGAAAAGAAACTCTCAAAATTTCATGTTCTTGATTTTAAATTAATTAAAAATAATCCATTCTCTTTTATCGGAATCTCATTTTCTTCACTTGCAGATTCTGATAAGCTTACAAATGAAATAATTTTAGATGAGGCCGAAAATTTTGGTAGGTCTGCATCCTCTTCGGGCTATGAGATTTATGAAGTTTTACAAAAAAACCTCAACAAGTACAATATAGATACTAATCCTTCATCTTCTCATATTATCAAATATAAATACCAAGATAAAGAGCTAGAAGGTAAACTTATGGAAATTTTTTCTATTATTGATAAAAAATTATTCACATTAACTTATCAATCTACAATAGAAAATTTTGATAAAGACTTACCAACGGTAGAAAAAATAATAGACTCTATCAAAATAATGAATTAATATCGAAATAAAAACTCTTACTTATTTTATAACATCCTTTATTTTATTTGCTAAAACGTGAGCATATATATCATTATCCAAAAACATAAAGGATGGTTCGATAGCATCATCTTCTTATATATTTATGGAACTTTATGGACAATTCGATCCCAAGATCATCGAAAATGAGATACGTGGCTACAAGAAATTAATCCGATATGATGAGTTTTTTAAAAAAGAAATAGATATCCGACAAAATAAAGAAATCATCGGATATGTGGATGGTCCTCCAACTATGAATGGAGAACCACATGTAGGTCACTTAAGAGGACGAATAATAAAAGATTTATGGTTTCGATTTGAGACGTTAAAACATAACAAAATAATTTTTAGACCTGGATGGGATACTCAAGGTTTACCAGTAGAATTACAGGCAGAAAAAGAATTAGGATTAACAGGAAATAAAACAGAAAATATTAACAAAGTAGGGATACAAAAAATTGTTGAAACATGTAAATCCATTGTAAAGAAATACAACAAAAAATGGATTGAAGTAGATGAATTGCTTGGAATGTCTTTTGATTATGAGAATGGGTATTGGACTTTTCACGACGATTATATAGAAAGAGAATGGTCATATCTCAAAACTGCTTGGAATACTGGAATTTTACAAGAAGGATTTAGAGTGGTTGCATTTTGTCCATCATGTCAAACATCCCTTAGTAATTCTGAAGTAAATCAAGGATATACAACGGTTGAAGATCCTTCATTTTATTATAAGGTACGATTAGCCGACGAAGATGCATATCTAATAGTTTGGACTACAATGCCATTTACCTTAATTACAGATGAACTTGTAGGTATAAACCCTGATGCTAATTATGTATACGTAGAAATAGACAACCAACTTTGGATTGTGGGAGAAACCAGATTAGAACAGCTTATGAATGAGCTTCATATAGAATTCTATAAAATTAAAAAGATTATAAAAGGTAAAGACCTAAATGGAAAGTATTACATACATCCATTATTAGACTTAATTCCAGAACTTAAAAAGCTAGCAGATTCCAAATCAATTCATTTTGTGGTATCAGAAGATTTCGTAGATATAACAACAGGAAGTGGGATAGTTCATTTATCTCCAGCTAATGGGGAAGAAGACTTCAATATCGCAAAAAAGAAAAATATTCCTATTTTTGTTCCGATTGATGATAGAGTAGTCTTTACCGATCAAGCAGGAATATTTAGTGGATATTTTGTTCGTGATACTGATGAGAAGATAGTGCAAATAATGAAAGATTTAAAGGCTAGTATTAAAATTGGAAAGATAAAGCATCAATATCCAACATGTTGGCGTTCTCATCACAAACTTGTTTGGTTGGCCCGACGAGAATATTTTTACATGATCGATAAATTGGGAGATAAACCTATCAAGGCTGCAAAAGATGTAGAGTATTTTTTTGAAGCTCCTAAAAACCGATTTATCGAAATTATCAAAGAAAAAGTGCCATGGTGTATATCCAGAGAGCGGATTTGGGGTACTCCTATTCCTATTTGGATCTGTTCCAATTGCAGACATAAAGAGTTACTATCAGATAAAAATGAGCTAGTAAATAGATCTTCTAACCTTGTTAGAGATAAAAATAACAGCAATAATTTAATTTTAAAACTTGACAACGATCAATCTAATAAAATTGCAAAAAAAGTTAACGACGATATTTCTTTTACCAACAATAAAGGACATTTCGAACTACATAGACCATGGATAGATCAAATAAAAATAAACTGTTCTAAATGTAATTCATTAATGACAAGAGAACCATATGTACTTGACACTTGGCATAATAGCGGTGCTGCTCCTTTTGCATCATTTAACGATAATGATTATAAAAAATTGATTCCTGCATTATTTTTAACTGAAGGAATAGATCAAACCAGAGGTTGGTCCTATTCTCTATTAATGCAAAATGTAATATTAAAGAATGAATCTATTGCACCATTCAAATCTTTTCTATTTCAAGGACATGTATTAGATGAAAAAGGTAATAAAATGAGTAAAAGTGCTGGAAATGTAATAGAAGCCAATTTAATGCTCGAAAAGAACTCTGTAGATCTCGTTAGATTTTATTTTATCTGGAAATCGTCATCGATAGAAGCATTGAATTTCAGTCTCAAAGAAATGACCTCAAGACCATATCAAATCCTGAGTACGCTTTACTATTTGCATATATATTTAAAACAAAACAGCGTTCTCGATAATTTTGACAGAAGCATTCATGACCTCAAATGGGTAATTAATAATAATTTATTAGAGACTCCTGAAAAATGGCTTCTTTCAGTATTGCAAAATTTAATAAAAAATATAAATTTCTTATTTGAAAATTGCAGATTTCATGAAGCAACAAAAGCTATTGAAGAATTTATTATAAATAATGTCAGTCAAACATACATACCACTTACACGAAATTATATTTGGAACGATAATGTGGAGGAAATAAACAGAAGACTTACAATTTTTTCAATTCTAGATTATGTACTTGAGAAGATTGATATTATACTTCATCCTATATCTCCATTTCTTACAGAATATCTTTATTTGAATTGCTTTAGCAAAGTAAAAAATGTAAGAGATGGTAGTTCTTTTAAAGATAGTATACTTCTTTCTAAATGGCCTGAGTTAGAAATATCTTTAATTGATCAAGATCTTGAGAATATTTTTGAAAAAATAAAGACAATCATCTCTTTAGCAAATTCTGCAAGAATGAAAGCAAAAATTAAGCGAAGATGGCCTGTAACTGAAATAGCGATATGTTCTATTTTAGATAAAGAAACAGTAACACAATCCAATAATAATACTAATAATAATAATATACAAAACTTTAACGATCATAATCAACTTGATACCCAGTTGTCTAAAAGTGATATATCTGAAATATTGAAAAATCAATTGAACGTACAATCCTATAAGGTCAAACAAGTTCATGCACCAAATACAGTGGAAAAAGTTCTAGAAATGATCAATGCCCATCTTCCTATTTTACCTTTAGTTAGCATTATTCGAAAAAGTGTAGCACCACAAGTTAAATCTGATATAGGTAAGGTTATAACAGAATTTGAAAAACTTGACAAAGTAGAGGTTCTTCATACTCTAAAAACAGCTAAAAAATTTCGCCTAATTTATGATGAGGCTTCTTCCTCTTCCTCTTTTATTGATTTATTTGAGAAAGATTTGGAAATCTCATTTTCAGTTAAGGAAGGTTACGTTTATGCCGAAAAAGAAAATTTAATAATATTCATGTCTACAAATCGAGATCAAAACTTAATTACACAAGGTCTAGTCCGTGATTTGGCTAGAAACTTGCAACAATTACGTAAAGAAAAATCATATAACCCGACTGAAATTCTATCAACTGCATATATTGCTGACTTAGAACAAGATGAAGTCTCCTCTTTATCTTTACATACAACTGATTTAACTTATTTAGTTAGAGTTCAATCTCTAGTTTTATCTCAAAAAAAGAAGGAGGATATTGAATATAAGACCATTGAAATTGATGGAAGAGAAATAAGTATATCAATAAATTAGGATCTTTCATTTTTTTTTATATATCTAAGTTTGATATTTTCATTGGCAATTTCTATATATTTGTTATCTATTTCAGTACCTAAAAATTCTACGTTTAAATTAATACATGCCAAAGCCGTAGTACCTATTCCAATAAATGGATCATAAATAACTGTATTTTTTCTTATACCATGTAATTTAATGCACAAGTGCGGTAGTTTTTCAGGAAATGTTGCAGGATGAGGTCTTTTTTCTTGAATTGTATTATAAGGGATAAACCAGATATTTCCTCTATCTCTCTTATCTATTTTCGCAGATTTCCACCTTTTTATATTTGATTTGTCCTGGTATGTTACCCCTACAGCCAGTTTATCAATCGCTATATCTCCTTTCTTGGTAAAGTGAAATATGTATTCATGAAGATCGCTAAGAAACCTCTGACTAATTATAGGTTTAAAATGTCCAATAGATGAATCAGTTTTTATAAAATTATTTTTTCCTATATCCTCTACTTCAATTGATATTGATTTGATCCAATGGATTGTATTTTGCAATTTATACCCTGCTTCTAGAAATTTATTACAAATTTCAAAAGGAAGCATATAGTCTGCAGGTCTTCCCCCCACATTGAGGAAAAATGATCCATCTTCTTTTAAAATCTGTAAGCTTTTATGAGCAATTTTTTGTAACCATAAGAGATATTCATTTTTATCTCTTTTATCATTATATCTCGAATATGGCTTGTTGATGTTATAAGGAGGTGATGTTACTATTGCATCAATTTTTATAAAATTCTCTTTTTTTAATTGGTTCATAAATTCTACACAATCAATATTATAAATTTTATTTACATGAATCATTTGATCCTAGTTCGTTCGTGGATTGCAACTGATTAACTTATAAGATTTGTGGATTAGATTTTTGAGAGACTGTATTATAATAAATGAATATATAATATATAATTTACTTTTAATTTATAACAAGAAATTCATAAAACTGATCTTTCCCTTTATTCTCCATTTATTTAATTTTATTAGCAAGGTCTAATAATGGGTAATTATTTATTGATTAGCGTGTCAGAAAATAATAATAATAATAATAATAATAAATTCAATTTCAGATATATGAAGTATAGTTCTCTTGAAGATATGTTCAAGATAATACTGTCCTCAGCTCAATCTGCGTTAGGTATTAGCTCATTGCTTTATTTTCTAAATTATAAGAACCAAAATCTTATGTTTATATATAATAGTTCAATAGGAAGTAGTTTAATACATTATAATATAGTGTCAGAAAAACCCTCAACCAAATTTGTTCAGTTAAATAAACAAAGTGGAGAATATAAATATATTGATGATGTAGGAAATGATTCTCATTCTATATATATACCAATTCTGGAATTAGAAAATACAACATTGGAATTTCCACTTAATTAATTTATTTATTTATTAATTA
>Ga0126314_10000578_pt1 | contig 17484 bp, 19 predicted proteins | sample Plot105B_FD_92535 | JGI IMG/M metagenome (GOLD analysis project Ga0126314, IMG submission 92535) | Serpentine soil microbial communities from UC McLaughlin Reserve, CA, USA - Plot105B | ecosystem: Environmental > Terrestrial > Soil > Grasslands | place: USA: UC McLaughlin Reserve, Lake County...
CGCGAGCGCAGAGCTGCGAGATACGCGTGGGTTGAGTTCGATCACCCGGATCTCGCCCGTCTCGCGCTCGCGCGCAAACTGGATGTTGGCGCCGCCCGTCTCGACGCCCACCTCGCGGATCACGGCGGCGCCGGCGTCGCGGAGCTCCTGGTACGCCTCGTCCGAGAGGGTCATCTGCGGCGCAACGGTGACGGAGTCGCCTGTATGGACCCCCATCGGGTCGAGGTTCTCGATCGAGCAGACGACGACGACGTTGTCGTTGCGGTCTCGCATCAGCTCGAGCTCGAACTCGTCCCAGCCGATCAGCGACTCCTCGACGAGCACCTGGCCGACAGGACTCTCGCCGAGCGCACGCTCGAGGAGCTCGTCGAGCTCCTCCGCAGTGCGCGCCGTGCCGCCGCCGTGGCCGCCGAGCGTGAAGGCGGGACGCAGGATCACCGGGAAGCTGAGCTCCGGCGGGACGTCGTCCCAGCCCGAGACGACGGTTGACTCCGGGACGCGGTAGCCCGCGAGGCGTACCGTCTCGCGGAAGCGCTGGCGGTCCTCTGCGCGCCGGATCACGTCGACGCCGGCGCCGATCAGCTCGATCCCGAGCTCGGCGAGCAGTCCCTGCTCGGCGAGCTCGACGGCGAGGTTGAGCGCGGTTTGGCCGCCGAGCGTCGGCAGCAGCGCGTCCGGCTCCTCCCTCGCCAACACCTCGGCAACGCCCTCGACGTCGAGCGGCTCGACGTAGGTGCGATCGGCGAAACCGGGATCGGTCATGATCGTCGCAGGGTTCGAGTTGACGACGATCGTCCGAAACCGCTCCTCCCGGAGCACCTTCAGCGCCTGGCACCCGGCGTAGTCGAACTCGCACGCCTGGCCGATCACGATCGGCCCCGAGCCGATCACGCAGATCGAGCGGAGGTCACGCCGCCTTGGCGAGGCCGCTCACCTCCTCGACCCAGCCCTCGAGCAGCCCCCACGCATCGTGCGGGCCCGGTCCGGCCTCCGGGTGGAACTGCACAGAGCGCGCGCTGAGCTCCGGGAACTCGAGCCCCTCGACGGTCCCGTCGTAGAGCGAGACGTGCGTCGCCTCGCGGTCCGTGCTCGGCTTGACGGCGAAGCCGTGGTTCTGGGAGGTGACGAGCACGCGGTCCGTCGTCCGCTCCAGCACGGGGTGGTTGGCGCCGCGGTGCCCGAAGGCCAGCTTGAAGGTCTCGTGGCCGGTGGCGAGCGCGAGCAGCTGGTGGCCGAGGCAGATGCCATAGATGGGCAGCCGCCCGAGCAGCGCGCGAACCGTCTCGATTTCGTCGGTGAGCGGTTCGGGGTCGCCGGGACCGTTCGAGAGCACGACGCCCTCGTAGCGCTCGAGCTCCTCCGGGTCGGCGTCGTGCGGGAACACGGTCACCGCCGCGCCGGCCGCCGTGAGCCGTCGCAGGATCGAGCGCTTGCAGCCGTAGTCGACGACGGCGACCCGCGTCCGGCCGTGATCCGAGTAGACGTAGGGGCCAGGAGTGGAGACATTCGCGGCGAGCGCGCGGCCCGCCATCGAGGGCTGCTCGCGGACGGCGCGCACCGTCTCCTCGACCGAGGCGTCGCCGGCGACGAGGCAGGCGCGCATCGTCCCCGCCTCGCGCAGCCGGATCACGAGTGACCGTGTGTCGACGCCGCTGAGCGCCGGCAGGCCGCGCTCCACGAGCCAATCCGTCCACGCCGGCCCGCGCGCGTCCCGCATCAGCACACCCCGGGCGTGCGGGCGCGCCGACTGCGCGCGCTCGCGCGCGACGCCGTAGTTGCCGACCATGGACGCGGTGAAGGTGACGAGTTGCTCGGCGTAGCTCGGGTCGGTGACGACCTCCTGATAGCCCGTCATCGCCGTCGTGAAGACGGCCTCGCCGAAGGCGAAGCCCTGCGCGCCGACGGAATCGCCGCGAAAGACGGTCCCGTCCTCGAGGACGAGCATGCCTCTCATCCCCCGTACACCACCCGGCCCGCGGCGACCGTCAGCCGCACTTTCCCGGTGACGCGCTCCCCCAGCAGCCACGAGTTGGCCGAGCGCGACTTGAAGGCCGATTCCTCGATCCTCCGACTCGCGGCAAGGTCGAGCAGGACGAGGTTGGCGGGCTCTCCGGCCGCGATCCGCGGTGCCGACATGCCGTAGACGGCGGCGGGCCCCGACGACATCCGCGTCAGCAGCGTCTCCAGCGAGATCAGGCCCGGCTCGACGAGGTGCGTGTACAGCGCGGCGAACGACGTCTCGACCCCGGTGACACCAAACGGTGCGGCTTCGAACGGGACCTCCTTCTCGTGTCTCGCATGAGGCGCATGGTCCGTGGCTATTGCTTGGATCGTCCCGTCGCGCAGCCCGTCGATCAGCGCCGCGCGGTCGGAAGCGCCGCGGAGCGGCGGGTTCATCTTCACGTTGGCGTCGAGCGAGCGGACCGCCTCGTCCGTCAGGCAGAGGTGGTGAGGCGCCACCTCCGCCGTCGCCTCCACCCCCGCCGCCTGCGCCGCCCGCACCGCGTCGACGGACTCCCGCGCCGAGACGTGCAGGACGTGGATCGGCCGCCGCTCGTACGCGGCGAGCGAGAGGTCGCGCTCGACCATCAGGCTCTCGGCGACGGAGGGGTAGCCGGTGAATCCGAGCTCGGCCGAGACCGCTCCCTCGTGCATCTGGCCGTCACGCGAGAGCGTCGGCTCCTCGCAGTGGACGGCGAGTGGGCGGCCCGTGACGGCGCCGTACTGCAGCGCACGGCGCATCAAGGCCGGCGCCGTGATCGGTTGGCCGTCGTCGGTGAAGCCGGCGGCGCCGGCGTCTGCGAGCTCTCCCATCCCGGTCAGCTCCGCGCCCGCCTGGCCCTTCGTGATCGCGGCGAGGAAGCCGACGGGGATCTCGGCCTCCGTCTCGGCCGCCTCGACGAGCGACCCGAGCACAGCCGCCGAGTCGACGACGGGATCTGTGTTCGGCATCGCCAGGATCGCGCAGTACCCGCCCGCGGCCGCGGCCTGGGTACCGGAGCCGATCGTCTCCTCGTCCTCGCGTCCCGGCGTACGGAGGTGCACGTGCGGATCGACGAACGCAGGCGCCAGGGTCAGCCCCTCTGCGTCGATCACGCGGTGCGCGTTCGGGTCGAGCCGCGCGCCGAGCTCCGCGATGCTGCCGCCGTCGATGCGAACGTCGAGCAGGGCGTCGACGCCCTCCGACGGGTCGAGGACGCGCGCGCCGCGAATGATCAGGTTCTCGCCCGGTGCGGCCTTCGAGTAGAGCATCACGCCACCTCCGTCAGCTGCGCGGCCTTGACGCCGACGGGGCCCGTCGTCAGCAGGTCGTAGAGCACGGCCATTCGAGTGACGAGCCCCGCACGCACCTGCGTCTCGATCAGCGCGTCGGCGGCGTCGGCTACGCGTGGGTCGATCTCGACACCGCGGTTCATCGGCCCCGGGTGCATGATCTTCTGGCCGGGCCGCAGCCGCTCCGGCGTGACGCCCCAGCGCGCGGTGTACTCGCGCAGGCTCGGGACGTAGTTCGCACCCTCCTGCATCCGCTCCCGCTGCATCCGCAGGACGTACACGATGTCCGCGGCGCCGATCGCCTCGATCTCCGTCGACGTCTCGCAGCCCATCGCCTCGACGTCGCGGGGCAGGAGCGGCGGTGGCGCGACGAGGGTCACTCGCGCGTCCATCAGTCCGAGCGCCTGGATCAGCGAGCGCGCGACGCGCGAGTGCAGGACGTCGCCGACGATGGCGACGTGCAGGCCCTCGAGGCGCCCGAACTCCTCCTGGAGCGTGTACAGGTCGAGCAGCGCCTGGGTCGGGTGCTGGTGCTTCCCGTCACCGGCGTTGACGACGTGCGCCCGGGTGACGCGGGCGACGAATTGCGCGGCCCCGATCTGCGGGTGGCGGATGACGATTACGTCCGGGTCGTAGGCGCCGAGCGTCAGCGCCGTGTCCTTCAGCGACTCGCCCTTGTCGACGGACGACCCCGACGCCTTGATCGACATCGTGTCTGCGGAGAGGCGCTTCGCCGCGAGCTCGAAGCTCGACGAGGTCCGCGTCGAGGACTCGTAGAACATGTTCACGACGGTGCGGCCGCGGAGCGTCGGGAGCTTCTTCATCTCGCGCTCCAGCGAGCGCGCGAAGCTGCGCGCCGTGGCGAGCAGCCGCTGGACGTCGTCGCGCGAGAGGTCGGCGATCGACAGGAGGTGCCGCCGCTCCGTCGGCGCCGGCGGCAGCAGGTCGTCGCGCATCACGTGGATGTCAGCCATGCGGTTCCTCCTCGGGGCTGGGGACGAGCAAGACCTGGTCGACCTCGTCCACCTCGACGAGCTGGACCTGGACGCGCTCGCTCCGTGAGGTCGGCAGGTTCTTGCCGACGTAGTCGGGCCGAATGGGAAGCTCACGGTGACCGCGGTCGGCGAGGCAGGCGAGTTGGACGCGCGCCGGCCGGCCGTAGTCGAAGAGCGCATCGATCGCCGCGCGGATCGTCCGGCCCGTGTAGAGGACGTCGTCGACGAGGACGACGGTGCGCCCCTCGAGCGCGAAGTCGAGCTTCGTCGCGCGCACGACCGGCTGGGCGTGCCGCGGCGGCTCGCCGGCGCGAACCTGGACGTCGTCCCGGTAGAAGGTGATGTCGAGCGAGCCGAACTCGATGTCGGCGCCCGTGAACTCCTCGATCAGGCGCCGCAAGCGGTGCGCCAGCGGGACGCCGCGCGTCTGGATCCCGACGAGCGCGACGCGGTCGAGGTCGGGATTCCCCTCGACGATCTCGTGGGCGATGCGGCTGAGGCTCTTGGCGATCGCCGCTTCGTCCAGGAGCGTCTTCGGGCTCGTTTGCGCAGGCAGCGGCAACCGCTCTCCTTTCCGGCCTCACCGGACCGAGTTAAAGGACGTGAAGCGGGCGGGACACTACAAGACCACCCGGACGGCACAAAGCGGGGACAGCACATCCGCCGCGGAACGGGCCTTGCCCGTCCCGCGGTGACGCACACGGATAAGGAAGCGGCGCTTCGCGGCTTGGCCGCGCGAGCGCGGAGCGATCGCCCGTGCTTCATAGGGTCGCTGAAAGTCGTGAGACTTTCAGCGAGTCCGACGGCTACTCCTTAGGGTCGCTGAAAGTCGTGAGACTTTCAGCGAGTCCGACGGCTACTCCTCGGACAGAAGCTCGTCGGGCTCGGTGAGCGATTCGATCGCGTCGATGGCCGCTTCGAGCGAGGCCTCGGGGACGAGGATCTTCTGCGGCGCGTTCTCCGTCTCCGCCGGGTGGTGGTCGATCGCCGGCTCGAGCTGCGTCTCGATGCCCGCGGCCTGAAGGATCGACTCCAGCTCCTCGGCCTCGGTGATGTCACCGGCGACGGCTACCTGAACCAGGCGACTCATGGCGCGCCCTCCTCGACGGTCGCTGCAACGGCCTCGCCTCTGGCAGGCGACAAGCCGTGCTTGTGGCTGGCTCCACCTTTCACGAGCTCCGGCGAACCTCGTTCCGGGAACGGGACGACGATGATATCCAGATCCCGCGGCACGACCGTGTTCGGGAAGATCTCCTGTGCCTCCCGCTCGATCTCGCCGCCGAAGTAGCGGTTCGAGAGGTGCGTCAGCGCGAGCAGGCCGACATCTGCCGCTCGCGCGACGTGAGCCGCCTCCGCCGCCGTCGAGTGGAGCGTCTCCCGTGCGCGATCGCGCTCTTCTTCGGCGAACGTCGCCTCGTGCACCAGGAGGTCGGCGCCGCTCGCGGCGTCGGCGACGGCGTCGGAGTGGGCCGTATCGGCTGAGATCGCGATCTTGCGCCCGGGTCGCGCGTCGCCGAGGACGCTCTCGGGCGAGACCACGCGGCCGTCGCGGAGCGTGACCGCTTCGCCTCGCTGCAGCGCGCCCCGCTCCGGGCCCACCGGGAGCCCGAGGGCGTCCGCCGCGGCTACGTCGAACCGACCCGGACGTGGGCTCTCGACGAGCGCATAGCCGACCGCCGAGACGCCGTGCCGCACCGGGAACGTCACGAGGCGGTAGTCGTCGCGCTCCAGGACCTGCCCCGGCCGGAGCTCGACGAGCTCGTACGGATAGGTGAGCTTCCCGAAGATCCGGCGGAGCGCCGCGAAGAGATCGGCGAGGCCGGGCGGACCGAAGATCGTGATCGGGACCTCGCGACCGCGAAGCGCGAACGTCTTCAGCATCCCGGGCAGCCCGAGGTAATGGTCGGCGTGGTAATGGGTCAGGAAGACCTCGCGCAGCTCGATCAGCCCGACGTTCGAGCGCAGCAGCTGCCGCTGCGTGCCTTCGGCGCAATCGAAGAGCAGGCGCTCGCCGCCGCGGCGGATGAGAATTGCCGTCGGCGCCCTCTGCGCCGTCGGCATCGACCCGGAGGTGCCAAGAAAGACGACATCGAGGTCCATGGCGAGGAGTCTAGGGCGGGCAAATGGGGACGACTCGCCCCGGAAGCCGCTCCGAGAGGCGCGAATTGCGACCTGACAGCCCAGGTTTCCCCTCTCCTACGGCAGACGCAACACCTGCCCCGGCTGGAGGATGCCGCCCGGCGTGTCGTTGGCCTGCTCGAGCCGCCACACGGCCGCGCGTGGGTCTCCCCCGTACTGCTCGACGGCGATCGACCAGAGCGTGTCGCCGGCGCGCACCCTGTACGGCTCGCGGGCGCCTGCGCCTTCAGACCCGCGCGCGAGCACGCTCCACGCGAGCACCGTGACGAGAAATGCGACGAGAATGACGCGGACGAACATGTGTTCGCCATGCTAGCGAACACATGTTCGGCACGTCAAGTCGAAAGTGTGACGAGTTCCGGCCGGATCTTGCCCGCCTCGATCTGCAGCATCAGCATCGAGTGCACCGGCGAGCCGCGCCGCTCCGTCGGGCTGCCGGGGTTGAGGATCCACGTCGCGCCTGCCCGCGAGACATCCGGCATGTGCGTGTGGCCGTAGACGACCGCGTCGCATCCGGAAAAGGCGGCGGCAAGGCGCTCGCCCCGCCCCACCGACGGCCCGGGCGCGTGAACCATCCCGAGCCGCGCGCCTTCGACCTCCACCACCCGCCGCTCCGGCAGCGACGCGAGCAGCGCCGGCTCGTCCATGTTGCCGGCCACCGCCTCGACGTCGGCGAGACGCCGGAGCTCCTGCAGGACTGCGGCCCCGACGACATCGCCGGCGTGCAGGATCAAGTCGGCGGCTCCGAGATGCCGCAAGCACTCCGCGGGCAGCCGTCGCGCTCCCCGCGGCATGTGCGTGTCCGCGATAACCGCGACGGACGTCAGGTGACGCCGTCCAGGAACCGCCCGTCCCGGTAGACGAGCTCCCCGTCGGCGTACAGCTCGCTGCCGGGACGCAGGTCGCAGACCATGTCCCAGTGGAGCGCCGAGACGTTCTCGCCGCCGGTGCCGACGACCGACCGCCCCAGCGCGAGATGGACGCTGCCGCCGATCTTCTCGTCCAGCAGAACACTGCCCGTGTGGTCGGTCACGGCGTCGTTCAGCCCGAAAGCGAACTCCCCGGCGCGGCGCGCGCCGTCGTCCATGCCGACCATCTCCCGGAGGAACGCCTCGCCGCGCGCGGCGGTCGCCTCGACAAGCTCGCCAGCCTCGAAGCGAAGTCGCACGTCCTCGGCTTGGCGCCCGCGAATCGCGGCAGGAAAGGTGAAGCGGATGGTGCCGTCGAGGCTCGTTTCGACCGGCGCCGTGAAGACCTCGCCGTCGGGCAGGTTCGTCTTCCCCTTCGCGCAGATCCACGTCCTGCCTGCCACCGCCAACCTGAGGTCCGTGTCCTCGGCGACGAGCCGGAGCTCAGACGTCCTCTCGAGGAACGACGCGATGCGATCGAGCCGATCGCCGAAGGCCGTCCATGCGGCGACGGGATCCTCGGCGTCCAGGAACGCGGCGCGGTGCAGGAGGGCTTCGAACTCCTTGAGCGACCTGCCGGCCTCCTGCGCGGCGGCCTCGCTCGGGTAGGCGCAAAGGATCCACCGGAACTCGCCGGCGCCGAAGCGCTCGAGGTAGCGCGCCTGGTACGGCTCGCGCGCCTTGAGTCGCAGCGCCAGCTTCGCGGGGTCGGCGCCGCTCAGGTGCCTCGTGTTCTCCGGGCCGTCGAGCGCGATCCAAACGTCGCCGTGTTCGAGGTTCCAGCGGACGTCGAGCGGAACCCACTGCAGCTGCTCATCCGTCCCCTCGGCCAGCAGGGTCTCGACCGCCTCGTCGACGACGAGCTGCGCCGTGGGCTGGCCGCCGGCGCGGAGTGCCGCGCGGTAGAGCTCCTGGATCAGCGGCGTCGTCGTCGGATGCCCCTCGATGCGAACGACGTCGCCGGGGCCGACCGCCGTCGAGTAGCCGACGACCACCTCGGCGAGCTTCTCGAGCCCGGTGTCAGGCATGGGCGACCGCCGCGTCGGCGAGGAAGCGGCCCGCCTTCCAGACGAGCTCGCCGTCGGCGTAGACCTCGCCCTCCTCTCGCAGGTCGCAGATCAGGTCCCAGTGGAGGTCGCTCGTGTTCTGCGTGCCGGCTTCGTCGAAGCCGCCGCCGAGCGCGACGTGCATCGTGCCGCCGATCTTCTCGTCGAAGAGGATGTCGCGCGTGAAGCGGTCGATCTCGTAGTTGAGGCCGAACGCGACCTCACCGAGCACCGCGGCCCCCTCGTCCGTCGCGATCAGCGCCCGCAGGTACCCCTCGCCCGACGTCGCCTCGGCGTCGACGACCCGTCCGCCCTCGAATCGCAGCCGGACGTTCTCCACCTCGCGGCCCTGGAAGATCGAGGGGAAGGCGAAGTGGATCTCCCCTGCGGTAGCCGTCTCCACCGGGCTCGTGAACACCTCGCCGTCCGGCATGTTGTGCCTGCCCGCCGACGGCAGCCAGCGGCGCCCTTCGACGTTCACCCGGAGGTCGGTGTCGACTCCGACGATGCGTAGCTCGCGGACGCTGGCGAGCTGCTCGGCGCGCGCCGTCAGCTCCTCGGCAACCGACTCCCAGTGCGCGATCGCATCCTCGTCGTCTGCGACGTGACATGCGCCGTAGACGAAGTCCTCATACTCCGCGAGCGACATCTCGGCGTCCTGCGCATGCGACTGCGTCGGAAAGAGCGTGCCGCAGAGCTCGAGCTCGCCGGCCTCGACCCGCTGCCAGCGTCTGTTGACCATCCGATAGTGGGCCGCAAGGTGGATCCGGCGCCGGTCGGATGGAACCCGCGTCAAACCCCGCGTGTTCGACGAGTTCCAGATCATCGCCCAGCTGTCGACCTTTTCGGTCTGCATGCGCTCGCCGTCCGAGATGAACGCGAGCTGCTCGTCGTTTCCCTCGGCGAAGAGGATCTCGTCGAGGCCCGGCGGCCTGATCTCGAGGTAGGGGAGCGCGCCCCGCCGGGTCCCCGAGCGGTAGAGCGCGACCGCGAACGGCAGTGCCGAGCCGTCGCCCGTGATTCGCATCGTCTGCCCCTCGCGGACGCGGAGCGAGTAGCCCGCGATCAGCTCGGCGAGCCGCTCCGCCCGCGGGTCGCGCATTACCTGCGCTTGGGTGAGCCGACCGCGAAGGGCTTGGAGAGGAGCACGGACTGTCGCGCGGCGTTCATCTCCGCGGTAAGCCTGATCCCGAAGACGTACGTCCCCGACGCGAGCCGCTTCCGCGGGAAGCGGATGAAGGCGCCGGAGTGTGCTCCGACCTTCCCCCGTGCGGAGAAGAGAGGCTTCGGCGTGCGCCGCCTCCCGACCGCCGCCAGGAGCTTCTTCCGCCCGGCGGGAGACAGCCGGCGGCCCTTCAGCCGGTACATCGCGGCGCGGTAGGTCGCCGCCTCCTCCGAGCCGGCGACGAACTGCCAGGTGGTGTCGGACGCGGAGCGGCGGCGCTCCCCGAAGCGCGCGGTTGCGCCCACGACCTTCAAGGTGTGCCGCCACCTCGCCGGGCGCCGATTGCAGCGCGCCAACCCGCGTGACAGCGCCGACTGCACGGCCGCGAAGGAGGGTCGGCGCGTCGCGTCGGCGCGGATCAGCCCGGCTTGCCAGCGGTCGAGGTCGGGCTCGTCGACCAGGCCGTAGTAGAGCATCGAGCGGACCGACGCGTCGCACGCGAAATACGGGACGAGCGCACCGTAGATGTCCGCCTGTGACCGCTCGTCCGCGAGCCGAGTCACGGATTCCCGCCCGTAGTACGCATGCTGCGACGAGGCCGGGATCGCGACCTGCCAGCCGACTTCGTTCAGCCGGACGCGCAACGGCGGCAAGGCAGCCTTGAAGACGGGCTTGCCGGCTTCCGCGAAGGTCGGTTGCCCCGTGCGGTTGAAGGCATCCCAGACGGCCTGCTTGATGCGGCCGAGGTTCGCGGTGCCCGCGTTCGGCCAGCGATAGCCGACGCGATAGCCGTCCGTGTAGGAGTTCGGGTGCGGGTGGAATGCGAGCTCGTCCATGATCGGCTTCCTCCTGCCGCTCGCGCGGTAGGCGAGGCCCAGCTCCCGGATGCAGCGCACCGGCGATGTCGACGCATTCACCGCGGCCAGCGCGTTGTCGTTCCCGCGCGGCGAGAGCGAGACGCCGATCACGGTGATCGAGGTGTTCACGGCTTTCAGCGCGTCGTATGCCTGCGCGAGCACGCGCTCGTACGTACCGCACGCGAGGCTGCGGCCGGTGTTCGAGAACTGCGGCTGCCAGAACCGTGGCTGATTGGGCTCGTTCCCGACGCCGATGTCCTTCACCTGCGGGTACGTGCGCGCGACCTGGGCGACGAAGCGGACGAAGTCGTTCCGTGCGCCCGCAGAGCTCGAGAGCGCGCGCGCTCGGGTCGGCGAGATCAGGATCATCACCTTGATCCCGGCCGTGTTTGCGTTCGCGAGGTAACGGTCGAGCCGCTCCTTCTCGACGATCGTCGTCGGACGATCGGGATCCCAGCCGAGCGTGATCCGGTTCTCCTGGAGCCGGGCCTCCCGCATCTGGCCGAGGAACCACACGCCGCCGTCGCCCGCAAGCTTGCCGCCGTCGTCCGCCACGCCGACAGTGAGGTCGGCTGCAGCGGTGCTCGCCGCGGTCAAGGCGGTGACCACGCAGGCAACTACGGTGAGCGTGCGCTTCATTCGAGACCCCGTGTCCGCTGCAAGACTGCCTCGAGGAGACTATCGGCTCCGAACCGGACCGGATCGTCGGTCGGCAGCCCCGTTTCCTCCTGGACACGTCCAATCTCGGCATGGGCATCGTCTTCCTCGAGGGCGCCCGTGTGGAGCGCGACGGCGACGACCTTTGCCCGCCGCCGCGGCAGCGACGCCCGCTCGTGCAGGTCGATCAGCTCCGGCAGCGGCGGTAGCGGGTGGTCGGGGTAGCCCTCGGTATACGTCGCCCGAGCCTTGTGGACGAGGACGTAGGCATGCGGTGCGGCACCGTGCATCAAGCCCATCGTGACTCCCGAATACGCCGGATGCACCAGAGATCCCTGCCCCTCGACCCACAGGAGCTCGCCGCCGCGCGCCGCCCCCTCCACGACCAGCCGCTCCGCAGCGCCCGCGAGGAAGTCCGAGATCACGGCGTCGATCGCGATCCCCCACCCCGCGATCCAGATCCCCGTCTGGCCTGTCGGGACGAAGACGGAGTGGAGACCGCGCCTTTGAGCTGCACGGTCGAGTTCGACGGCGACCGTCTTCTTGCCGATCGCGCAGTCGGAGCCGACGGTGAGCACGATCGTGGCCGGCACCTGCAGGTTCTCCCCCGTCGGGACGCTGAGGTCGCGAGGCGGCTTGCGAAGATCGCGCAGCTCGACGCCGTGCTTCGCGGCGAGCGCTGCGAGCTCGGCATCCTCGCTGATGAGCTCGTGCAGGCCGCTCTCGAGGTCGAGCCCCGCGCGGATCGAGTCCTTCAGGAGCTCCCGCCAGGCAGGCGGGAAGCGCCCACCCTGGGTGGCGACGCCGACCGCCGCCGTCGTCGGCTCGTAGGCGGCGGCGTCCTCGACCGTTGCCACGATCGGGATCCCTTCGTAGCTCTCCCCCGCCCTCGCCGAGTCGAGGATCGCGACGACGGGATGCGGGCCGTAGTGCACGATGCCGCGCATCGTCTTGCCGTAGTGCTCGTCGCCGGATTTGCCCTCAGCGAGGACTAGGTACTGCTTGCTCGACTCCAAGACCCGGTGATTCTGATGGCAGCTGGACGCCGTCCACGAGCTCGACGCCCGGCCATGGATCGTTCGCGATCAGGATGTTGCCATCGAGGTCGACGTGGTCGCAGAGGCTCGCGATCGAGGCGCCGGCTGCGATGCCAAGCCCCGACTCGACCATGCACCCCAGCATCACGCCAAGATCGAGCGCTCGCGCCGCGTGGATCATGCGCAAGGCTTCCCGGATGCCTCCCGACTTCGCCAGCTTTATGTTGATTCCGTGCGCGTCTTCCGCGCACCCGTGAACGTCTCGCAGCGTATGGCAGTCCTCGTCGACGAAGATCGGGATCGGAGACCTCGTCTTCAGCTCGACGGCTGTGGGATCGTGAGCGCGTAGAGGCTGCTCGCAGTAGTCGACCTCGAGCTCCGCTAGGCGTGGAAGAGCGTCCAGTGCCTCGTCGAGCGACCAGTACTCGTTGACGTCGACGCGGATAGCCCCCTCCCACACTTCGCGCACAGCTCTCACGCGGTCGACGTCGAGGCCGTCGCGGCCGCCGAGCTTGAGCTTCAGGCTCTTGAACGAACTTGCCCTCTCCGCCTTTCGCGCCATGTCGTCGGGATCGCCGAGGCCGATCGTCCACGATGTCGGCGGCCCTTTTCGCAGCAGCCCGAGCAGTCTCCAGACGGGCAGCGCCGTGAGCTTTCCGCAGAGGTCGTGCAGGGCGGCGTCGATCGCGGCTCGCGCCGCGTATTCGCGCTCGGGCAACCGCCCCATGATCCCCTCGATCGCGAACGGGTCGTCTCCGACGAGCTCACCCGCCTGCTCGACGTATTCGAGCGCCGACCACGGCGTCTCGTCGTAGCGCTCGATCGGCGCCGCCTCGCCGTAGCCCGTGACGCCGTCGTGCTCGAGCTCGACCCACACGACCTCCGCGACCTCGGTCGTGTCCCGCGCGATCACGAAGGGCTCGGCGAGCGGCAGGGCCTCGATCCGCGCGGACAGTTGCACCGCACGACTCTAGTGAACGCGAGCCCTCATCCGAGGGACGTCCTCGTGCCGGAGTACGGACGATGTCTGGAAGGGATGGGGACGGAGCGGATCGATCTGCAGGCCTTTCTCAGCGACTTGCTCGAGCAGCTCGGACCCGCGATTCCGGATCGGGTCGTCTTCACCTGCCAGCTGATCGAGACGCCGCCGGTGCACGTGGATCCGGCGCAGCTCCGCGGGGTGCTCGCGTCGCTGGTCGCGACGGCGTGCGCCGCCGGCGACGAGGTCCGGCTCCGTACCGGAACCGTCGCCGGGAAGTCGGGTCCGCACGCATTGGTCGAGATCGGCCGGCCCGACGCCGGCACGAGGATCATCGTGCCGGTTCCGATCTTCCGGCGGGAGATCCAGCTGGCTGCCGCTTCGGAGACGTCTACACTGGAGGCCCCGCGCCTGTAGCTCAGGGGATAGAGCGCGCGCCTCCGGAGCGCGAGGTCGCAGGTTCGATTCCTGCCAGGCGCATTTCGCACCTTGTGGCTGAGCGGAAACCGCTTGAACTGGCGGGTCGGGCGTGCCGGAGACGCCGGGAATGCTCGTGTGGTGCCTACCCCCGTGCCAGGATGTTGCCTTCCGCGGCGCGCTCGCGAACAGGGGCGACCTCTGCCGCATCCATGGCGGCGACGTTAATCCTCGCGAGCTCGGTCGCAAGGGTGGGTCGGCGCCGCGCGCCTCGCTCGCCGAACTGCCCGCCCGGATCCCTGAGCTCGACACCGAGCTCTGGCGACACAGCACAAGCTCGAGCTGAGCAGGAAGGGCGGGGCGGAGGCCAAGTTTGCGGCCACGCTCGCGATGATCGAGGCGCTCTGACGCCTCGTGAGATCCAGAACTATTAGCGGAGCTTCGCTTTGAGCTCCATGTGCGTCCGCTTCGATCCCGTCGAGCTTCTCCTGCGCGACCGTCTAGAGAGAGAGCCGGCCGACCTGGCTTGGCGGCCGTCCCGGCTGGCGAGGTGGGCCGCCGACTCTCTCTCATTATGTAGAGCCGCAGTCGGCTCGACCTTGCGGTGCGAACCTCAAGAAAGTCCGCTCTTTGCGAGTTTTTTACACGTGATTTGCGGCACGATGTCCGGATTTTTGGCGCGAGAGGCGCTAAGGATGTTGTCACGGTGCTCAACGCTGCGGGGGGCGAAGGCCGGGACGCTATGGCGATCACAGTCCCCACACCAAGATCCTTCAGGAAGAAGACGCCCCACCCCACGCGTGAACCGTGGGGCGGGGCAGAGCACCGACCTCGTATCCCCGACGCTTCAAGGCGAGACGTAGAGGGAGGTGGTGCCTGACGAGTCTACTGCGGCGCCCTTGGCGCTGAATCGTTTCTGTCGACGAAGTTCACCCGAAGGGTGAGCCAACGAGACAGGGGAGACGCAACTCATGCGTCTAAAGCAACGCTTGACTCTAAGGAGGGCAAATATGCGGCGTTTCGTGATCTTGGCGATTGCAGTAACAGGTTTGCTGGCGTTCGGGGCAACGACGGCCCTGGCGGCGGCCAACTTCAAGAGCCAGTCATTTAGCGTCAACAACCAAGGCCAGCTTGTCTGTTCGTTCGACGTCTCCGGCCTTGGCAACGTGTCCGCGACGCTGGGGAGCTGTACGGCAACCTCAACTGCGGACTACCAGTGCATCAACAACGGCGGCAAGAACCCCGCCGCCGGCAACAAGCGCACCGTAACCGGGCTAACCGGCACAGAAGAGGAGATCCCCGTCCACAACGGGCGTGCCCAGGGCGATATCCTCGTCAATCCGGCCGGGCCGGGAGACTTCACCTGTCCGTCGGGTCAGACGCTGTTCCTGGTAAGCGCCTGCTACACGGACATCTCGTTGACCGTCGGTGGCGCAACGGTCACCGCTGAAGGGCCCGTCTGTAGCGGCCCGATCAGGGTTAGGCAGTAGCGGCCGTAGCCGGCGATCTATCGACCGAGGGGCGCCTTTGACAGGCGCCCCTCGTCTACAAGGTGCCGACGAAGGAATGGGTTCTCTTCTCGGACTTGTCCAAGAAGCAGGACGCTGCGGAGACGGCCGGCCGAAACGCCGCAGCTTGCTGCACCTGACGGGCGTGCCGTCGGCGCGGATCGGCGAGCACGTCGGCCAGCGTTCGTTGCGGGTGACGGCCGACACGTACAGCCACGTGCTCGTCGACGAGCGCGAGGTTGACTACGCGGCGCTCCTGCCCTGATACGCGCGGCGTTACGGTGACAGGGTGTCGTTCCATTTTCAGACCAATGACGCAAGAGGATGCAGAGGCAGTCGCACGCTGACACTACCCAGAGCCGTTCTCCTTTTACGACTGGCATACCGATGATCTTTTTCCAAGCTGCTCGACCCAAAGCTGCGTGCGGACGACCTCGTGGCCGTTGATGACGACAGCGGCAACTTCGTCGGATACTTCAACTACAAGCCTCCGCACCATCCGAGCCTTGAGATCGGCCTCGGCATGCATCCCGACTGGACAGGACGAGGCTTGGGGCAAAGCTTGTCGAGGCGGGTTTCGATTACGCTCGCAGCCGCTACGCGCCTGAGGAGTTCCTGCTCAGTCGCGACCTTCAACCGTCGCGCGATCAGTGTCTACAAGCGCGTCGGCTTCGTCCGCCGCCGCACCTACATGCACTGGACGCTCGGCCGAAACTGGAGTTCATCGAGATGCGCCGCGCTGAGGAGCTTGCGGATTGATGAGGGCCGGAGGGTTGAAGAAGTGCGCCCGTCGCGCATGCCAGTTTCTCTTGGCGCAAATTGGGCGGGCTGGACAGCACGAAGAGACAGCGCGCCGACGGCGGCGGGGGGTCACCCCCCTCGCGCGAGGAGCTGCAACTCGGTGGGTTAGATCGAGACCCCTCTGGCCCCTGGCGCTACACCCAAGACCTGGGCCCTCTGGCCACCCGTGTTCGCGCGGTGCCTACCCCCTTGCCTCCCCCGCGCGGAAAATAGTGCGATTACCAGCCAGGTTCGATTCCTGCCAGGCGCATCTACCGCCTGGTTGTGCGGGTTGCGGTGAGCTTGGAGGGAACGATTCACTTTTCGTCCCCTTCGACAACCTCGCGCCTGGTCGCCTCAAGCTGGTCGATGTCCCAGGCGGTGTAGATGTCGGCGGTGGTCGAGATCGACGAGTGACCGAGCAGCTTCTGGACTGGCCTTGAGGTTGCCCGTCTTGTCGAGCGCGGCTTGCCCGGCCGTATACCGGGCCATGTGCATCCGCTTGCCGCGGGTCGTTCTTGCGAAACGAGACCGGCACGCTTGTACCCCGGGACTGCTGGTTTCCCAGGAGTCCCGGGGCTTTCGAGGGGTTGAGTGGCTCGCGCTAGTCGGCGCAGCCCACCGGGGCGGTGCGTCCCCCGTCTCCCGATGTCAGTGGTGCCTGACCGACGTCCGTCGGAATGAGCCCCGTGATCGGGTCACCCTGAGCGCGGTTCGCACCGGTGTTCGCGAGAGTTGTCACGCCACACTCAGTCGCGAGGGTCCGTAGCGGCGTAATCCCATGCACGTGCGCCGACGCAGGTGACGCAACAACGACGGCAGCGGCGGCCACAACGGCACCAACTGCGGTGATCCGACAAATCATTGAATACCCTCCCCTTTGTTAGCTACTTGCCCCTACTACGGCGGCGCTGGATGACCGGTTTCCTTGGCTTCCGGCTGTTCGGACGAGCGTAAGCCGCTGTCAGCCCGTATAGGAGTGGCTTGTTTGCAGGGATTCAGTCGAAGCGCCTGCGGTCGTTCCTTTTGGCGGCATGCAGGGTATAAACCAGTCTCAGGAGCGCTGCGGCAAGTAACTCCGGCGCTTCTAGGTGAGGGGCCGCCGCCGCCTCTCCCCCGCGCGGCCCCTCACTCATACGCCGTCTTCCCGCAACTGGTTTGGGCGCTGTCAGGCGCGCGTTAGGACTTTGGAAGGATCGCGCTGCAGGAGCACGCTCGACGCCATTGGTCGCGCCACCGGCCCGTTCGAGATTCTCAGCTAGGCAGCGTTCGCGCTTGTGGCCGGTTTGGCCACGTCTTCAACGACCAACACCGGCGCTTGATCTGCGTCGTCGTCTCGAACATCAACGACACGAAGGGCCTCCCAAGAGGAATTGTGTCGCGCCGGCGCCAATTCGGCGCGGCGCTATCGAGCGTCGGCGGATCGGCTGGCGAGCCGTCCTCGTCCTCGAGCCTGAACATGAAAGCCATTCGGTCTCTTCACCCTCCTTTCGGGTGGGGACGGACGGCTGCGCCAGCCTGGCTTTTGGAGGTCACCCGCGCCAGTGGCGGCAACCGGCGTCAAATCGAATGAATATCGCGGTGGCGTCTGCCATCCCCGCCCTCTCGCCACGCCATACGTATCCACAGAGATCGCCTGAGTCAGCTTGGGAGACCAGTCGAACAAGCCAGGCGTCGGTCCCAGATGGCGTCTGAGTCTCAACTCTCTCCGCCTTCGGAAAAC
>Ga0126314_10000579_pt1 | contig 17480 bp, 15 predicted proteins | sample Plot105B_FD_92535 | JGI IMG/M metagenome (GOLD analysis project Ga0126314, IMG submission 92535) | Serpentine soil microbial communities from UC McLaughlin Reserve, CA, USA - Plot105B | ecosystem: Environmental > Terrestrial > Soil > Grasslands | place: USA: UC McLaughlin Reserve, Lake County...
TAGACACTTTGCTTATGCCCTCCACGTCCGTGACCGCGTGGGCGATCGCGTCCGCGCCGACGTTACCGCTCTGCCCGTTACCGACGCGGTAGGTGGCTCGCAGGGCGCCCGTCGGCGCCCGACCCAGGGGCGGGGTGCCGAAACGGAGGAAGGCGCGCCCATCGTCCTCGGTCTCGACCACGAACTCGGTGGCGAAGCGGTCGCTGCCCAGGAGGTCGCGCTGCGGTCGCCACGGCTGGCTCTCGTTGCCGGCCTCCAGCAACTCGGCCGCCGGCCGTACCGCGCGCATCTCCCAGCGCAGCGCGTCGGCTGCCGGGGCCTGGGGATCGAACGGTACCAGGTCGTTCTTCTGGTCGTATACGGATCCTTGCTGGGTGACCGGCCCCAGGTCAAGGGCCGGGCGGTACGCGCCGGTGCTCGGGATCGGGGGCAGGTCTTCGACCGCGGTGCGTCCGTGATCGACGAGGATGACGTTCCCGCGTGCCACGCTCACGTCCTCGACCAGCGTGCCCCCGACGACTGTGGAGAGACACAGCGGGAAGGGCAAAGCGTCCTCGGGAGCCCAGGCGATCTCGACCACGCGCATCGCCTGCGCAGTATTCTCCTCCTGGAAGAGCGGATCTTCGGCGAATCGCACCTCGGTCAGGCGCACGACGTGGCGATGCTCCGGATCGGCGTCTTCCTCTCGTCCGTTCGCCGGTCCCTTCAGTTCCTCGAAGATCAACACGTCGCCGGGGGCCAGATGTTCGATCAACCCCTCCTCATTCTGTCGCCGCAGGGTGGCGCGGGTGGCGCCCGCGGGCAGGCAACACTCCTCGTCGCCCCAGGTGTAGAATCGGATCTCGTTGTGCGCCTGATACAGGATCAGATCGTGCAGCGGCTCGAACACCTGGAGACGGTGGCGCTCCACGACCTCTTCGAAATCGACCTCCGGCAGCACGGTCTCCTCCAGGCAGCGCGTGAGAAATCGCGTCCGGTGCCCGGCGTCCTCCCTCTTCAGGAGCACCCCGTCGGGATCGCTCTCCACCCGCACCCGCACCCAGGCGCGGGCGTTGCACCCGTCGTGCATCGGGTAGTCGAGCAGCCGCGCGTGGCGGCGCACCGAGACCCGCTTGCGCGCCGTGCCCAGGTAGGCTTCGGTCGCCACGGCGTCCTGGTAATAGCTGAGTCCGTCGGCGGCGTAGGCCAGGGTCTCGACCAGCGCGATGCCGAGGTCGGCCGGGTTGCGTTCCTGCCAGTCGGGCATGATGACCGCCAGGCGATCCAGCATCAGACGGCGGAAACTGGCGTAATCCTTGGCCAGGTAATTGATCAGAGGGGCCGGCCGAACCGGCTCCGGGCAAACCTCGTCAGGCTCGCAGTCGAAATCGCTGGGACAGTCCACTTTGAAGGAGAACGCAACCTCGGAGAGCTGCGGGTCGAACCCGGCGGGCGGCAGGTCCTCGGTCTGCGAGGTGACCAGGCGAAGACGGTAGGTCGAGAAGTCGCCCGGAGAATTGACCCGCGCCGTGAGAACCTTGCCGGACATGCTCGCCGACACCACGCGCACGTTGCGGATGCGCACACCCCCTTCGATGACGAGGTTCGCCTGGGTCAGGGCCGACCCGGGGTCCGTCGGCAGGTCGTGGACGAAGTAGACGCGTAGCGTCTGCTGGTCCGCGGAGACCTCGAGATTATCTATCCCGTTTGAGATCGGGTCCCCGGAGCCGTCGCGCCTGTCACGCAGTTCGATTTGCCGTCGCTGGTTCTCGCACCGGTACTGCGTGCTCATCTCACACCCCGCGCGTGAACTCCGTCACCCGGCGCTGCTGGTTGCGCCGGACGACGTACTGGACCGTCACCGTCAGGGTCGCGTCTTCGCTCTCGACCTGCACCGCTTCTACCTGGATCAGGTCGGCCAGCCATTGTTGCAGCGACCCCTGCACCATGAACTGTGTAGCGGTGGCCAACTCGTCGCTGTTGGGACCGAAGACGAGCTGCATCAACCCGCTGCCGAAGTCCGGACGGTTGACGCGCTCGCCGGGCGCGGTGAACAGCACCTGCTCGATCAGGTCGCGGATGTGCTCGTCGTCGGTGGTCTGCGCCGTGCGACCCCGGTTGTCCGGATGAAACGGATAGTCGATGTGCATCAGGTCCCCCTCGCGCGCACTTGTGTAACGACGACGTTGAGTCCCGTCCCCGTGGGGACGCAGACGGCCTGGCTGTCTTGCAGCAACACCGGCACCCCGCTCGAGCGCACCCGCACCGCGGCGACGACCCACTGGGCACTGACGCAGGGTCCATTGCCAGACGGAGGAACGAACGGGCAGCCGGCGATGGTGTAGGTGCTCGTCTGGGTCACGGTCGGCTGGCCGCTCACGCGAACGCGCGGGTTGGGCACGACCGGTTGCGCCTGTCCGGCGTGCATACACATCACCGTCGCACCCAGATGGAGCAGGAAGCCCGGCATCAGGTCACCTCCAGCGCGCCGTTGTTGATGGATACGCTGGCCGGTGTGAGCTTCACGCTGGCGGCGCCGTTGCTGAGCTCGATGCCGCTGGCGTCGAAGACGAGCTTGAGCGGGACCGGAACCGCCGGCGGTCCCACCTCCAGGGTGAACCCGCCGGCGCCGGGCAGATCCTTCAGCGTCAGGGTGATACCGTCGGTCTTGATCGCCTTGATCTGGGCCAGCGCCGGCACAGCGGGTACCTCTCCCACACCCCAGAAGCAGCCGCTCCAGATCGGATAGTCGGTGTCGCCGCCCTCGAACTCCACCCAGACGTTGGCCCCCGTCGGCGGGATGGCGAAGAAGCCGACCCCCGGCCCCGCGTAGGGTACCGAAGGCATGGCCCAGCTCAGGCGGCCACCGCCCAGCACGGCCGGGCAGCTGACCTGTATCCGGCCCAGCTGGAGGGGATCGACGTTGTTCTCCACCTTGCCCCGATACTTGCCGAAGAACTCGCTCACGGGATCACCACCGGGGTCGTCGAGCCCACACCCTCGCGCGCCAGGGAGAAGCGTTGCTTGTACTCGCCCTTGCGGATGGCGTGGGTCACGCTCTTGACGTACCAGAACCCGTCATAGCTGAACCCGGCCCCGCGCAGGCCGACGAGCCCGCGCGGCCGCAGCAGATCGCCATAGCGCAGGGCGTCCAGTGCGCCGCTGGCGGTTACCACGTTGTCCACCGATGCCTCCGTCGTGCCCTGGGCTTGCGCGTAGGCCTGCATGGTGTTCTGGCCCGTTGCCCGGAACTGCCTGTTGCGCACGTTGGGCTGGTTCACCACCAGCGAGGGCATGAGGGCCAGGGGCGGGCGCGTGCTGATAAAGGTCTGTACCGGCATCTGCTGGTTGGTGTTGCGATCCTGTACCGTGCCGGACACGGTCGTGGGCGCCAGCGCGTTGTGTTGGAAGTTGATCGAGTCTACGTTCGTCTGCGCCCCCATGTTGATCGAGAGCGCTCGTTGCGGAACGCCAGTTCGTATCGGCGGTCCCCAGTACGCAAAGTTGGTGAAGGGCGCGGGTCCCGGCGTGACGTGGAAGACATAGCCGTGTAGCCGCGCCCGCTTCGTGAGGTGGGTGTAATCCGTGTCCTGCTGCACCGGTATCCGCTCTATGGGGACCGGCGGATCGATCACCGGCGGCGGTATGACGATGGGGATCAAGCCGAACCGCGCGTAGCTGGCGATGATCTTGAGGGCGATGATCGTTTCGTCCTGGGCCGGATGCTCGGCCGGTATCTCCTTCTGGTCCATCATGATGCTCACGTCTTCACCGATAACGGTCAGCAAGGAGGCACCGGGCTCCGTACCGGGCGACGTCTGCAGGTTGGTGATGATGCCGTCCATGAGCACCCGCGGCGTGGCGCTGAACGTGACGACCACGATGACCCGGTTGAAGGGCCTGAGCAGCGGGTTCAACGACAACGGAAAGTCGAGCTGACCGAGCGGTCCGCTGCGTCCGATCTGGAACCTGAGCTCGAAGCCGGAGCGCCCCGTATCGCTGTGCGTCACCTCGACGTAGTCCAACGCTTCGGTGAACGAGGACGGCACCGGTACGGCGACCGTCGGTCCGATCAGGAGCGTCAGATGGATGCCGAGCTTCACCCTACACCCCTCAGAACTGCGGCACCGGCACGCGCAGCGTCCGGCCCAGCTCGGCGGTCAGTTCGACCGGGTTCATGGCGTTGTTGGCGTCGCACACCCGCCAGAACTGCTCCGGATCTTCTAGCGTGCGGGCGGTGATCAGGTCCAGGCGGTCGCCCTGGGTTACGGTAATCTCGACCAATAGCTGCATCGCCTCGCCCCGGGGCAGGAAGCGTCGCCGCTTGTAGGCGATGCGTTTGCCATCCGGCGTGGTGAACGTCGCCGTCTCCAACGTGTAGTAGCGGCTGGTGTGCTCGAACATCGGCTCTCCTCACGGCAGGTTGACACCGGCAACGGCGCTCAAGTTGCTCACGCTTCCGACCTGCGCCATGGTCTCTTTGATCACCTGGTGGGCCAGGAATATGCCGTAGCCTTCGTGGGTCAACGGCAGATCGTTGTAAGTCAGCACCCGCAAGCCGAGGGAGACCCTGGCGCGGATCGGGTTGAGGTTCACGTCGTGGGCCTCCTCGGTAATGCTGAAGTCCGTCAGGCGCACCGGCAAAACCCGCTGCGGCCCCCAGATAAAGAGCGTGAAGGGCGCCAGGGGCGGGATGACCTCGATCGTCCCGAGGGACATGAGCAGCGCGTTGGTGATCACCAGGCTGCTCTCGGGGTAGATGAGCACCTCCAGGGCCGACAGTTGCGGGTAGATGCCCAGCCCGACGGCGGTTACCGCCGCGGTTTCGAGCTGGTCGGTGGCGTCGATCTCCACGTCCAGCTTGATCGTCTCCGTCGGCGCGCCCTTGAGGCGCATCGCCTCGGACCGGTCGGCGCTTCCCTCGCCCACCGTCTGCGCCTGCAGCGTCCGCGTGAGCGTGTCCGGGTTGTACTGGAACAGGATCACGCTCGGCAGCGGGTTGAACGGATTTATCCCGACGATGGCACCCTTGAGCAGTCTCGGCGAGCCGGGGAAGGTGGTCATACTCTAGGCTCCTTTCTTGGCTCTCGCTATTCAGCGATTAGGCACGTCATACGTTCCGCCGCAGGCGCACTTGCGCTAGAGTGCGCCTCGCGGCATATGAGGCACCCACGATCTCCTTGTTGCCTTCAGTCCGATCTGTAATTGCGAGTTCACTCCTCGGGCTTTCCCGCTTTCAGTTGCAACGTGTACCGGTATTTGCTCTGCTTCTCGCTTTTGAAGCTGGGACCGATCTTATTCACCAGCTCAGGGCCATACTTCTCGACGCTGAAATACTGGTCTTTCGTCGTTTCCAGATGCACCTCTGCTGTTTCAGGGTTCCGCGCGTTCGGTTTCAAGACCCGACGCTTGACGACCATCTCAACGCCTTCGAGCGTCACCGGCGTGCCCTTAATCGACTTGGCGATATCAACCTTGATAACGTCCCCCAGATATTGCCCTCGCTTGACGCCTCCAATGACTTGGAACCTGAATGTCTCGGGGAAGTCTCTCGCCAGTTCCTTCTCGGAGGCGGGGATGCTGATTCCACCCTCGCCGTCACCTTCTCCGCCAGGGCCCTGACCGCGGGGGCCGCCGCCCCCGTACATTTGCTGCTTCACCCGCTCGACCTCTTCGAGAAATCCCGTAAGATTGGTGACCTTCTTGGTGATCTTCGAGGACGAAAGAACCGTGTACATGTCCGCCGCCTCTTTGAGAGCAGCGAGATCGGCCTGTTTCAGCTCCTTCTTCAACTGCACGATTTGCTCCTCAGTGAGCGGTTCGCCGCGATTAGTACCGTACAGTTCGCCCAACCTGGTCCAAGCCTCCCATTTTTCCTCGCCCACCTCTTTCCTCAATTCGGCCAGCGCGAGCCGCTCCAACAAGTAGCGGTCGCGGGGGGGGTAGCGGTCATTCTCGCTACAAATCTCATGGGGATAGAACTTTGTGCTGATCTTTGACGTGTCAATGTCGGCGAACACATCATGAAGTTGCTCAGGCAGAAAACCCCTGATATGTTCGATGATGATCTCCGCCAGCCTTCCCGGAAGCTCGGTGATGAACCCGACGCCCGCCACGAGCGGAGCGATCTCCTGCTTGAACCAGCAACGGTCAATGACCCAACTGGCAAACTTCTCAATCACCGACTCGGCGAGAATCCACAGGCACCCCCAGCCGGGCGGCGACAGGCAAGCGATCACGCGCGCCCCCCAGCGCACTTTGCTCACAACGTCGGCAACCTGGCTGACTTTATTTGCGACCTCGACGATAGTTTTGATGTGGTCCTCATACGGGCCGATTGTCCTCTCCACCAAAGCTTCCATCGTCTCGACGGCCTGCCGTTCCAGGTTGTCGGCCAACGCTCTGATCTCTTCAACCTTCGCCTCGAAGTCCTCGATCTTGTCCTCTGGGATCAGCGCTTTCAGCTTTCGCTCCACACCTGTTTTCAACGAAGTGACGAGATGCTGCGCCGTGCGTTCGACGAGAATCCGGCCCACGATTTTGAGGATGTTGAACGCGATCTTGATGATCGTGCCGGGCAGTCCGCCTGATTTCGGCGCACCCTTTTTATCCAGCAGATTCTGGAAGCGGGCGCGGATGGAGTGATAGGCGTTGACGACCTTTACGAACGCCCCGCCGAACCAGTAGCGGAGTCTGCCGAAGATCGCCGAACTCGCGCCCGTCCAGAACTGAATCTTATTGACGGTCTTGGCGGCTTTTTCTTCTCCTTTCGAGACGGCGGCGAGGTTGAAGCCGGACTTGATGGCTGCCTGGCGGTCTTCAATAGCAAGAGACTTGAACTCGGCCTCCTCGAACTCGGGCGTCTTCTCCAACTGTTTTTCTTCGCCGGTGAGGCGACTGTGATCGGCCTTCCAGGTGTCGAAGGCTGCCTTGTCAAACGGGTCTTTCACCTCCTCGGCTGCCCGCTCGCGTCGTTGAGCTTGAATACGGCGGGGCGAAGGGGCGAGGACGGAAAGACGCGGAGCGGGTCTGGCCTTCCTCGCGCCCTGGATTGGCGACACGAGCAGCGGATTAATAATTCTCTCCGTAACCTCCGCCCCAAAGCGGGTCACGCTGGGGGGCAAGTCGTCAGCCGTCACGGGTGTGAGGGGTGCCCAGACGTAATTCCAGATGCCGCCTCCGCCGGGGTCGGGCCTAACATAGACCTTACCCTTCACAGGTCTGCGCGGTTTTTTTGGCTTGCCGTTGTGCATGAGCACCAAGTTTTTGAGTTCTTGGCCGCTGCCAAGCGGCTCCTGAAACTCATCGGGAACTTTGATGTTGATGATGCCGGTTTCGAGCGGCGACCATTCCGCGTCGGTTTGCTCATAACCGCCTTGACCGACGGGCATGGCATTGACTTCGTCACGGGCCCACTTGAAGCCTTCCAGATAGTTATTAACCTGCCCCGCGCCTTCCTGCGCCTCGATCGTACCGTGCGAGGGCTTGAGATCACCGATCAAGATCTGGGTCGGGGCACTGCCAGCACGGATGACGCTATGTCTGTCTTCGTCGGCTTGCGGTGCAGACAGACTGATGTGGCTGTAGCGCGCTCCTTTGTGGCGCAACTGGGGGTCTGAGCCGAGTTTTTTGGGTAGTTTGTGTCCGGCGAAGAAAACCCCGACGGTCCTGGACGCTTGATAGAGGTCTGCGACGCCTTTCTTGTCAGAACCTACGCCTATTTTATCGGCATTAGGCACAGGTGCTTCGGTGAAGATCTCGTTTTCCTTGCCGATCTTCGGCAGGATCAATTTGTGGCTCTCGTCCCCGACCTTTTTGCCTTTAGCTACGTACTCTGAGGGCAGCCAATAAGGTAGAAAGCGCTGCACGCTCTGGCGCGACGCCGATAAGTCCGGCTGACTGGGAGCGGAATCGAGCGACGGGGGCTGCGTCTGCTGCACGACGTGAGCCAGCTCGTGGGCGAGGATGTGCGACGGCTGCTGATGCAAACTCGGCCCAAGCCAGATGTGGCTCCCGTAGGTGAAGGCATAGGCGTTGACGGCGTCGTTGTAACGCCGCGCGGTCTCGCCGGTGTGGAGGCGCACGGCGCTGAAGTCGCGCCCGAAACGCGTCTCGAAAAAATCCGCCATGTCCGGCGCCAGCCGTTCCCCGCCCTTCGTCAAGTCGCTCTCGCCTGGGAGTTGGAGTTCGCTCTCGACATGGGACTTTGGCCCGGCTGGGTGGGAGAAGCTCCCCATGAGTGCCTCTGCTACGCGGTCGGCCTCCTGCTCGTATGCGTCACCCGGTTCGTTGACCGTGAGCTTGGTTTGCAGGCCGAAGGTACGCTTCATGCCACACTCGTCGCATTCCTCGCTCAGCCCTCCGCCCCCGCCGCACGCGCACTTGCGTTGGGGACCCAACACGCTCACGCGGGAGAAGGAAAATCCATTGGCCGCTGGCGCGCCACTCCCCGCCGCATAGTCAGCGCGGTCGGCTTCCTGTTCGTAAGCATCGCTCGGTTCGTTCACCGCAAGCGGTTCGGCACGACGCTGCAGCAGCCCATTCCCCACAGGAGCCGAGGATGATGTTGTCTTTGAGCCACGGCCCTTCGCTACTGAAGAGGCTCTGACCCGGGCTTGCATTTGCCCGTTCATCGCCTCAAGCCCCCATACACCGCCTGTGCCGCCTGAATACCAATCGTTTCCGCTCTGGAGCCCGGCTTCGCTTCGAACGACCCGCCGTCCAGACGCCCGAAATCGCCTCCTCGGGCCAGCGACGGCGGCGTACCCTGCTCGGCGAAGAGGCGCGACAGTTCGCGTTCGACGGCGTCGCCGATACGGTAGCGGTCGCCGGGCGCGAAGCCGTGGAGTACCAGTTCCTCGATGTGCAGCTCGACGTTCATGCCCAGCCTCCGATCTCCGCGTCGGTCAGGGGCTTCTCCAGCTTGGCGTACTCGGTGCGGGCGGCGCGCAGCAGGTGCGTCATGCGCACCGGCTCCTCAGCGTCCGCCGCCAGGAAGGCCGCGTTCAGCGCGATGTTGCGGATGTTGCCGCCCGGCACGTTGAGCCGCGCCAGCTCGTCCACGTCCAGACCCTCGGTCGGGGTATCCGAGGGGAAGATGCGGCGCCAGATCTCGGCGCGCTGGTCGGCATCGGGGAACGGGAACTGCACCACGAAGCGGATGCGGCGCAGGAAGGCTTTGTCCAGCGCATTCTTCATGTTGGTGGTCAGGATGGCCAGGCCGCGGTAGGCCTCCATGCGCTGCAGCAGGTAGCTCACCTCGATGTTGGCGTAGCGGTCGTGGCTGTCCTTGACCTCGCTGCGCTTGCCGAACAGCGCGTCGGCCTCGTCGAAGAGCAGGATGGCCCCGCCTTCTTCCGCCGCGTCGAACACGCGCCTGAGGTTCTTCTCCGTCTCGCCGATGTACTTGCTCACCACCTGGCTCAGGTCGATGCGGTAGAGGTCCAGCCGCAGCTCGTTGGCCAGTACCTCCGCCGCCATGGTCTTGCCGGTACCGCTGTCGCCCGCGAACAGCGCGCTGATGCCCAGGCCCCGCGAGCCCTTGGCGGCGAATCCCCACGCTTCGTACACCTTGGTGCGCTGACGGACGTGCGCCGCGATGTCGCGCAGCATCCGGCGTTGCGATTCGGGTAGGACCAGATCCTCCCAGGTTGCGGCCGGTTCGATGCGTTGCGCGAGGTTGTCCAGGCGCGGGCGCGCTTGAACGCGGCAGGCTTCCCACAGCACGGCTTCCGGTACATCGCCCCGCTCCTGAGAGAGGTTTTCCAGCACCTCGATGCTGGCGGCGTGTATCCCCGTCAGACCCAGGTTGAACTGCTCCACCACGGCCTTCACCTGTCCGTTCAACTCGGGCGCCAGTGGCCCCAAAGCGCTCTGCCAGAGGTTCTGCTGCTCAGAGGCGCTGAGCTTGTTCACGTCCAGGCGAATGATCGGCTGGTTGCGGTCGCGCAGAGGTTCGCGACCGGTCACGACTATCGGACCCCGCACCCTCTCCGTAAGCGAGAGGACCGTGCTCGCACCATCCGTGTTGCTGTCCAGATCTTCGCAGTCCACCAGTAGAGCGCCGCTACTCAAGACGGCTTCGCGTTCCCACAGGCGGGCCAGGCCCTCCCGCTCGGCCACAGCAGACGGGATGTCGGCGGCGCGGATGGCATACAACCCGATTCCCAGAGAGGCACAGGCCGAAGCGGCGATGGCCCGCTTCCCGGCGTGGTCATCACCGCAAAGTTGGATCGAGGGCCATGTCCCTTGCGCCCGCGACCAGAATCCCACGATCTGGTCGGCCAGGATGCGGCGCGACGGCGGCAGCGCGCTCGAGGCCTGCAGCGGTTCCACCAGTCCTCGCAGACGCTCGTCCAGGTACGGCACCCCGACCAGGTAGTGCAATACACGCTCGTCGATGCTGAGCGGGCTCGCGGTGAGAGTGTCGCCGGTTCTGACCTCTATAAGCCGCCAGAAGCGCAGGGGCGCATCTGGCGCGAGCGCGCTCCAGTGCGCCTGCGGCAACGCCGCCAACGCCAGGCCGAATGTCGGGTAAGGACGCTGTGAATCGTCCTGAGCAGCCGCGCAGTGCGTGGCGAAGGTGGAATCCAGCTCCATGCCCGCACACAGCAGCAGCACGTCGCGCTCGAAAGACGACAGCGCGAACGCCTCACGCAGGCTCTCCAGAGCAGGGGAGGCTGGCATGTCACCGGTGGCTTCGTACAGTGCTGGAGTCTGCTCCTCAGACGTGCTCTGCGAGCGTGCAGCATGCCGCTCCAGGGCGCTACGCACCCCGGCTAGCGCCGCCAGCAGATAGCGCTGGTTGAGTTCGTGCCAGTTTTGGGCCGTCGTCTCGTTCATGTGATCGTCACGCTCTGGCTGGGGTCGAACACGGGCGGTGTAACCGAGCGGTCCACGAGCAGGCTGTCGACGCCGTCGACGCGCAGGCGCACCCGATGCTGGCCGGGGGACGCGGCGTCGACGCGGAACGTCAATGTGTCCGTCGTCGATGGATGCGGCTGCGCCGGCACTTCGCGGTCGTTCAAGAACAGGGATGTGCGCTGCTCTGGCCGCACCTGCGGCTTGCAGGTGACGGTCAGGGTAACCCGCCCGTTGTTGTCGCGCGCCGCAGGATCGGGCGTTATGGTCAGGATGGTCGGCGCCAGCGCCAGGGCAAGTTCGTTGGTCGTTTGCTCCGGCTGGCCGGCCTGGCTGATGGTGGCCGCCAGGGTATAGAAGCCGGCTGGCCAGTTGGCCGGCGCCTGAGAGTCGTCGGCCACGTCGGGGATCTTGACCGTGAGATCCGTCGCCGTGCCGCCCGGCTGCGGCGTCAGCGAGATGGGCGCCGTCAGGAGCGGATGTGTGAACCGGACGGTTACGCTGTCGCCATCCAGGTTGTGACCCGAGATCTCGAGCAGGTCTCCCAGCCGCGCGCTGGGCTGCCGGTTCGGTGGTGTGACCGCCAGCAGTATGGGAAAGGGGGGTGCCGGTGCGGTCGGGTCGGGTTCGGCGACCGGGGCACGATCGTCGGACCCGCGCGTGAGCACTGGCAGGGGAGATCTCGCGGGTCGCGTGCTCTCGACCAGCACGACCGACGCCTGGTAGGCGACCGATGGTCGGTAGTTCGACTGTATCGCCGACCAGAGCTTGGATGTCTCCTCCGTGTTCGTCGGTTGTAGGGTCAGCTTGATCAGCTCGACCTGTTCGGCCAGCTCGGATGCGGGCAAGGCGTTCAGCGGTGGTGGCAGGAGTCCTCCCCCACCTACTGGCGAGGTGGGGACGAGCGAACGCCGGATCGCATCCCGCGTCAGAACGGGTGTTTCGTGGAGCAGCTGCATCGCATAACCGAGCAGGATCTCGGCCTCGAAATCCTGCTTGCCGTAGGCCGTCAGGAGATAGAACAGGTCCAGGGCGAGTGGTGGATTGCTGAGGCGTTCGCCACGCCCATTGCGGGATGGCAGGCCCACGTTACGCCAACCCTGGTTCGGCGCAACGTGATACAGGAAGAGGTTGAGCTGCGTGGGATCGCTATTATCGGTGGTCTTGACGCGATCGGGCGGCAACGCGCTGATCGTGACCGGAGCGCCGATCGTCGAGCTGACGTTTCGGTCGATCAAACCGTTGTCGAGCAGATCTTTCAATACGGCGGTAACGGCCGCGATAGCCAGCGCGTTGCTCACAACGTGCCTCCGTTGCGAGAGCGCAGGTAATCATCCAGCGACATTTTTGGAGCCGGTTGCTTGGTCTGCCGCGGTGGCGGAGCAGGCGGCGAGACGGCACGCACCTCGATGCGCCCGATGGTCACGCGGATCGTGGGCTCGGTGCGGGAGAATGCGTTCTCCCGCGTCGAATAAGACGACGAACCACCTAGCTCGACGGATTCTGAGCGTTCGGGATAATCCCTGACCGGCGTCCCGGTACGCTCGAAGGTATCGTACGCGTCGGGAGGATCCTCGGTCGGGAGTCCTGGATCCCGATTCTCTGTGGTGCGGGATGCGCGTTGCGCCTCTTGCGTGGTCCGGCCCGCACTCCGGGGACCATCGCGGCGCGCGCCGGGCTCATGTCCGGCCGAGATGGACGTGTCTTCGCGCCGGGGTACGTCGCTTGCGCCTGAGGGCGGGGTTTCGACGGACACTTCGGACCTCGATCGCACCCGTGCCGATCTCGGAGTGGAAAGGATGGGTGGCGTCGGGCGAACACCCGATTCCGGATGCGCTTCATACCCCGCTCGGGCTGGCGGAGGGGGGGCGTCCTCCGCTGCAGAGCGCGAGCGTCCTGGGGTGAGATGCGGCACCCCGGACGCATCTGCCGGGGAAGGTTCTTCTGCGGACGCCCTGGTGGAAGGTGGCTCGACGCGATGTTCGCCGGGGAATTCGGTCGCGCCGGAATCTGTAGCCGTATCGGTGTCTTCTCCCGTTGCGGAGGCATCCGTTCTGTGTTCCGGGTCCGGTGCTCCGACACGCTGCGCGCCTGGACCCCGCGGGGAATGGATAATCGGAGTAGGTGGCTGTGTATCGGGGTCCTGCCTTGGCATTTCGCTCTCCTGCGCGGACGGGGCGTCGGGACCCGGCACGTCTGCGTCCGGTGCGTACCGCGGGGTGATGATCGGTTGCACCTGCGGCGCTATGCCGAGGGCGCGTCCCGCCAATCGGGTCAGAAAATCGCTCACGCGTCCGTCATCTCCAGGTAGTACTGTCGGCGCCGGGCGCTCATGGCCAGAATATCCGCCTCGCGCCAGCCATAGACGAGTGCCAGGCTACGCACCTCGTTCAGCAGCCGCCTGGCCTGCGCGCTGAGCTCGGTCCAGAAAAAACCGGCGATATCGAGGAGCACCTGCCAACCGTGAGCACACTCCGGGCAACGGAGGTCCAGCAGCACCTCCGCCTGGGGGTCACACTCGACCATCCGCCGTGCGAGCGCGCTGATGATCTCGGCGGGCAACTCGCTACAGGCGATGGATACTCCATCGCGGCCGGCCTGCAGCACGCAACGCTGCACCAGCAGGTCGCGAGCCGCGGACTGGTCCGGGCAGCCTGCCGCGGCGGCGAGGTCCCGGCTGTCCGGCAGCCGGAACCTCAGCACGAAGTTCTCCGCGACCAGTTCCCAAGCTCCCTCGTCGGGTTCCGCTGCTACCCGGAGGTCCGCTACCGCTACGTCGAACTCCAGGCGTTCCGCGCACTGCGGGCACTCCGCAAAACAGTTCAGTCTCGGGCCGGAGGTGCGTTCGCGCAGGCTGAGCAGGCGCGCATCCCTCTGGCCGACGCTGAGCGCGGCCAGCTCGTCTGGCGTCAGCTCCGGGCAGGCGGCGGCGAGAATGGTCAGTGCCCTGTCTACGGGCGACTGATCCTCTCCCACCTCCCAGACCTGAAGGAGGTCGTGAGCGGATAGGGGACGCATCGTGACTTAGGCGGGCTCGGTGAAGGTCGGCTCGGAAGGTTCAGCCACCTCGAAGTCGCGCTCCCAGCCTTCGTTCTCCAGTTTCATCGTCTGGATGGCGACGGCGTTGGCGTTGGCGTCGAGCTCGGGCAGCGCCTGGTACTCCGAAACCCAGCAGCGAAAAACCTTGTAGGAGATCGCCAACTGGCCGGCCTCATTATAGAAGTCGATGATGATGTCCTTGCGGAAGTCCTTGAGGGAGACCTCCGCGCCCAGACCCGAGCCGAAGTTCCAGACCTTGCTGGCCCACTTTTCGAACTCGGTGTCGTGGGTCACGCCTCGCTCCAGGGTGATCGCCTCGTACTTCGTCCGGCCAGGGGATTTGCGCGTGGTGCTGGGGTCTCCGCCTTCGCGGTGCTCGATCATCTCCGTCGTCCGCCTGAGCGCGCTGATCTTGCTGACGCCGGCGACGTACTGTCCGTCCCACTTGATGCGGAACTTGAAGTTCTTGTAGGGATCGAAACGCTCCGCATTAACGCTGAACTGGGCCATTCTTCCTCCTTACGTCCCGATCTGTCCGGCCATCTGCTGGATCTTGACGATCACGAATTCCGCCGGTTTGAGCGGCGCAAAACCCACCAGTATGTTGACTATCCCCAGGTTGATGTCGTTCTGGGTCGTGGTCTCCTTGTCGCACTTCACGAAGTAGGCTTCCTGCGGCGCCTTGCCCTGGAAAGCGCCCTGGCGGAAGAGGTTCTGCATGAACGCTCCGACGTTGAGACGTATCTGGGCCCACAGCGGCTCGTCGTTGGGTTCGAATACCACCCACTGGGTGCCCCGGTAGAGGGTCTCCTCTATGTAGAGCGCGAGGCGCCTTATGGGAACGTACTTCCACTCCGAGGCGCGCTGGTCGGCGCCTTCGAGGGTCCGTGCACCCCAGATGACCGTTCCGAAGACCGGGAAGGTGCGCAGGCTATTGATCCCGAGCGGATTGAGGGTGCCGTTCTCGCCGTCCGTCAGGACGGAGCTGAGCCCCTGGACCCCGCGCAGCGTCGCGTCGATGCCGGCGGGAGCCTTCCACACGCCCCGATCGCCGTCGGTGCGGGCGTACACTCCGGCGATCGCTCCGGACGCCGGCATGTCGTGTGTGCGGAAACCGTCGAGCGGATCGGCGACCATGAGGCGGGGGAAGTACACCGCCGCGTTCTTGCTGGCCCCTATCTCGGAGACCCAGTCCTTGATGTCCGTCAGCGATCTCGTGGGATCCGGATCGACGAGGTAGAAGGCGCGGCGCTGGACGCAGAAGGCGATGGCTGCCTGGATGACGCTTTGCGCCTCGTCGCTTCCGAGTCCCGCGGTGCGCGGTATGGCCATGATGTTGAACAGATCGACGTCGCGCAGCGCGTAGATACCCGTCTTGGCGTCGAAGGATCCGATGAGGTCGTTGCCGTTCGGCGGCGAACCGTCAACGCCAGGGGTCGCGCCTGACTGGGCGCCGAAGTCGGCCCCCGCGCCGAGGCTGTACTGCTGAACGTTCTCGAACGATCCGGTGGAGGACGTACGCAGACCTGTCTGGGCGCCGCCGGCCATGAATCGGATTGATGCGTTGGGGGATGAGGCGCTGGGCACGACGCGCAGGAAGGTACCGTTGAGCTGGACGGTCGCTTGTGCGGCTGCGGGGTTGGGGACGGCGCGAATCGCCTCCTGGAGCGCCGCCGGCAACCCGGGACCTATCTGCACCGAACCGAGATTCACCGAACCGAGACCGGTGATGTCGGTATCAGCCAGGATCTCCTGCTCGGGCGTCGTCGAGTGGTCCAGGATTTTGATCCTGACCGTCGTCGCCGCGCCTACGTTCTGACCCATCCTGTCGGCGAGGTCTGCGCTCGACGTTCCCGTCTGCACCGGGCGCCGGAAGCTCGCGCCCTCCTTCTCGCGGCCACCATTCGCGAGTCCCAGCTTCAGCTTCGGGCTCGCCGACGTTACCTGCACCGAGGAGAACTCGGGCGCCGTGTCGGGGTTGCCCGCCACGTTCTGAGAGTTCAGCTGGACGTGATTGCCGGTGGCAGCAGTGGCGCCCAGGGCATCGACACGTTGGACGCCCAGACGGTTCGTAAGCCCGGCGGCAGTGATCGCCGCCGTGAGCCGGGTCTCCAGGCTTCCGGGGTCCGTCGGAAGGGGATCGGTCAGCGTTAGCGTGAACGGGGTCGCGCCGTCCAGCATCCCCGATATGGTGGCCTCTTCGGGTTGCAGTGCGAGGGTGCCCAACTCGCCGCTACGGCTGAAGCCGCGATCGGCGAACGCCAGCCCCGCCGGGCGCTGCAGGCGGATGAGCTTGGAAGCGCTGTTGACGACGTTCACCGCGTAGCTGCCCGAGCGGCTGTTCATGCTCAGGTTCCGGTGCAGTTCCGTCTCTGCGAGGACCAGATCCTCATCCTGCAATTCGTACCGGTTCACCGCGAGGTTGAACGTGCTGTCGGGGTTGGTGGTCGCGTAATCGACGTCGAGACGAACCAGGTTCGCCCACGCTCCCGCGTTCGCGGCCGTGACTAGCAGGGCGTCCTGACCGCCCGCGTGCTCGAGCACGACATCCGCTACGGCGACCCCGGTCGCGGCGCGCACCACGTACGCGTCGGTGCCGCCGTTTCCGAAGAACTGCTGGACGGCGTAGCTAACCTCGCTATCCCGGGTCAAACCTCCGAAGTTTCGTTCAAAGTCGGCAAAACTCAGTACCCGAACAGCCCTGTTGAGCGGACCACGCGCGGTATAGCCAACGAACGCGGCGATGGATGTTGCGACACCCGTTATCGTCCTTACGCCGCTGGGTATCTCCTCGATGTAGACGCCAGGGTAAGTTGGTGTGGTGGGCATTAACCGTTCTCCTTTTCAGTACTCGGACCCGCCAGGTGTCGGCACTGTCCTCTCAATCGCTACCTCCTCGTCGCCGGTAGGTTCTCCAGGTTCCGCGCATCTTCCGCTCCACGGTATGTCCGGCCTGCGGGCAAGCCATACCTTCTGTTTTTGTGGCGACCATCAAAGCAGGCGGCGATGATTTGCGGATGAAAGTAGGATGAATTTGCGATGAATCGAACAATTAATCGGCGATTCATCGTCATCTGCTCGTGTTGGGAGGGTGCACAACGAGCGCGACGGTGGGTCGGGCCGTGACGCCGCCAAAAAGTTCCCGGCTCAGGACCGGAGCCGCGAGAAGTGCTACAGCTCCGGTGTTTTTGCGCCGCTTCGTGCGGGTATGGATCGCAGCGGAGTGCAAGCGGAGGAAGGCGGCGCATGGACGACGCGACGCGACAGCGGATGATAACCTTGCTGGCGGCCGGAATAGCCTACGTCATAAGCCAGCAGGTGACCAACCGGTTCATAGACATACCGGAACAGCGAGGGATCAAGGACGACGTTCTGGAAGCGGTCCTCAAGGGAGCTACGACCGCTACCTCGACCGTCCTGGCCTCGCTCCTCGTGCGGCGGCTGTTCAGAAACTGAGAAGGCCTCTCCGAGGAAGATCAGGGAGCGCGCATCGTACCCCGCCCCACCCGCCGCTCGTAACATAAACAGCTCACTCGTAACAGCAAAACCGGCTGTTTCGAGGATGCATCGTTCCTTCGAAAGAAGGGTATATAAAACAACAA
>Ga0126314_10000580_pt1 | contig 17473 bp, 13 predicted proteins | sample Plot105B_FD_92535 | JGI IMG/M metagenome (GOLD analysis project Ga0126314, IMG submission 92535) | Serpentine soil microbial communities from UC McLaughlin Reserve, CA, USA - Plot105B | ecosystem: Environmental > Terrestrial > Soil > Grasslands | place: USA: UC McLaughlin Reserve, Lake County...
ATGACACCCGATCAATCAGCAGCCGGCGGCCATGCACTGTCAACCGGGCATTACGGTGGGGCATGAAGACCTCCGAGTAGTGAAGACATGAACATCTCCACCACACTTGGGGGTCTTCGTCCGGTCAACGACCGAGTCGGAGTGTCACCAACGTCATAACCGAGTACATCCAGGCAGGGTCCGCTAGCAACCGCCGTTAAGCGGAGACAATGGGTAGCCACGCTTTGATAGTTGTCGCTGACACATTTGCAGCGGAGGACCGCCGAAGTTAAGAACGAAGGGCATGATGGGCCAAGCGAAACGAGAGCAGTCTCAAGACTCGTACGCCCAGCGGAGCAAGAGCTTGATCTCGCAGGTGCAACGGCTTCGCGGCTGGGTTGGGACCGACCCTTCGAAAGCCGTCGAACTGGCTGACGCTCTTGTCGAATTGACTGCGCACCGGCTGTTGGGTCACAGTTACGCAGCCGCAGCGGAGGATGCCGAGGAAGCGGTACGCCGCGCCACGGAGCTGCTGGCGGCGAAGGGTCCGATCGGGCCGTACACGTCAGTGGGCGACGCGGACCGATATGTGACCGCCGTAGTTCACCTTGCCACTGTTCAGACTGGTATGGGCATATCGAGTGCCGCCGCCCGGACCCTCGAATCCTTGCAGGACATACAAGATCAACTCGGAGAAGGACTGAGGCGTCAGTTGCAGCCGCAGACTGCGATCTGGGCACTGTTGTGCAGCGCTCGGGCCGCACTCGCCTCCGGCGCCGTTGCCACCGCGAACGCATATGCCGACGCTGCCGTGGGCAGGCTGTCTGAAGCTCATCTGGGCGATGACCCCGATAGCCAGTACCTGGCCATGGACGTGGACAGACTCGCCTCGGACTGCCGCTGGGCGGCGGGCCGCCCTGATCAGTCGATCACGTTTCTGCACGCCGCCAAGAACCGATATGACGACGTGGTCGGCGGTCGACTTCGCCAACCGGGTCGCCTGAGTCCCGCCGTTTTGGAGCGCCTCGCCGAGCCACTATTTGATGTGTATCGGGCCATGGCGGATCGCTTGATCGTGATCGGAGAAGTCGATCTTGGTCTGGTAACCAGACGGACGCTGATTGAACTGCTCATAGGGCTCACCGGTCGTCTGGGCGATCTACCGCGAGTCCAGCTCGCCTGGGCGCTCTCTGATCTCGCCCGAGACTTGGCGAAGCAGGGCAGGGGCGAGGAGGCTGATGAGGCGGCCGCTGAGGCCGCAGCCAGGGGGCAGCCGATGGAATCGGTGCCTCCAACTATTCAGGGTCCCGTTACCGGAGAGAGCGTGCTTACGCAGCCGGTGAGCTGGACGCCATTGCAACCGTCTGCCTGGTTTGCAGCGACTACTGCCTCCGGTGAGTCGGTCTCTATGACATCCCTCTTGGCTGACCGGGAACGCAAGATGGCCGCGTGGCTCCAAACCGAACGAGATCAGGCGCATCGGCTCGAATCGGAGCGGATGAAGCGGGCGTGGGTCGAGGCGGAGCGCCGCGAGGCTGCAAGGGTCGAAGCCGAACGCGCCGCGGCGGCTCAGCTGGCTGCCGAACGCGCCCATGTCGAGGAGGCGGAAAGGCAAGCGGCTGAGCGCCGAGCCGCAGCTGAAGAAGCAGAGCGGCTCGAGCGAAAGCGTCGCCGCGAGGAGCGAATCGAGGCGCACCGCTTGGAGGTCGAGCGACGAGAAGCCGAGCGTCGTGAGAAGGAGCGGCTCGAGGCCGAACGGTTGGAACTCGAGCGCCTGCAGGCAGAAATCGACGAGCTCGAGCGCTGAGAGCAGCGTCCCTGGCGTCCCTTGCGGAGCACAGCGCACGGCGTTGCAGACACCCTAACCATTCGCTTTTTCACTTATTCGGCGGCATTCAGTCTTGGTCTGGCCGACCTTCACGAAACGCTGTTTCGGTTGACCCCTGTATCTCGGCGATCGGGAGACTGATGAATGGCATAGCGGTTCTATATCGCTCGCAAGAGAAGCAGTTCTTGTCAGTGAAGTTCTCATGCTCAAATTCGAAGGAATGGCTTCTTTCTTCCAGGTCTAATTAGCCACTGGGGTTGATCAGCACTGTGCCGCCGATCCCGGCTCTTACCGTGAGGATGAGCACGAGATTCGGCACCCTTGACCCAGGTCTCGGCAGCCCCGTAGGCTCGCTGTCGGGGATTAAAGCAAAGGGCATAAGGTGCTCGAAAAACCAAGCCATTGCGGCTATGAAGAGGGGCGGGCGGGTCTATGAGTGGGCGGTCGCTGCACATCGGGCTAAATCGGGTAGATCCTGCGCATTACAACGGCTGGAACGGCGCGCTCAACGCGTGCGAGTTCGACGCGAACGACATGGAGACCTTGGCGAAGAGCCGTGGGTTCGAGACGAGCAAGTTGCTCACTCAGGAGGCGACCGCCGGCGCGATAATTGCCGCGATCGAGGACGCGGTGAGCGGGCTTGGCCCGGGCGACATCTTTCTTTGCAGCTACTCGGGCCATGGCTCCCAGGTGGCCGACACGAACGATGACGAGCCGGACCGCTCGGACGAGACGTGGGTCGCCTTCGACCGGCAGATTGTCGACGATGAGTTGTACGCGCTGTGGGGAAGATTCCGGCCCGGCGTGCGGATCATCGTGTTGTCCGATAGCTGCCACAGCGGCTCGGTGGCGAGGAGGATTGACGACGAAGTGCCGGATCCGGTGGCCACCCGCGAGGCCGCCGACAGGGAGTCGCCCCGCTACCGCGCGATGCCTCGAGACGTCATGATTGCCACCTACCGAGCCCACAAGGACCTTTACGACGGAATCCAATCGTCCGTGGCCACCGCCCCGAAGGCCGACATCGGCGCCACGGTGCTGCTCGTCTCCGGATGCCAGGACGATCAGCTCTCGCTCGACGGCTTCAGCAACGGGCTCTTCACCGAGAACCTTCGTGCCGTCTGGAACGACGGCGCCTGGCGCGGGAGTTACGCGGCGTTTCACGAGGCGATCCGCACGCGAATGCCCGCGAGGCAGCAGCCGAACTACATGCGAGTCGGCGCGGCCAACGACCAGTTCGAGCAGCAGGACCCGTTTACGGTGAGCTGACGGCGGAAGGAACGCGTCCGTGCCTAGGAAGGTGATGCGCGACGTCATCATCTGCCTGCCCGGAATCACCGGCAGCGTCCTCAGCAAGGACGGCCGCGAGGTATGGAACATTTCGGGCGGCGCGCTCTTCAATGCGCTCACCACCCTTGGCAGAAGCGTTCGCGACCTGAAGCTTGAGAATGACCCGGCTGACGTCGACGACCTCGGCGACGGCATCACGGCGCCGGAGGTGATCCGCGACGTCCATCTGATCCCAGGCTTCTGGAAGGTCGACGGCTACACCAAGATGCTGCGCTACATCGAGGAGACATTCGACGTCACGCGCGGCCGCAATTTGTTCGAATTCCCGTACGACTGGCGTCGCGACAACCGCGTCGCGGCGCGTCGGCTGAAGCGCCAGGCCCACGGGTGGCTGGACGCCTGGCGGGCGTCGAGTGGCGCAACAGATGCGAAACTGGTGCTCGTCGGCCACTCCATGGGCGGCCTGATCTCCCGATACTTCCTCGAGTGCCTCGACGGCTGGCGTGAAACCAGGGTGCTCGTCACGTTCGGCACGCCGTACCGCGGCTCGCTGAACGCTCTGGACACTCTCGTCAACGGCACGAACATCAGGTTCGTGGACCTGACGGACTTCAGCCGGTCGCTTACCTCGCTTTATCAGTTGCTTCCCAGCTATCGCTGCTACGACGACGGCGACGGCAGCCGGAAAAGGGTCGACGAGATCGACATCCCGCACCTCGACCGGACCAAGGCGGCGGCGGCGCTGAACTTCCACCGCGAGATCGCCACGGCGGTTGAGGAACACCTCACCGAGCAGTCCTACCTTGATGGGCGGTACGACCTTGGCCGGGTGATCGGGATCAAGCAGCCCACCAGCCAATCGGCGATCCGCGACCGCGACCGGATCACGCTTCTCAAAACTCTCGGCGGCGAGGACCCGGGCGGTGACGGTATCGTTCCGCGGCCCTCCGCGAGCCCGCTCGAATACGAGACGGACGCTGGCGCGGCCTACTCGGCTGAGCGGCACGCCTCCCTGCAGAACGACGATCACGTCTTGCTTCAGCTCACGGGCGTCGTCACTGGCACCGCGATCAACTGGGCACAGTATCGTCAGGCCGTACCGATGATCGATCTTGCGATGGACCTCGACGACCTCTACACCCCCACGGATCCCGTCGTTGTCCGGGCTCGGCCTGATCGCGAGCCGCGCGACGGGCTGATGGCGGTGGCCGTCGACGTCGAGACCGGTGAGGAGCGGGCAAGGCAGCCGCTCGTACCAGGCGATGAAGGCTGGCACGAGGCCGAACTCGGTCCACTGCCCGAGGGTCTGTACCGCGTGACTGCCTATGGACCGAGCAGCGTCGAGCCGGTGACGGACCTCGTCACAGTGCTCGCGCCCTGAGGTCCCATCGTGTCCCGCTGGGCAATCGTCATCGGCGTCGATGATTACCGCGACCAGCGGCTGAAGCTGGGTGGGGCCGTGCGCGACGCCGTCAGGTTCGGCCGCTGGGTCACCTCGCCTGGCGGCGGCGGAGTGCCGAAGTCGAACTGCTGTGTCCTCCTCGGCCGGCGTGGCCACGATGCTGATCGGGGTGCGCCGAACAAGGACAACATCATCAAAGCGATCAACGACGTGGTGGCAGCTGCGGAAGCTGACGGCCGTGCCGAGCAGCTCTACTTCTACTTCTCTGGGCACGGATTCACCGCCCAGCTGGACGGGCGGGAGGAAAGCGCAATGGCGATGCCGGGCTTCATGCAGAACCCGGATCAGTCGCTGGCCGTACGTTCGTTGGCCGAGCACCTGGAGACGACGCCGTTTGACGACCAGTTCTTCTTCATCGACGCCTGCCGCAACGACCTCCGGAAACGTCAGACGATCGGACGGTGGCCGATCCCGCGTCGCCGCAACCCGGGCCAGCCACCGGTGCAGCAGTTCATCCTGTACGCGACCTCGCCCGGTCTAACGGCGGCTGAAGTCGGGTTCGACGAGGCGGTCGGTGCGTTCAGCGAGGTTCTGATGGAGGGTCTTGCCGGCAAGGAACGGGCGAAGGCGTGGTCTTGGGACCGCAACTGCTACGAGGTGCGCTGGGAGAGCCTCGCCAACTACGTCAACCGAAGGATGCGCGAGAAGAGTCATCCGACGAAATCCTCTGGTGACCCGCCGCCATCTGGAGGCTGGCCGATCCAGATCCCGCAGGACGCTGGCGGCCGGGGCGTCGCCGACCGAGACCGCGACGCTCGCCTCGCGTCGTACCCGCGCGGCAAGTTCGAGGATGTCGAGCTGACGCTCGAGCTGAAGGCGGAGCCGCCCTTCGACAAGGCGGACGTGACGGTGCTGGATGCAATCGGCACGCCGGTGGTACGCGCGTTCCAAGTTCCACGGGCGACCATCAAGGTCTCGCTGCCCCCCCGAACGTACGCGGCGCGCGTGCAAACCCAGGACCGGCGCGTCGGCACCCTCAGGGCACCGATCGAGCTCTACGACGCTCTCACCGACCAGATCGAGCTGCGACCCGACGACGGACCAGCAGAGGCCGTGCCCGGCCCTGGCGCCCTCGCGCCGGGGACAATCGAGGTGCTCTCGCAGGATCCACTCTCGACGGCGGAGATCAGCGACGAATCAGGGCACATGGTATCGGTGTGCCGCAGCGGTACGACTTGCCAGACGAGTCCCGGCTTCTATCGCGTTCGCCACCTCCGGCCGGAGCGCGCGACCGGCGACGAGCTTGGTGTCGCGACGGCGCCCGCCGACGCCGAGAAACCGCAGGAAGAGACGTTCGTCGTGCTCTCGAGCGGCGACAGCGAGAAAGTTCGGCTGGGCGTGCAGCCGCCGGATCCGTTTGTCGTCCGGCTCGCCGAGGCGCTCGGCGGCCGGTCGCAGGACGACTACATCATTCCCTTCACCGGCGCCGAACCGATGGCGTGGGCGCAGCCGTCGACAGTGCTGGCAGCGGCCATTGGCGGGGCACTTAGCGGGGATGCGTCGCTGGAAGGGCTCGGTGCCGGCGTGCCTTCGCCGACCGGATTGCGAGGCAGTGGCATCGCGCTCTACGCGGTGGCCGGTGACGGCAATCCCGAAGCGTTGTCGGACCTGTCGATGCGCACCTGGCCCACGGGCTGGGGAATCCCCGCGAAGGGCGATCGCAAAACGCTGGAGCCATCGCAGTACGCCGTCGCGGGAGCGGTTTCGCCCATCAGCGACGCGGTCCCGCACTGGCTCTCCATCGAGTGCGGCAAGTCGGCGACGGTGCTCGCGCTGCCGGTTCTGCCGAACCGCCTTGCGGTGGTCATCGCCCAAATCGATGCGGCCCGGACGCGGTTATACCAGTTTCATCCGCACATCGGCTCCACCGAGTCGTCCTCCTGGCGGCGGCTACGTCGTCTTGAGCTCCTCGAGCGAATGCTGCTTGGCGGCGTGCTTGACGGGGCACAACCGCTCGCCGAGGAGCTCGCCGCCGAGGCGCGTGTTGACCCTTTCGCTGGCCTGCTCGCTGGCTACGTCCTGCTGCGGCTTGGGCTGCACAACGACCTCGACCACCTCACCTCGGCAATCGTGGACGCTGCACCCACGCTGAGTGACGCCTACATCCTCCGTGGCGAGTGCGAGGCGCGGGCGGGGCGCACGGAGGCGGCATTCCAGGCCTTCGCTGACGCAGTCAACGCTGGCATCCCCACATTCGGCGAGGGTCTTACTCGTCTCCTGGAGGGCCTCCGTGCGAGCGCCCAGCTCCATCCCCGCGGTGCGCTCGTACGCCATATCTTCCGGCGGCACGTGCGCGGGACCATGTGGGCCGCGTTCACGCCAACCAGGCCGCTACGAGAGGGGGAGCTCGTCATCTCGGTCGCCGACCTCGGGTACGAGGCCTAGCGGTCGCATCTGGCAGAGATCTTTCTGCCGGTTCAGGTGACGGCGATGCGCACCTTCTCGAACGCCGCGTTATGGTCGCGCATCAGAATCGCCGTGTTGTTGGCCGACGATCGTTCTGCGGTGTCGGTGGTGACGATCCAGCCGAGGAAGTACTGACCGGCTGGGACGGTGTTTGGTATTCGTACAGTGAGAGAACCGCTCCACCAGCTCGTGAACGTGCTCCAGATGACGGAACCTATCTCGTGGTCGTTTGCTGAGATCACGTCGTTCGTTGACAGGTAGAACTTCAACCGGACGTTCTGGGCAGGGACATTGCCCCGGTTCTCCATGTGAACGAAGTCGAGGGTGGCGGTGTCGCCCGGGCTTAGCGTCTCGGCTGAGATACGGGTCATGACGAGATTCCCGGCGGTACCGGGGTTATCGTGCGCCTGGGACCAGGTGGCCATGTCTGTGAACTGGGCGACATCCCAGGTCCCAGCGCCGATGTTGGCGTTCACCCATTGCAGCATGCCTCGCACGCCCTGATGATCATCCCGCCTGGAGTACCAAAGGGAGGCATAGTTTGGGGGTTGCCGGAACGTACCCGGATACAGCAGGGCCATCCGCGCAGTCTCATGGTTGAGTGTCAAGGCATGCCCGAACTCGTGGGTCAGTGACTTGCGGAACTGTGCCTCATTTCCGGCGATAGCCGGATTGATAAGGATGTCGGTCTCGCGAATTCGGTTGTTGCTGTCGACCCAGGTGTAGCAAACTCCGTTGGCCGACAGCACGTTCCACGTGTCGTAGCCCCCGTTGGTCATCTGGGCATTCGACAAGACCCCAACATTGTTCTGGTTGTTATCGGCCACCGGCAGCCGGTTGCGAATGGGCTGGCCGTCGGATGTGGTGATCTTGTACGCGAACAGGCCGAGGTTGTTGTTGACCAGGGCGTTCCAGCTCCCGCGGCAATGGCTGGTCCACGCCCAGTTGTCGTCGTCGGGCATGAAGTGAAAGTGACTCTGAAAAGCGGTGACGTGACTGCCTATGAGAACCGCTCTGGCCGTGCCCTCGCTTGCGATGCCACGCGCCGACTCCGAACCCGACTGCTCGCGGTTAGCTGGCGGCTGGCGTGCCGTCGGTGGGGCCGCTGAGGGATCGTCATCGCCCTCCACCGCGGACCGAGCATCCTCGGAGGGCGAAGGCTGGTTACCCCCGGACCGGAGGTACTGCACGACCGCCTGCAGGCTCAGCGCTCCCTGTCGCGCGGCCCCGGGCGCCTCCCGCGGCGTAGGCAGCGGCATGGAGGCCTCGTCGGGAGGGCCCTCCATCGCCTCGACTGGACTCGCCGCCGCCCGAACGTAGCGAAGCGACCCGTAGGTCGGCGCTGCCTGCGCAACGGGAACACCGTCTCGGCTCTGCACCAGAACACGACCGGAGGCGTCGGCTACCACGTCGCCGTCCCCGTGAACCTGCAGGACCTGTCGGAGCCACAAATCCTCACCGACCCGGTCGGCGAAAACCATGTACCGCCCACCCGGGTCCAACCTGAACGAATTTTCGGTCGACACGCTCGAGCCATCCGGATATACGCCCCCCGTGTCGTTGATAGTGACGTACTCACCCGACGTGTTTCCGCGGACCAGCTCGTTGATTCTGAATACATAGCTGGTCCTGAGCACCCTTAGGCCTGCGGGTGTGTGACGTACGCCTTCGGCCAGGGTAAGGTCGCCGACCAGATCGGAGGACCGTAGCTGGTCCGGGATGCCTGGGCCCCGGACATCCCCAGTGACAACGTCCTTCGCGGGTTGGACATCCTCTACGGGGTCGACTTGGTCACCAACCTGGGCATCTTCACTGTCCATCTCAAACTGGGGCATGCTTCACTCCGTTCATTGGGATCCCGGGCATCAGAGATTTGGTAGGCCTGCGCAATCTCGAACAGGAGAAACTGCTACTCGATATGTGTGCATGAGCTTCTATCGCGGCGAGCCAATCCCGCCCCCGACGGCCGGCCGACCAAATCTCTGTGTGCATGAACGTTACCGCCGAGTCCTGCTGAAACACAACAGATTCATCCCACCAAGATTCCGAAGGACCTTATAGATGGATCAGCAAAGGCCACGCCTTAAAGAACCAGCGCCTTTTATCTCTGTTGAGCGCTTTAAATGCGTAATCAGTTGCTTTCCAGAGGGCGGTATTTGAAGCTCACGCACACCAGTCCGTGGTCGCCTGTTCCAGTACCGCGATGATCGTCCTCGTTAAGGTGATCATTGTTTATGATCAGCCCATCGAATAGCCATAGTCGCCGACGGCTGTGGTCATAAAGTTGCTCGCTTACCAGGACATGGTCAAGCGACTCGCGCAGGTCGTTGTGGACGTGCGTGTAGTAGACGTCTCGGGTGTCACGGTACTCCTGAAGCGTTTGAGCCGTGTAGAGGCCGACGTCGGCACCACCTTGGGAATCACCGACCAGGTATCGGGGCTGTTCGGTGAGAATGTTCGCGGTGTTGCTGTGCTGACCGTCATTGATGTCGCCGAGCACGATGACCGGCGTGGCCGTGCCTTTCATCACGCCCGTAAGTAAGACGCGTAGGGCAGCGGCCTCCGCGGTTCTACGAATTGTCGAGAGGGCCCCGCCGAGCGCCGTAGCGTGCTCTTTGTAGGTCTCGGGAGAGTCTTTGAACCACACCTCCTGGTCAATTCTCGTGGGCAGTTTGGACTTCAGGTGGGCGACGAATACCTCGGCAAGCGGCGACTCATCACGCAGTGCGACCTGGAACCGCAGAACCGGCCGTGAAAAGCGCGATATTGCGACACTGATCTCCGGTGCCTGCAAATCGAGGGAGTTACGTGACTCCAGCCGGACGGCGTCGGGGAAGTGGTCGATCCACTCCGGGTCACCCCTACGCATGCCTTTACGCACGAGAGCGCCACAAATGATCCGATCCCCATCGGCTGGTTCGGCTAACAGTTCGTACCTGTCAGCTAAGGCATGACGGTCCAAGACCTCACCCATCGCATCCCGGTGCCAAAGCTCCTGCAAGCCGACGATGTCTGGTTTGAGTGAGTTGATCTGTTCGGCTGTCCACGAGACCTTCCGCTCAAACTCTCGTTTCGTCCACGGCTTCTGGCCGGGGTTCATTCGCTGACCCGGTAGCTGAAGATTGTAAAGATTGAAGCTAGCGATACTGAATCGATCCACGCTTATCGCCTACTCACAATTAGGAACTCCTGGCTACCCTGCCTCTGAATCCCCAGCGTTTCCCGGTTCCCCGGAGGGAGCGAATCCCGCCACTGCTCCTGGCCTGGCGGGTGGTAGCGCTTGGAATGCCAGCCCTCCTGGCCAACGCTGGGCCGAGTTGTGGAAGACCTTGCCACACACTTTCCCTCCAGCAGCAGGACCCTGCCGAAGGTCGCCGCGTCACCGCATATTTTCCTCTCAAGCCCGCAATTTGTCACGGCATGAGAACTTGGAGATTCCTCTATCTATCGAACATGGCATAAAGGAGATTCATTCATTAGGGCAAAACCGACAGATCGACCGCCCTGCTGGTCGTCGTTGACGTTGTTCAGCGGACCGGCGAGGCTGGAACTACCTCACTTACGCGAAAAGACGAAACACGAGGGGTCGTGAACACGTCAGACAAGCCGCAGGACGTGGTGATGTTGGTAGACATCGCCAACGTGATGGGATCGCGGCCAGACGGCTGGTGGCACGACAGGCCGGCCGCAGCCACTCGGCTGCTCAACGGGTTGAAGCCTCTGCACGGCGCCGAGGTCGCCCTCCCCGACGGGCTTGGGACTGTGCGGATCAGCGACGTACGTGCCGTCGTGGAGGGTGCGGCCAAACGCGCCGAGGGGCCGCAGGGCGTCTCAGTGCTGCGCGCCGATAGGGACGGTGACAGCGAGATCGTCGAGGAGGCGAACCGGCTGACAGCCTCGGGGAAGAAACCGCTTGTGGTCAGCGCTGACCGCGGGCTACATCGTCGCCTTCCCGAGCGAGCCCTCATCGCCGGTCCAGGGTGGCTGAACCGCCTCCTCGGACGCTAGACGCGGTAGTGCTCGAAGTGGATGGGCTACTTCTCGGGCTCAGACGCAGCCCGTCTAAGAGCATGATCAAGTTCGTCGACCTCGGCGGCTGGCGGTTTGGTCCAGAACCGACGGTTGAAGACCAGTAGGCCGATAGCGACCAAGCACCAGACCAGGCTGTACAGCCAGGTCATCCGGGTTGTGTCGGCAGTCGCCTGCCATAGCGTGCTCGTCTCGATGGTGCCTTCGGTGGCGTGGGCGATGAGGGTGAGCAGCGAGCTGCCGGAGGCGTGGTTGAACAGCCAGGCGTACCAGAAAGTCACCGCGATAGTGGCCAGGGCTTCGATCGGGCTGGACCCGAACTGGGGCATGACGAAGAGCGGGGCGTGCCAGATGGTGACCCCGACCGCCATCAGCGCGGTGGCGGCGAGTGGTGTCCGGGCGGTCTGCAGCTTGGGCTGCGCCCAGCCGCGGAAGCTGGCCTCCTCGGGAAGTTGTGCGTTGAGGGGATTGACGATGTTTATTGCAATCGCCACCGGCAGGCTGTACCAGACGCTGAACTCGGCGATATGCGGAACGGGTGCGCCTAGGGCGGTGTTCAGCCCAATTGATGCGAACTTGACTGACAGGGGTACGGCGAGTGCGAGCGCGTACCAGATCCAGTTGACCCGCCAGCGGATCAACCGCGAGCCCATGGCTCGCAGCCCGGCGACGCCTTCGGTCAACGAAACGACGATCAGCGCTGCGACTAGGACGCCGGGGGCGAAGAAGCTCTGCCAGGGGATGGCGCCCCAGCTGAGGGCATAGGCGAGGAGAAAGAAAGTGACGACCGGATGTCGACGGATCGCAGACATGACAGCCCTTCTGTCTTTAGGTCGTTGTTGACCCCATCTCACGATCGCGGATCAGGCCTCGAACTACTAGCCGGCAAACCGCCAACCGGGAGGGCGGGTTTCTCCCAATGAAGTACGCAGTGCCATCGCTGATCTAGTTCCCGGACAGCCGGTCGCGGTAAGCGACTCAATGCAGACAGAAATTCTTCGTTAGTTCCTTGAGCGCTACCTGAGCATCTGGCCACGGTTGATCCCGCGATAAGTTCAGCGTTCCGGGCAATGAGATTGCTTGGGCCATTGGCGATCTCATAGCAAGGCGATTGACTCGGCACACCGCTTCTGGAGGGCTGACAAACGTACTCGTCGGCGATGTCGCGGAACTAATGGCCTGGACCGTCTTGCTCATCGGTGGATTCCTCCGGGCTGTATCGGTCCAGCATCGTGTCCATCGATGTGCCCGCCTCACGCGCGCTGGGTGGGAAGCCTGTGACGACAGGAAGGAAGCGGTCAGACGTCAGCGCTTGAAGTTGCAGGTCGGTGGCCGCCCGAACCGTGGCCGTGCGTGGCACCCGGCGCAGCAGCGCGATCTCGCCGAACCCATCGCCTGGACCCAGCGTTGCGACGACGCGACCGTCTCCGACCACGTCGGCGGCGCCTGTCTCGATGACATAGAACCGGTCGGCCGGATCACCCTGGTCGAATACCGCCTGTCCGGCGGGCATATGGACTGGTTCCAGGCCACGTGCTAGGTGTTCGATGGCCGGCAACGGCAACGGCTGAAGCATGGCTACGCCTTGTAGCAGCCCGATCTCTTTGTCCAGTTCTCCGACGTAGCCGTCCAGCCGTCTCAGCCGCTGCCATGATGCCACCGCAAGGACCGGACAAAGCAGGCCAATTGTGACCAGTGCCACGCGCAGGCCGCTCAGATCAATGACGAGCGACGCAACGACAGCACCCAACCCGACGGTGAGCGAAACCAGGCTTTCATGCAGGCTGAACACCCGAGCAAGCACATCATCGGAAGCCAGCCTTGCTATCAACGTGAACAGACCGAGATCGACAAGCGCATTGCCTATCCCAACGCAGGCCAGCAAGGCCAACGCAGCTGCCTGATGCGGGAAGGCTGCTATTAGCGCGATTGGCAAACCCCACAGCGCTACACCTACGCCAAACCACTGCGCCAGCCTCCGCGATCCGACCAACGTAGATGCAACGAGCGAGCCGATGACCGCTCCTGCCCCGACAGCCGCCGTTAACGTGCCGACGCCCGGCTCGCCGATGTTCAGCAGATTGAGTGCAACAACGACGGTGAACACGGTCAGCGCCCCACGGGTAAAGGTCTGCAATATCGCTAGGCCGATGAGCAGTGCTAAGTCGCGGTTCCCGACCGCAGCCCGGATACCTTCCCTTACCTGTGTCATTAGGGAGGCTCCCGGCGGAGCGGCCGGCCTTGGTGGAGCGTCGTAGCGCAAGCGCAGCACCAGCGCAGCCGCCGCTAGCGAGGCACCCGCGGCGACCGCGAAAACTACCGCCACGCTGGTGAACTCCAGCAGCACAGCCGCCAGTAATGGACCCACAAGCGTGGCCACCGAATCCAGCATTCCCCGTACGACGTTTGCGCTGGCAAGTTCATGTCCGGTCCGGCACAGCGAGGGCAGCAGAGCTGAATGGGTCGGCCGGTAGAGAGTCGCCGCAACGGTCGAGACGGCAGCGAGGGCATAGACGATCCATACCGGTCCACCAAGGCCCAGGACCAATCCCGCCCCGCCCGTAGCGACGCCGCGTACGGTCGAAATCAGCACTAGAGCGCGCTCCCGACGTCCTCGGTCCGCCAGCGGGGCGATCAGGGGGGCCAGTAAAGCGGACGGCACCATGCGCAGCAGCCCGACCAACCCGACTGCCGTGGCGCCGCCATCCCGGTAGGCCACGATGCCCAGGGCCACAGTGAAGGCCCACTCGGCCGTCCATGCTCCGAGAAAGCTCAGCTGAGCGCGCCGCAGGTTGCGGTTCACCGCATTGCTGACAAACGCATCGGCGGCTGCCTTGAACCTGCGGCGGAGAGGCTGGTTCACGTCTCGGGACAATAGCCCTGCAAATCTGATCAGATTGCGATGGATCGTTCGACAACGAGTGGCAGGCGGGCTATGAGTTCACATGAAAACAGTGCTGGGCACCAGCGCCTGAGTCCGGAGCAGCAGGCGTCGACGGGAAAGGCTGCACGTGACAGGACGCCGTTGGAGGCGCAAGCGGAGTTCTTGCCGGCGAAGTCGCGGGATCCACTCGGCTTGTTGCTCAGCCAGGCAACGACCCGGGTACCGGAGCTAGTGCCGATTCGGCACGGTCGGATGCTGGTATCGCCGTTCACGTTTTATCGGGGTGCTGCGCTGGTGATGGCCGCTGACCTCAACACCACCCCGACGTCGGGTCTGCGAACCCAACTGTGCGGCGATGCCCACTTGTCCAACTTCGGCGCTTACGCCTCGCCGGAACGTCAATTGGTGTTCGACCTCAACGACTTCGACGAGACACTGCCAGGCCCATTCGAGTGGGACGTCAAGCGACTGGCGGCAAGCTTCGTAGTGGCCGGACGTGACAATGGGTTTACCAAGAAGCAATACCGCAAGGCAGCCCTGGCCGCCGTGGCCAGCTATCGCACAGCCATGCGAAGCTTCGCTGCGCAGCCGATCCTGTCCGTTTGGTATGCACACCTCAAGATCGAAGATGCCATTGCTGAGTACAAGGCAGGCCTCAGCGCCCGCGGGCTGAAGCAGGGAAAGACCCGTCTGAAGGCGACTGAGGCAGCACTCGCTAAAGCGCGCACCCGGGACAGCTTGCAGGCGATAGGGAAGCTGACCACCATCGTCGACGGAGAGCGTCGGATCATCAGCCAACCGCCACTGATCGAACGGCTTGATGACATGACCGATTTGGACCCCGACGAGGTCCGCGGACGGCTCGGTACTCTCATAGCCGACTATCGCGACACGCTTCAGTCGGACCGCCGGGTCCTGCTCGACCACTTCACCCTCGCCGATGTCGCGCACAAAGTTGTCGGCGTGGGCAGTGTCGGTACCCGGGCATGGATTCTGCTGTTGGAGGCGGGTGTCGAGGGGGAAGCCGTTCTGCTCCAGGCGAAACAAGCGGGGCCATCGGCCCTCGCCGGCTATGCGGGCGAATCGGAATACTCCAACGACGGCGAGCGTGTGGTCGCCGGCCAGCACCTTATGCAGGCATCCAGCGACATCTTCCTTGGTTGGCTCCGCGCGCGACCAACGGGAGAGCGGAACCAGGACTATTACCTGCGGCAGCTGCGGGACTGGAAGTTGTCTGTTGTGATCGAAGAGATGATTCCGCCTGGCATGGTCTTGTACGCCCAGCTGTGCGGCTGGACTTTGGCTCGCGCACATGCCCGTTCTGGGGACCGAATCGCCATTGCGGCGTACCTTGGAAAATCGGCGAAGTTCGACAACGCAATCGTTGACTTCGCCGAGATGTACGCCGATCAAAACGAACGGGACCACGCCGCGCTCAGCGCGGCGGTCGCCGCTGGACGCATCGAGGCGCAGTCCGGGCTGTAACGGCGCGCTGCGGCGGAGCCATGATCAAGAGCGCTGTGAGACGAGCGACCGGTACGGCAGCGTTGAGAGCGGGATTTCGGGATCTGCGAGATCCTCCGCCTTGACTGGGCTTGCTGACTCGATGAGCCGCTCGATGTCTTCCGCGACGTCCCAGATGTTGACGTTCATGCCGGCCTGGACGCGTTGCTGGTTGAGCCAGAACACGATCACCTCCTTGGGGTCAGCGTGCCGACGGAAGATGACCTTGTCGTAACCGGCTGGGCCGATGTCGCCGGTGTACTCCATGCCCAGGTCGTACTGGTCGGAGTAGAAGTAGGACGGTCGGGCGTCGACGGCATCGTGTCCGAGCATGGCCTTGGCGGCGGTCGCGCCTTGGCGTCGGGCGTTGGCCCAGTGCTCGACCCGAATATGCCGTTCAAGGCGTGGGTTGTACACCGAGGCGATGTCACCGGCGGCGAAGACATTTGCGTCGGAGGTCTGGAGGTGCTCATCGACGATGACCCCGTCACCGACGTCGAGTCCTGCCTCTGCAGCGAGTTTGCTATTGGGGGCGACCCCGACGCCGACGATGACCATGTCGGCATCAATCCTGCTGCCGTCGCTCAGAATCACACCGGTCACCCACCCATCCCGACCGGTCAGTTCGACAACCCCCGTTTGGCAGCGCAGGTGAACACCATGGTCCCGGTGCAGATCAGCGAAGATGGCCGCAGCCTCTGGGCCAAGGATGCGTAACAGTGGCATTTCACTGCGCTCCAGAAGGGTGACGTCCAACCCTGCCTGGCGAGCAGCGGCAGCCGTTTCAAGCCCGATCCAGCCCCCGCCGATGATGGCGACCCGCCGTGCTCGCTCGAAGCCGGATTTGAGGTGATCACTGTCATCGACGCTACGCAGGTAGCGGACACCGTTGAGGTCGGCCCCCGGCACGCTGAGGCGTCGCGGCGTCGAGCCGGTGGCCAGCAGCAGCTTGTCGTAACCCAGCCGAGCACCGGTCGCGGTGACTACGGTCCGGGATGCCGGGTCGAGCGAGGTCCCTGCAGCGCCAAGACGCAATTCGATCGCGTGGTCGAGGTACCACGACTTCGGATTCACGAAGATGCTGTCGCGATCAGCGTTGCCTTGGAGGTAGTCCTTGGACAAGGGAGGGCGTTCGTACGGCAGGTGCGACTCCTCGCCGAGAATGGTGATTCTGCCGTCGAAACCTTCGTCGCGCAGGGTCTGTGCTGCGATGGCGCCGGCCAGGCCGCCGCCCACGATGAGGAAGTTTGGTCTTGTTGTCATGAGTACGCCTTGTCTTGGGATAGCGGATTGTCTTCGTAGGGATTCGGTTGCGTAAGTCGACCTTGATCGACATCGGGCTGCTGGTGAGCGGCGATCAAGGTAAAGAACTCGGCTCGGGAGGCGGCGTTGTGGCGGAGCTGGCCGTGCAGTGCCGAGGTCACCGTGCTGCCGCCCGGTGCTCGGACGCCTCGTACGGTCATACACAGGTGCTCGGCTTCCACTACGACACCAACACCGCGCGGCTCGAGCTGATCTTGAAGCCAATCGGCCACCTGCTGCGTCAGCCGTTCCTGCACTTGGGGGCGGCGGGCAAAGAGCTCGACCACCCGGGCCAGCTTGGACAGCCCGAGGATCCGCTCTCCAGGCAGGTAGCCGACATGAGCTACTCCGACAAACGGCAGTAAGTGATGCTCGCAAACCGAATGCAGCGGAATCGAGCGGGCAATGATCAGCTCGTCATATCTGGCGTCATTAGGAAACGTGGTCAGGTCAAAGGGGCGTGGGGCAAACATCTCGGCGTAGGCGCGCGCCATCCGAGCCGGCGTAGCTGCCAAGCTCTCGGTGTCAAGGTCTATTCCGAGCGCCACCAGGAATGCCGCTGCAGCCTCTTCGGCGGTGATCAGATCAACTTCTCGAGCCGGCTCCACCACCCGCAGCGCCGGCCGTGGGAAACCGCGTACTGGCTCGGCAGCCTTGACAGGTTGTACTGACAGCAGCTCCGCGAGGCGGCCGAGAAGCACCCGATCGAAGCGGTAGGACACGAGCTGCGCGGGCTGATGTCATGGGTCAAGAGCCACGATGACGACTACGTCGAGGGCACTGCGGCTCG
>Ga0126314_10000582_pt1 | contig 17439 bp, 15 predicted proteins | sample Plot105B_FD_92535 | JGI IMG/M metagenome (GOLD analysis project Ga0126314, IMG submission 92535) | Serpentine soil microbial communities from UC McLaughlin Reserve, CA, USA - Plot105B | ecosystem: Environmental > Terrestrial > Soil > Grasslands | place: USA: UC McLaughlin Reserve, Lake County...
CAGCTGTAGAAGGAACAGGCGGTGCATCATCATCCGGCGGCGGCCTAACTACTATTTCTCTAACCGGAAATGGTACAGATTATTCAAAGGTTGATGGACCTATTGATCCAGGTTTCAAATCAAAAAGACAAGTGGTAGGTACTTTTCAGGGTATAAAAGTATGGGGTCCGGTAGATCCACCAGGACAGCTAGGCATATGGGGTACAGAGGTAACTGTTGATTATGATATATGTGTAGCAGATGGTGCATGTATTGAAGCTTGTCCAGTAAATGTATATGAATGGTTAGAAACTCCTGGGCATCCGGCATCAGAGAAGAAACCCTTTATGATTAGAGAAAAAGATTGTATATTTTGTATGGCATGCGAAAATGTATGCCCTCCGCAATGTGTGAAGATATTCCAAAAAGGGCAGTAGTAATGCTGGCTGTCATTTAATAATAAAAAGACGACAGCGAATTAAATACTGATTATAATAGCAGAGAGTTTGGATATGTACTGATACTCTTCCGTATCTATTATTTTTGTCTATTTCTAGTTATTCTTTAACTATCTGAAGTAAATAGTGCGCTAATAAATTAGATCCTTATTTGCTTAGAATGCTTTTTAAAACCACAGTTATGCGGTAATCCTGTCATATAAATTACTGAAAAATGCTTTTTGATGATGTATTATGAGAACAAAACATAAGTATTCTGGCTACTACGGTCTAGGATTAGACGCCTAATTGTAAACTATCCAGACAAGACACAACACAATAAAACAGACGAAAGATCAGATCTTGGATAATCTTCAGCTCGCTTGTGTGGTAAAATTGAAAATTCAATACGATGCAAACGTGGTACAAACTTATTTTATATATCAAGAACTCTGTCAAACAGTTAATGGTGAAAAGGTTTGATTTGGTTGCAACTGGCGGTACCTTTGATGAAATACATTCTGGTCATTTAGCTTTGCTATCCAAAGCCTTTGAACTATGCGAGACTCTAATAATTGGAGTTACCAGTGATGAGTTTGCAACTAAAAGAAAAGGCAAAAATAATATCCATCATAGATATGAGGAAAGAGTTGCAAACCTAAAGGACACGATCAGAGAGAATTTTGGAGGTGTTAAATATAAGATCAGTAAATTGGATAATGACTATGGGCCTGTAGTCCTTTCAGCAGATGTATGTGCCCTAGTAGCAAGTACTGAAACTGCAAAAAAAGGAGATGACATTAATAGAATCCGCCACAATAATGGCCTAGCACCTATTGACGTCGTCATGGTTGATTTAGTAAGAGCATATGATGGCAAACCAATCTCTTCCTCACGTATTCGAAGTGGTGAGATTGATGCAGCGGGCAAAAAGTTAAAAGTACTGTAAAATGACTCATCAAACGGATTTTGCTGATCTGCATTTGTTTATTGTACAATTTGTAATATGACTAGAAATCTGAATGGCTACTTACATACGTCAGATATATCTTAGACTTACATTTAGTGAATAGATATTTTGTGATAACCTTTGATCATTCTGACAGAACGATTTCTGTTATATGATCATGATAGCTGCTTTGAGAAACAGTCTTTTTTCCTTGTAGTACATCAGATAGCAACCTGTTTAGCCTTTCAGCATTATTGTCGTCTTTCATAAGAATACAGTGAGAGGTTCTGTCCTTTAGTACTACAACTACTTCGTTTTCTATGACATCCAATATATCGCGAATATAAGTGCAGCGGTCTTTTTGCAATCCCGTCAAGCCAGCTAATTTCTCCGCTTCATATCTATCTTCACATTCAAACCTTTCAATGTTGATCATATTAATCACTTGGGTAATTTTCTCTGTCATACATAAAATTTGCAACAAGGTCTTGTGCTTTTTCTCTGCGTTTCTTAAATTCACTTAGAAAAGACTTTGATTCTCTTGCCAAGTCGCCTTTGCATTCTCCACACAGCAAGTTGCCACTCTTACAGCTTATTAGACGTTCATCTGATTGTTTTTCAGTATCAAAAAAATACCTTAAATGCCAGAAAACAGGACAGCCAATGGCGTTTCCTCCCAACATTCTTTGAAGCCGCACAGTAGCTTGACCGCCAGTAAATGCACCGGAAACCTTTTTGTCTATAATCTCCGGTCCGTCTGAAGTGAATAATGCAGTTTCGGGTTTAGAAGAGGACATTTTGCCTGATACTCCTATACCAGGCAGAAACTTACTATGGATCTGTGCAGGTTTATAATAACCCATCCTTTCAGATATATCTCTTGTCATTCTCCAATATGGATCTTGATCTATTGCAGCAGGAATCAAAACAGGCGTTGGCTTGCCTTCTATGACAGAGGGTAGGAAACACGGAGCAGCCTGGATAGGTGGGAATCCTATCATACCGATATTAGTAGAGTTTGAAAAACCAAAGACAGCCCTTGCTGTAGAAAAAGTAGTTTTCTTGGCAATTTCCATCGCTATAGGATATAGATATTTAATATGTTTTGTGTCAACTATGATCCTTGTTTTTTTTGGGTCAAATCCTACCGCAATAATGTCAAGTATATTTTCATAAGTATAATGCCTGATCTCTTCTTGTGTCCTGTCTTGCCCGTGTAGGAATTTTTCGTCATCTGTTAATTGGAATATAAGATTCGATCCAAATTTGTCCTGTAGATACTTAGTGAACAACCATGGAAGCAAATGTCCCATGTGAATCATGCCTGAGGGTCCTCTGCCAGTATAAAGGTAAAATTTCTCACCATTCTCATATTTATTTAGTACCCAATCAAAATCTCGATGTGAAAAAAAATATTGTAATTTTAACATTGGATGTACATCTCCGGTAAATTTCACGACCTTATCAATTATCGTTTTTGTTATTGGCTGCGTGCCAAACTGTTCTATCAATTTGTTGTAGTCTATTTCTCCTTCTACTTCCCATGGTGTTACTTTAAAATGATCCTCATAGTTAGATTTCTCGTTGCCGCATTGATGCGTAGTATTACGAAAAAAAGCATCTGACATAATTTTATAGAGACAAACAATTGCTTTAAAGGTTTAAAAAGTGTTCTTATCTCAAATTTAATATAGACAGCCAATGGTTGATGATAGCCCCCATCTCCACCCGATTGAGAAATTATTATTGGAAAGACTTGCAAATAGCGATCCAATATCAATTGAAAAGCTGGTGGAGACTTCTGATCTGTCTGTAGACCAAGTAAGACGTGGTATAGAATGGCTAAAATTTAAGAAATTGATCTCGTCAATTGACAAGTTGTATGCTGTAATTTCACTTGGATCAAATGGGTTTGAGGCATGCAAGAAAGGATTACCTGAACGAAGACTTGTAAACGCAATAAAAAATGGAAACAACTCTGTGGCGTCTGTTTTAAAAAGCGGATTTCTGAAACCAGATGAAATTAATGCAGCAATTGCAATCGCGAAACGAAATCATTGGATACAATTCACTCAGTTGCAAAATGGGGACAAAAAATTCTTACTAACAGCAGAAGCTGATTTTTTATCTAGTGAAGAAAAACTGCTGCAAAAGGTAGTAAACCTAAATAACAGTGTAGAAGTCTTTGAACTTAGCTCTGAAGAGAAACAGGCTATCGAACTATTGAAGAGACGACCTAATTATATTATCGAACATGAACACAAGTATTCGGAAATTATTCTACTAGAAAGCGGCAGAAGATTAATACAAACGATGTATACTGGTACAGACAACTTAGAACGCAAACTAACAACAGATATGATTGTATCAGGCAAATGGAAGGACACTAGATTTAGCTCACTGGACGTGATGGCACATGTTCCATACTTGTATGCTGGAAGACAACATCCGCTTACCGATATTATCGATGAGGTAAAGGAAATTTTTTTCAGCATGGGATTCACTGAAATCGATGGACCAGTTATCAAGGCCAGTTTCTGGAACTTTGATGTACTATTTATTCCGCAAGATCATCCTGCCAGAGAGATGCAAGATACATTTTACATTGCCGGAGCCAAACAGGATGAATTTGCAAATCCAGATCAAATTCAAAAGGTGTCCTCGATGCAAAAGAAGGGTTGGAATTCTGATTGGAATATAGAAGATGCTAGGAGATTAGTGCTCAGGACACATACAACATCAGCTACTATAGGATATCTTGCAAATAATAAACCTCAAAGCGCAAGGGTATTCTCGATTGGGCGGGTATTTAGAAATGAGAAGGTATCATATAAACACCTGGTAGAATTTAATCAAGTGGAAGGAATAGTCACTGATAAGCACGTAACTTTACGTGATTTAATGGGCTTACAGAAAGAATTTTATTCAAAGTTAGGAATCAAGAAGATAAAATTTTGGCCAACATTTTTTCCATATACAGAACCGTCACTCCAATCAATGATATATAACTGCGCTTTAGACAAGTGGGTTGAGATGGGAGGAATGGGAATTTTCAGACCCGAGGTTACACATCCACTTGGCATAAAGAATCCTGTACTGGCATGGGGGGTTGGAATAGAAAGAATCGCAATGTTACGATTTGGACTAAACGATGTTCGAGATCTGTATGGTAATGACTTGGGATGGTTAAGGAATCTTCCTAAATGCCAGTTGTAAATTTTACTATAGAAAGATTATACAAGTTCCTTCCTGGCATAGATCTCAATCGAGTCCTGGAAGTGTTGCCATTTATCGGACTTGATATTGAAGGTATTGACAGCGAGGTTTTGAGGATCGAATACAATCCCAACAGACCTGACTTTGCATCAGATTACGGTATAGTTAGGGCACTTCGTGGACTATTGGGGATAGAAACCGGAATTCCAAAATTAAAAATCAACAAAGAAGTTAAAAATCATTGTGTCAATGTAGACAAGTCGGTATGTGATACCAGGCCATACATTGTTGCTTTAATTGCCAAAAATGGAAAATTAGACAACAGTACTATTACGCAGCTAACAGCAATGCAAGATGATCTCCAAAACGGGATAGGAAGGGTAAGAAGGAAAGCCTCTATAGGAATACATAACATGGACGAAATCCAATTTCCTGTGAGGTATTGTACAGTAAATGAGGATTTTTCATTTATTCCACTTAAACAAGAGTCTCGCCAGGAAATCAAGTCCATTTTAAAAAGATCAAAGATAAGAGAAGACTATGGTCATATACTGGGAGGAGTAAAGAGATATCCTATTGTTGTTGATTCGAAGGATAATGTATTGGCGTTTCCTCCAATTGTGAATGGTGATACAACAAAGATTAGTACTGACACTAATAATTTATTTATAGAAATCACCGGTAACAACATAAAAACTGTAGAGGATATACTGGCAATTTTAGCAATTACGTTATACGACGCCGGTTTTGAAGTCCATAACGTTACGATAAATAATTTCGATGGGAATGCATACACGCCGAGAATGGATGTTTCACATATCGATACTAATACGTCTGATATCAATATACTACTTGGATTAGATGTTCAAGTAAGTGAAATTGTTAGATGTTTGAAAAAAAGCAGACTCGATGCTAAAGAAACAAGAAACAAGAAAATCATTCAGTGTTGTATCCCAAGATATAGAATTGATATTCTCAATTATGTAGACATAGCTGAAGAAGTTGCAATAGGTTATGGCATCTATAACCTAAAACCCACTATCCCACATACTACACTAGTAGGACAGAAGGACGTGACTTCTACTTACATTAACATAATGAGAAATACAATGGTGGGTCTGCAAATGCTTGAAATTGTCAATTTTAGTCTTGTCAGCAAGAAAATTCAATATAGTTTGCCGGGTATAGCGGAACCCGAAAAGGTACCTTCGGTCATCGCTACAAAGAGTAGGGAACATGAGGTGCTTAGGGATATGTTGATACCTTCACTTCTTAAATCGTTGTCACGCAACATTCATGAGGAATATCCTCAAAAACTTTTCGAAATTGGCAAGATTTTCAACTGGGGTCAGAATATCAATGAGTATTGGAGTCTCGCTGCTGTAGTGGCGCATAATGCTGCAGACTACACAGAAGTGAAATCCATTATGCAGACATTATTAAAGCTAAGCTTCGGCAAATCTGTTACCACGAAAGTTGCCTCTCACTCGGTTTTCATTCATGGCAGATGCGCAAGCATTATTGTGGATGATGAATCTGTAGGCATTTTAGGAGAGATTACTCCTTTTGCAATAGATAATTTCAAATTGAGAGTCCCGGTAGCAGCTTTTGAGTTAAATCTATCTAAATTACTTCGAAATTAGAGATGAATTTTTATCTTAGAATAATTCATATATCATTGCCGAACTTGCACGCTTATGGATTACTAGGATAATGAGAATTACTCCTAGTTTGACAAGGTGTGTTGAAAAGCAGGCACCCCGTTATAGAGAGTGCACTAGGAGGAGTACACTTAAGTGTATGGCTACCAATGATTATGTGTGAGTCAGAGGCGGGGTATAAAATAATATTTTGACGTTGTGCTTGTGCTAACAAAAAAGTGTGTTTAGGCTTTAGTAAGGTTGACTTGTGATACTGATATACAGCTCAAACCATAGACTATAAAGGTCTAAATAGTGACATGACGTGATAACTATAAATATAAATGATAAGAGCCCTTACTAATTATATGTCGATAAATGTATCCAATATTGATAGAAATGTATTATTTTACTCTGTTAATATTCAGAGATATATCACGCTCTTATCTTTGATTTTAGGAGTACTACTCTGTTCTTCTTTCGTCTCATCATATCCATCTGTTCTAGCACAAAGTAGTAATGGAGGTGTTGGTGCTAGTGCGACCAATCAGTATCAGGGAGGTCAAGGAATGATTTTGGAAAAGATTTCTGATAAAGGAAACTACCGAGTACAGATAATGTGGAATGCTTTGTCCACTCAAGGTGGTAGTGCTATGCCTTCTGGTAATGCTAAACCTTCGCCTACCATTCCAAAACAAGGATTTGAGATGGAAATAGACTTTCTAAACGCAAGTGCTCCACTGCCGACCGGAAAAACGGTTCCACAAAAAGAGAGTGGTATAAAGAGTGAGAGCCCAGTTGGTGCAAGTGTTAATCAGATTCCCACCCCATCTATTATCCAAACAACAGTTCCTGTAGACAGTTATGATATAACGATTTATTCAGATCACGGACAAGAGTTATGGAAAAAACTAAATCAACCGGTGACTGCAGGCAGAGGAGTTCAAAGAGTTATATTCGAAAACAGCAATTATACCGGTGGAATAACCATTCAAATTACGAACATCAAGTCAGGTAATATACCGCCAAATGCTGTAACTTTTACAGCAAAAGTCGCTTAATATTAATTCATCTCTTTTTCCTAGTCGCATGTTTATCGATCCTGTAGCCTATAGAAATCGGAAAATTGCTGTAACGACATATGTAAGAGCTGGTAAAATGATTCTGTAAGCCCAAGTCCCAGAAGATTAAACCAAAACCGATAAATTATATGTATAGGCAGTAGCTATAGATTAAGTAGACATGTCTGACATCATCTCATGGGATAAGGCTATTGACAAGAAGGTAAAATCGAGTGATAATAAAGATTTGGGTAAAGTTCAATCTGTAACTAAAGAATATTTACAAACCAAAGAAGGCACATTGTCAAAGAATTATTATTTTATTCCAAAATATTACATGCAAGGATATGACGGCGATCACCTATGGGTTTCTTTGACAAAAGATGAAATAAAACAAAAATTTGAGAAGGAAAAGGCACCTGATCCTTCAGAATTTGACATTCCAGAGTATAGCCAAAGAAGAACAAACGTGATAAATCAATATCCAGATTTTGAGAGCAACATTCCACGATACAACAATACGGGAACAACGTCATCATCAGCAGCAGCATCAAGCACCCAGACAAGTGCATCAGGAGATATGGTGGGACTACCATGGGAAGAAGTAATTGATAAAGAGGTAAAATCGAGTGACGATAAAGATGTGGGCAAAGTAGAAAGCATAGCTGCAAACTACTTGGAAGTAAAAGAAGGACATGTGAGCAAAAAGCATTACTACATTCCTAAACATTATATTGAAGCATTTGATGGGCATAAACTGCATGCCTCACTGACAAAAGACGAAATAAAGGAGCGCTATGAACGTGACAGTCCCCCTTCTGACTCAGAATTCAAAACTCAGGAATACGAGGAACAAAGAAGAAAAATGGAATCCATCTATCCACAATTTTCTCATGGCATACCATTTATGGCAAAAGAATCGGGAGTTGCATTGAAGTCTGAATCTTCTGGTGACACACTTAATATTCCTTGGGAAGAGGTAATCTATAAGCATGTAAGAACCACTGATAACCGGGACATTGGAGATGTCGAAACAGTAGGAAATGAATTCGTTGTAGTTAGGGAAGGCGATGTAAAGATACGACACTATTATATTCCAAAATCCTACATCACCCACTACGATGGTAGCGCGCTGTGGGTTGATGCTCCAAGTGGGCTTGTAAGCGGCAAATTTGAAAGAGAAACTGAGCCTACGCCTGAAGAGATTAGAGCGATGTCTGAAGAAGGTCCCAAAAGAAAGCCCTAGAGCGCAGATCAACAAAGACAAAGTCTCATGGACTTGCACATACGATAAACGAGTTGGTAGTGACCCCTCTTCATATTTTACAAGCATCATGAGGCTCAGCAACTACTACCCAGTTACAATGTATGCTTGTAAATATGATATCTTTGCTAAATTTATGGAATCTATTGTGTTGCGTAACTGAGACGTACAAAACCTGTAGATTTCCAACATTCTAACGTTATTATATTGTCCTAAACTAGCTCGTTCCAAGACATTTTAAGAGCTGTTCCAGCATCAACGTTGTACTTGCAGCACTATTGGATAAGATCGCTAATACTATTTCTAATAATGGATTTGGCCTCAGGTGAGATATTGTACTGCTCTAAGAACTTTGAAGGATCCTTGATTAGCAAATTCCTGAACTCTGGTTCACTGCTAGCTCTAAGCAGGACTTCACTAATAACCTCTGCGTCCTTCTGTACTTGATTCAAACTGTAGCACCAATGCAGATGCTAATATATAATCCTATGTTTGCGTCGTAAACTTGATATGAAATATTTTGAGTATTCTAGTCGTGGACACAGTGTCATTTCCCCTTAGGAGCACAAGAAAATGGACTATGGGTGGAACCTCGAGAATAAAGCCAGTACATGAGACAATTGAGCGCGTAATGCCAATATGTCAAAAGATAGGATTAACAAGAATTGCGGATATAACGCATATGGATATACTCAACGTGCCCAATTACTCTGCAGTGTTACCGGGTACCGAAGATTACATTTGGGTTTACAGCGGAAAGGGCCCAACCAAGTCACATGCGAAAGCAAGTGCGTTAATGGAAAGTATCGAGAGGTACTGTTCACTTCCAAGTGGGGGTTCGAGGAACTTCATACAAGGAAGTTATCACCAATTGTCAAAGATATCTAGGGTGTTGCACCCACATGAGATCATAGAGCCATTAAGGTTTCAGTATATAGATGATATGTTCATGGATTATCTACCAGGCTACAATCTGTTCACTGAAGAACAGATCATGGTTCCTGCCGCACTTGCATTATTCAGATATTCTCCAATTCCTCCATCAGTAAACCCGTTTGCTTTCCATCATACAAATGGGCTTGCATCAGGCAACGTACAAGAAGAAGCAATTTGTCATTCTCTGTGTGAAGTAATTGAGCGAGATGCAACGAGCTTGGCGGAGTTACGTGCTAGTGCCATACCGTTCAATTTTTTAAAGTATATTTTAGACTCTTTAAGAGCAAAGGGGTATTCACTTCCAAAAATTAATAATGATAATTTTAAGGATGATCCTAGCGTATTTCCTGACGTTGATATATCAGAAATAGAATTCGAACCTGCAAAATCTATAGTTAACAGATTTGCAAAAGCTGGTATTCCATTGATTATAAAGGACATTACTTCAGACATAGGTATTCCAACATTCAATGCAAGCAGTGTAGAATGGATAACACACAATTACGGATATCTTGCAGAAGGTCATGGCACCCACCCAGATACAAGGATCGCCTTGTTGCGAGCTATAACAGAGGTGTCTCAGACGCGAGTAGCCAACATTCATGGAGCAAGAGATGATCTGCGAAAAATCAATTATGGAGAAAACAATAGCACAGACAAACGCGCCTGGCAATTTATGTCATCGACTAAAACTATTAAATTCTCAGATATCCAGACATTTGTCAACGAAGACATACTCGATGATATCAGATTAATTTTAGAACGCCTAAAAAAAGTGGGATTAACAACTGCTATAATAATTAATTTAACAATTGCACAAATTGGAATACCAGTAGTTCGATCAATAGTACCTGGTCTAGAGACGTTTAAAATCACAAAATCAATGATAGGCGCAAGAGCAAGGAGGTACTTCAAATATGAATAAACCTGTAATTTTTCTAGGACCAAGTCTCACACATGAAAAAGCAAGAAAAATTCTAGATGCAGAGTATAAACCTCCAGCAAAAAAGGGAGATTTTCTAAAGTTTGCTACGCAGACAAATGTCTTAACTGTTGTTGGGTTGGTCGATGGATACTTTTTACAGGATTACCCGCCTTCGCCAATAGAGGTTTATCAGCTAATCATGAGAAAGAATACGGTTGTTATCGGATCAGCTAGTCTAGGAGCGTTGAGGGCAGTAGAGCTCGAAAAATTTGGCATGATTGGCGTAGGAAAAATTTTTGAATTGTATAAGAGGGGCACAATAAACGCTGATGATGAGGTGGCAGTTACTTTCACAGAAGAAGCACAATCACTGCAATCAGAAGCTATGATAGACATCAGATTCAATCTGTTTATGGCCGAAAGAAAAGGAATCATTGATAAAATAACAAAAAAGACTGTTGCGAGAGTTGCCAAGAGTGTGTATTTTCCTTATAGGAACTACGGCGATATTTTAGATAAAACAAAGAATATGCATCCAGAACTCGAACACGATTTAGAATCTTTTCGCGCCTATATTCATCGTAACAGACAAAGCCTGAAAGAGAAAGATGCGATTAGATTAGTTGAATACATTAAGACACATTATGACTATGAATGACCTAAATCAAATCAGTCATATTCACAAGATCTAAGACTAATGACCTTGTTAGCTTTGATTGAATATATACACACGATTTTTATGAGTGCTTTTTTATTCTTTATCCTGATTTGAACATTCAAGTTGGAGTGCTCGGACTTGGGTTAATGGGATCACAATTGGCAACGAGGTTGATTAACGCGGGTTACCACATCTCAATATATAATCGTAGCAGCGAAAAAACAAAGCAGTTCGAAAAACTCGGCGTCCGTATAGCAAGGAGCCCGGTGGCGCTTGCTGAAGATTGTGATTTTCTTTTAATATGTGTTACCGATTTTGAAGCGGTAAAAAAATTATGCTTTGCAACTGATGGAATTATTGCTGCCAACCGTAAAGATCTTGTAGTCGCGGATTCCAGTACAATTTCACCGGAACAATCAAAGTATAACGCTGAAGCCCTCAGGAGAAATGAAATCGAAATGCTCGGGATGCCGCTGATGGGTGGACCCGCAGCAGCTCGAGATGGTAAACTGGTATCAATAGTGGCAGGAAATAAAGAGGCCTTCGAAAAGACGAAACGGGTCATTGATACAGTGGCCAGCTCAATATTTTATATTGGAGATGTAGACGGTTCTGCTAACACCCTTAAGCTGGCATTAAATTTAAATATTGCATTAATAGCAGGTGCACTATCGGAAGGTATAACATTCATTAAAGCCTGTGGCGTCGATCCAGGAATTTTTATCAAAATCCTAAATTCCACGTATTTTAAGACTGGACTAAGCGAAATTAAAGGTCCAAAGATGGTAAATAATAGTTTTGATCCTTCATTCCACCTTAAAAATATGTTGAAAGACCTCGAATTACTTGTAAACACTGCGCAATATACAGGAGTATCTATGCCTTTGGCAGGTGTTGCTCAGCAGATTTACCAAGCGGCCAATAATAGCGGCTTTTCAGATTATGACTATACAGCAATTTTAGCATTTATGCAGAAAATTAATGGCATACGGATGTGACTACTAAAAGAAGTACGCAGCCTGATAGTAATGCTCTAACTATCTCATGAAAACAACTAATTAATCACCTGCATTTAAAGTAGACGCTCGTACTCACAACACATTGCCGTAATTACCGAAATTTGTGAGTCTATATTTAAACGAGAATTTTCATTAACGAGCAAACAAGTTGGACTATGACGCAATTCAGAATCTCATATTGATAACCTAGTGTATAATAGATCCGCTAGGAACTTCTTCTGTAACAGTAAGAAATACCGGCCTTCCATCCGGCCCATCAGCGGCAAGCAACATACCGTTTGAAATTACGCCACCTATTTTTTTAGCTTCAAGATTTGTGCAAACTACCACAAATCTACCAACTAGTTCTTCTGGGCTGTAATGAAGTGCAGCTCCTACAGCTAAATTCCTTTGTTCTTCTCCAATATCCACCATTACTTTTAGGATTTTTTTCATCCCTGGAATACGCTCAGCTTGAACCACCTTCCCGATCCTTAGATGAACCCTAAGAAACTCATCATATGTAATAAATTCTCCTTCTTTTTCAGACGTGTCCACGAATTAGTGATATAATACTGGGTTAAAATGATTTTTGTGAATCGATTGTTAGAAATGATCGTGTAGTTTTAGTTCTAGCCAAGATGATATTTATGTTGTCTCTTCCAGTTCTTCACCAGAATGCGAATTGATTAAAGGCCTTGTAGCAAGGGCGAAGCATTATGATCCTGCCCATTCGTGCTGTATGTAATATAGATCTTGTTCGAAAAACATGTCTCCACACATATATAATACAAAAAGATACATGGAGGTTATGGTGAGCATTTTGGTTTCACGCGAGATACCTGCATCTTTGGATAAAGTATGGAGTATAATTTCAGACATTGATAATGAGCCTCGCTATTGGCATGGCACCAAATCTGTCAAAAATATCAACAAGGACGGAAATACTGTGGAAAGAGAGATAGTGATAGCCTTTGGAGAATCTAGATGTAGAGAGCTCGTTGTTTTAGATCCCAACAAATCAGTGAAAGCAAATATTATTGATGGCATCATGAGAGGAACAGAGAAGAATATCATAGTAAATTCAAATGGAACAAACAGGACAAAAATAGATGTTGTTTGGAATCTCAGGATTTCAGGATTTAAAAAAATGTTTGCAATGATGATAAAAAAACACGTTAAACAAGGAACAGAAGACGCGCTAACAAGAATTGCAAATATAGCAGCATCTTAATTATCTGCATAGGTCGAATATTAATAATACGCTTATACTTTATGGCATCATGTTTCACATGTGGATTACAATAATTAATGCCGTTTTGATTGCTATAGTGTTTGGAGTTTTAGGAACATGGTTTTACTTTATAGGATATATGATAAAGTCTTTTAAACGATCTCCAACTATGGAGTCAGTTGACAAGGATGCAATTTCTAGCAATCCTAAAATAAGTGTAATTCTTCCCGCACGTAATGAAGAGAAATATATAGCAAAATGTCTTGAAAGCTTGTTGGCACAGGATTATCCGAAATTTGAAATTATAGCAGTTGATGATTCGTCAAGCGATAAAACCAAAGATATTATTTATGAATATGCAAAAAGAAACTCTTGCATAGTTGCTGTTAGTGCCAGACCTAAACCTGATGGGTGGGCAGGAAAAAATTGGGCTTGTTATGAGGGTTATATGAGAGCAACAGGAGATGTGCTTCTATTTACCGATGCTGATACTGTACATTCACCCCATATAATGTCATTAGCTCTCCGACATCTTGTACTTGATAACCTTGATGCAATTACTGCAATACCAAAACTTTTGTGCATGGATATATGGACGAGAATCACATTACCGATGCTTTCAAATTTTCTACATAGTAGATTTTCACCATTGCGTGTAAATAATCCTAAAACCAAAACTGGTTATTTTTTTGGCAGCTTTTACATGATAACTCGTAACACTTATGAGATAATAGGTACTCATAAAATTGTAAAACATGAGCTTGTAGAAGATGGTGCATTAGGGGGCATGGTAAAGGAACAGAAATTCAGAATGAAGATGGTTCGTGGTGAACGATTCATAGATGCAATGTGGTCTAGGGATTTTAAAACTCTCTGGCATGGACTACGAAGGCTAATGATTTCAATTCATAGTCAAAATAAAATGGGCGCGACGATGATGACTGTTGCAGTATTTTTCTTATTGTTTGAACCATTTCTTTTACTAGCTTATTCGGTACCTCAATGTATACAATCAAATGATCTTGTCAGTCAAATTTTATTTAGTGTCAATCTAGGAACAGTATGTGTCATAATTTTCGCAAACGCAATACAATCTAAACTTGGTGTGTTCCAAAATCCCTTCTATGCTATAGCTTCTCCTATAAGTGCTGCAATTATTTCAATTTGTTTTATTGTATCAATTCTGAGCGCCAAAAAGGCAGGATCTGTGAATTGGCGCGACAGGCGATATACTGTTAGTCAAAATCAGCACCCTCTCTAGTGAGAAATACTATCATGCGGATTATCTGGTATTATTTAATAAAAAATCAGACAACTATGGTGAATATAAGATACCGCGCAAATGTATTAGTTAATATTATTAACACTAAAAGATTGTGGGATAATTAATAGCTACAAGGAAATTTTCAATTGCACGTTATACCGAAACCTGTATTAAAGAACTTTGATAAACAATGATTTGTCGATTGCATTTCCAAAGATATTGTCATAAAAACGGTCAATTTACAATAAGTAGGAGAATTAAATATAGGTGTAACTATTTATTAACAATGGCCTGACTTAATGTGTAGGAAGAAAGATCTCTGATATGCTAAAGGCCCCAATTAATAGCACCTTCCAGGAAAGCCTGGACAGGTGTTTGGATGGAAAAAACATATCAAAAGAGCAGGCTTATGAGATAATGAACTCGGATGACTGCGACGATATTGTAATTGATGCCGCAAGAAAGATTAGAAATAGAACAAAAGGGCTTCTAGTTACATATTCTCGTAAAGTGTTCATAAACCTTGTGAATTTGTGTCGTGATACATGCAGTTATTGTACATATAAAAAAGAACCATATGATAAGTTAGCGTCAATGATGCTTCCAGAGCATGTTCTTAGTCTTGCATACACTGGCAAAAGGATTGGATGTACTGAAGCATTATTTGTAACTGGAGAAAGACCAGAACAAAGATATTTGGAGGCAAAACAATGGCTGAGATCTATTGGATACTCCTCTACTGTAGAGTATATAACACAAATAAGCGAAAAGGTACTTCAACGAACAGGGTTGCTTCCGCACACTAATGCTGGAAGTTTGACAAAAAAAGAGATATCGACTTTGAAAGACACGAATGTCAGTATAGGTGCTATGCTTGAATCTTCTAGTGAGCGACTTGTGTCGACGGGTATGCCACATGAAAATGCTCCAAGCAAGAACCCGAAAGTTAGGCTGAGAACCCTTCAAAATGCAGGAGAACTTAAAATTCCTACTACTACAGGATTGCTAGTTGGAATAGGAGAAACCTCAAAAGAGATTGTAGACTCTTTATTTCTAATTAAAGAGATCCACCACAAATATGGTCATATCCAAGAGGTCATAATGCAAAACTTTAATCCCAAACCCAAAACAAATATGGCAAATTCAATTCCTCCATCCCACAGTTACTTTCTTAAAGCTGTAGCTATGGCTAGGATTATTATGCCTGAAATGAACATTCAAGTTCCACCGAATCTCACTCCTGATATTTTTGGAAGTTATATTGACGCTGGCATTAATGACTGGGGCGGTATCTCACCAATAACAATTGATCATGTGAATCCAGAATTCTCATGGCCAAGTATCACATCCATGAATTATGTCACAGTCGGCAAAGGTCACGAACTTAGAGCGCGGTTACCGGTGTATCCGGAATTTCTAGACAAAAAAGCGGGATTTATATCTACTAAACTGAGAAATTACATTGATTTGTTATCAGATTCTACTACTGGACTTGTCAAGGAGGATTATATTAAATGCAGCTAAATCTAGATTACCTCCTGAAAAAAGCGGACCCGATTGTTGCTGACGCATTAGACCGTACATTAGGCGGCAAAGATATATCAATAGAACATGCAGTAGAACTTTTGGATAGCAATGGAATAGAGATGAATCTAGTCATACTCGTAGCAGACGAACTACGTAGACAGGCAGTTGGAGATACTGTAACATATGTTATAAATAGAAATATTAATTTCAGTAACGTTTGCATCAAACGCTGTGGGTTTTGTGCATTTAGTCGCGACTATCGTACAGATGAAGGCTATTTTCTGCCTATGAAAGAGATTGTAAGAAGAGCGAAAGAGGCTTGGAGACTTGGTGCAACTGAAATCTGTATTCAAGCTGGACTACCTCCAAAAATGGATGGTCATTTTTATATAGATATTTGTAATTCAATAAAGAAGGAATTACCAGATATTCATATTCATGCGTTTTCGCCTGAAGAGGTCCTCTATGGCTCAGTTAGATCAGAAACTCCAGTTGAAGAATATCTAAAAATGCTGAAAGACGCTGGCGTAGGGAGCTTGCCTGGAACAGCGGCAGAAATCCTGGACCAGAATATACGAGATATAATATCTCCAGGTAGGATAACTGCAGAGGATTGGATAAGGATCGTAAAAATTGCACACTCAATTAATATTCCAACTACGTCAACTATTATGTATGGTCATATTGAGAATTCTGTACATCAAGCAAATCATTTAGCATTGATAAGAAAAATACAGAGTGAAACACATGGTTTCACAGAATTTGTACCTTTAAGTTTTGTACACACTGAGGCGCCAATATATAATAGCAACAAGATACCACATGTCCGCGCAGGGGCGACTGGTAACGAGATAATAAAGGTGCATGCTGTATCCCGTATTATGTTAAACAATCATATCAAAAACTTGCAAGTTTCATGGGTAAAGGAGGGAATGAGAATGTCTCAAATACTATTAGCAGCTGGTGCCAATGACTTGGGAGGCACATTGATGAATGAAAGTATTTCCAATGCAGCTGGCTCACAGCACGGACAGATGGTAAAACCAAAAGATCTACGATCAATAATAAGATCATCGGGCAGAGTGCCAGCGCAACGATCAACATCATATCAATTGCTCAAAGTATATTCTGGAGAAACAGAGCATGAATCTGATTTAGATAAAGCAGATCCCACCCAATTTGGTTCTTACAATGAATTAATTAAACTTGACAAATTCAGGTATCGTCGCATGGTTAAAAAATAGTGCTAGGTGAGCCTATCTATCGACCTATACAAAAATATAATAATCATTACATGTGCTGATTTGGATTACCAAAATCTACTAAAATAATAATACTTCTTGCTTAGCCA
>Ga0126314_10000583_pt1 | contig 17385 bp, 22 predicted proteins | sample Plot105B_FD_92535 | JGI IMG/M metagenome (GOLD analysis project Ga0126314, IMG submission 92535) | Serpentine soil microbial communities from UC McLaughlin Reserve, CA, USA - Plot105B | ecosystem: Environmental > Terrestrial > Soil > Grasslands | place: USA: UC McLaughlin Reserve, Lake County...
ATCATATTCTATTTCCTTGCATGATTGGATTAAATGTATTGAAAATTCAACATCACATTTTCTTCAATTACTGAAATTGATGAGTCAAGATCAATATAGACGATACCGGCAATGTCTGTACACTTTGGACATTTTGAATTTGATGGATTTAGATAGTGATCTTTGTTGTTCATATGATTCACCATAATAATCATTTTGTTGTTCAAAATAATAACTTTGGTCTTCAGGCTCAATGTTTCCATAATTAACACTATCTTGAACTAAGTAAACACTGTATACTTTGTAATCTCCACCTGTATCCATTTTTTCTTTCTTCTCTCCATATGCAGAGACTTCATCTTTGAAGAATAATTGGTTTAATAGTGAAATAAGGTTTATTACAAGAATCATTAAATAAGATCAAAATTTTTAATTTATACATGAGTTTTATTTTATATTAAAATATATTTAGAATAGGATTCTAATTTGAATTATATTTTTGCAACACTTTTATTGTTAATATATTATAATAATTCTTATAAAATTTTTTCTCTAACATTTTATGAACTATTACAAAAATAATAGTTATAACATTCATATTTCTTAACTATAATAATAAGATATTTTATCTTTTATTGAAATTAGTAAATTTGAAGTTTTTTTAGTTAGTTTCTGAGTTTGTTAAGAACTTTATTCTTTTTGTTAACTTATAATCTAACATGAATATGTCTGTTTATGCAAATGTTAATACTATTCTTCCCAATAAATTAATGAAAAGTATGTATGAAAAATATGCTATCTTAGTTATATAACTTTATTTCAAATTCTTTAAAAAATTATTAAAGTCAGCATACTAATATTAATTTAGGTATAGATAACTATGATAAAGATAACTTTAATTCCAATTATTTTACTTTTGATACCCAACACTTTTTGCTATACAATTCATTTATTCTCAAGAAAATGACAATTCTGATAATGTTGAAAATACCCCTGATAGTTCCCCACAATTCAAACCTAAGGTAGATGTTGAGATTGAGGGAACTGCAAATGATGATAAAATTAGATGAGGTGTTGGAGATGATAAGATAACAGACAAAGATGGTTATGATACATTGGAAGGAGTAGATGGCAAAGATAAGATAAATGGAGGAAAGGGAGATGATAAAATTACAGGAGAAGCAGAAAATGACAAGATAGAAGGTAATCAAGGCAACGATCAATTAGAAGGAGGTGAAGGTGATGATTCTTTGAAGGGTGGAAAAGAAAATGACGAGATTCAAGGGGATATAGGCAATGATAAACTTGAAGGAGGAGAAGGTGCCTATAGTTTTGTTTGTGATAGTTTTGATAAGGTGATAGATTTTGATTCTCAAGAAGGAGATACAATCTCTCGCCAATGTACATTTGATGATGAATCTGCGGCTAATAATCAAGAAAATACACCTCGTTAAGCAAACAATCCATAACCATTAAAAATTTTTATTTTTTTATTTTTACTTTGAAACTTTTTTCACTCTATGTAGTAGAGATAATAAAAAATTATAAATATTACAAAATGATGATAAAAAGTCTTTATTTTTAGTATATTTCTTAATTATTTCATATGTTCTCTAAATAATGTTCTAAAATTTGTAAAATGAATTTTATTTTATCATTTTAATTAAGTAGAAATATTTTAACATAATATAGACGAAACAATAGAAAAAATGAATAGTTTTATAACCAGTTATAGGATACATATTATTTTTTCTATAAAGACTTATTAATAATGAGAACGATAATAATATATGTGCGGAATAGGCGGACTGATTAGTCTGGATTCTACTAATGTAATACCTCTTGCTAAAAAAATGATGATATCGATGAACAAGAGAGGTCCTGATGGAACTGGTCTATTTATAGATAATAGACTTTATCAATATAAATCACCTGAAACAATACTTTGTAATAATCCTAATACTAACCTAGCTTTAGGTCACAATCGTCTTGCCATTGTAGGTGATAGACAACATATTCAACCTTTCCAGAGTTGTGATGGCAAATTAGTAATGGAACACAATGGAGAAATTTACAACTATAAAGTGCTTAAAGAAAAATTAAAAAAAGAACATCACTTCGTATCAAATACGGATAGTGAAGTAGTAGTTCATTTACTTGAACATTACTATAAAGAAACCGGATTTTCTGATCTTTTAAAAGCAATAAGAAAAACAGTGGCAGATATAGATGGTATCTATGCTCTTGCTATAAAAGATCGAAACGAAGACAAAATTTACCTAGTTAGAGACCGTTTGGGAATAAGACAGATATACTATGGTCAAAATGATAAAGTTATAGGTTTTGCTTCAGAACGTAAAGGTCTTTGGCAGATAGGCATTAAAGAACCTACATTCTCACTATTGCCTGGTCATTGCGTAATTTTATCGGATAAAATATCCTCTCTCATTAAAATATCTGAGCCACCCATCAATTATAGTAGAGAATCTACTATTTCCAATTTGGAAGATGCAATAGTATCTTACAAAACTGCTTTGTATAATTCAATCAAGAAGAGATCACAAGACCTTTCTAGAATTGGAATAATTTTTTCCGGAGGAATAGATAGTGTAATTATTGCTAAAATTACAAAAGAATTGGTTCCTCATGTAACGTGTTATACTAGTGGAATAGCAGGTTCTGACGATATTAAATTTTCAAAGCTTATTGCAGATCAATTGGATTTGGATCTAAAAATTAATGAATTAGATGTAAAAGATATTGAAAATATGCTGCCGAATATCTTAAATATAATTGAAACTAATAATAGTACACAAGCAGAAGTTTCTATTCCCATTTTTGGAGCATTGAATCTAGCAGCTAAAGATGGACTGAGGGTTGTCTTTACAGGTCAAGGTGCAGACGAATTATTTGGAGGCTATTCATGGTATTTCAAGATTGTTTCCAAATATGGTTATTCAAAATTGAAAGAATACATGATACAAGATTTGCTGTTACTATATAAAGAAACCCTCGAAAGAGAAGACAAATTAGCTATGGCAAATAGTATTGAAATGAGAGAACCATTTTTAGATTCTGATGTTGTAAAAACTGCTACCAGCATTAATATGAATCTAAATATAGTTAATAATAATGATATTTTTGGAAAACGGGTACACAGAGAATTAGCAATACGAGTAGGAATACCCAAGGATATTGCGTATAGAGAAAAACAAGCGGCACAACATGGCGCAGGAATTCACGGAATATTAACAAAAATTGCAGAAAAAAATGGGTTTAATAAAAAAATGGTAACCAAAGAATATATAACAGAACTTGCAAAAAGAGAAAAACTAGGTAGCTCAGAACGCTATGGTTATTTATTTGATGATAAGACTTCTTGGAATTCATCACCATGGGTTCAATTATATCTAGATAAATTGACTAATCTGAATCAAATCGCATGTGAAATCAAAAGGTAAACTCTATCAATAAACTCTATCAAAACTTTTTAGAAAAGATTATTTTCATCTGACTTATACCTAAACAGTACAAGTCAAATGAAAAGTGATATAATAACTTATAATCCTGCTCTATTGGTAGTAGATGTACAAAATGGTTTTATGAGTAAAGGTGGTTCGTATGATCTTCTTGGTATGAAAGTATTAAACTATCAACAAATTATTCCTAAATTAAAAGAATTAATATCAATATGCAAAAAATTTAATGTTCCTATATTTTATACACAAGCAGTTAGAGAATCATCTGGAATAGATCTTTTAACTAAAACACATAGAATTCTTCCAAAATCAAGAGAAGAGAGAATAAAAAAGAGACCTATATGTGTAAGAGGGACATGGGATGCTAAAATTGTTGATGAAGTAAAACCGACTAACAAAGATCATGTTGTTATTAAAAGAAGAGACTCTGCCTTTCAAGACACAGAAACAGAAGTTTGGTTAAACAGTCTAAAAGTAAATACATTAATCTTTTGTGGAATAGACACATCAATTTGTGTTGAAACATCACTTAGAGATGGTTTTAATAAAGGCTATGATGTAATTCTTATTTCAGATGCTACGGCTTCAGCAAATATTAGACATTATAAAACTACAATAGAACATGTTAAAGAGTATTATGGCTTGGTAATGAAGGTTAAAGAAATTAAAGAAGTACTAGAAGCAAAAAAGAATGGACTGTATTTGGAGAAGATTAAAATGATAAGAGAAAAGAAGAACTTACTTGAACCAGATCCAAGTTAATCAATGAATAGAAAAAAGTAATATTAAATTCGAGAAAATAGTTTAAACCAATTAATGATCTAAAGTAGAATAAAAATTAATGTTGATGGCCGCAACCACAACCTCCCATATGACCTGCTTCTTGACTTTCTTTTTCTAAACAAGATGGACATTTAGCCATACCAGTTTCTGACATGAATGTTGTACCACATGAAGTACATTTTAATTTTTGAATTCCTTCCATAAATAAAGATATCAATATATCCCTATTAAAACTTTAACTACCTGATACAAATAACATGTTTGTTATATTATTTAAAAAATGAATCATTAGCTGATTTTATTTAACTATGCAGATTATAATCAATGTATCCCCAGCCTTTATAGATAATTTAGTATTTAATTCTAACGTTATTAGGAATAGAACTAGTTCAGAAAAAATAATTTTAAAAATGTTGAGAGTGAAGTTATTCAAAAAATAGGTTTTGTTATCCTTAATGTAATTTGAATACTTAAAACTAATTGTAAAATAAGAATAAATAAATGTATAGTTAATATTTTAATAAAAGTTTTAATTCAATAAAAAAGTGATTGTATTAAATGAGAATACCATAATGAATATAATAATAAACAATTACAAATTCATAATCTATATTTAAAATAATAATATATTACTTTAGATAATATTGAATATTAATAAACAGGGTATTAGGGTTTTAGGCATAGCAGAAAGTTTTAGAAAAGAAAAAACTAAATCCATTTTATCTGGTATTGTAATGAGAAAAGATCTTATCATTGATGGTATAATTTTTGGTAATGCAACCATTGGAGGAGATGATGCTACCCAAAATATTATTACGATGTATAAAAATTTACAAAGAAATGATATTAGTTTTCTATTATTAAATGGCTTGATTATAAGTATGTATAATATAGTAGATGGAAAAACAATATATGAGAATACAGGCATTCCTGTTATAGCAATCACATTTAAGAATTCTCAAGGAATAGGAAATTCTATAAAAAAACATTTTCCTGCAAATTATAACAATAAATTAGAGAAACTTAAGAAACTTGGAAAAAGAAATTTAGTATTACTCAAAACAGATAAATTTTTATGGATACGCATTTGGGGCATAAAACTTGAGGATGCAACTAAACTTTTAAATTCATTTCTAATCCAAGGATCTATTCCAGAACCGATTAAATTAGCAAAACTGATTTCGCATGCTTATTTAAATACAATATATGATTAATTGAAATAAATTGATAAGAAATAGAATAAGATGAGAGAACATACTTTTTGCTATTTAGATTTATAAACATATTGGTAATTTTCAGTGTAGTAATATAATAATAAAAGGTATAATTAAAGAAGGATTCTCTATAACAAATTGAAAATTTGAATACTCATAGAATAAGTAACAAAAATGAGAAACAGATTATAGTGAATTATTATTAATTTTAACTATTAACAATTTTTTATATTTAACTTTTTTTGATACTTGCAATTACTAGCAGATATAACGTTTAGGTTGTGTAAAACTATATAATGATTATATAATTTATTGTACTTTTCATTATATGAATGAACGAACAGGTTTAGACAATACAACATACGACATCTTATCGGCTCTTGGTAGAGAAGCTGACTTTTTATATGATACAATAGATAAATATATTGATGATGCCAAACAGTCAAATAATAATGAGTTAGTAGATCTATGGAATAGAATTAAACAAGATAGATTAAGACATATTGATGATCTGAAAGAAGCTTTAGAACGGGCAATTCATAAATAAGTCTTTATTTTACTTTGATGAGAATTATTATGTCAATAAACTCTCATTATTTAATATAATAAATTATCTTTAAAGATAAAATATTTAGTTATTTTATGCCTTATTAGTGTTGGATATTCAAATTACAAAGATATGGAAACTTTACATAATCTAATAATTAATATTAAAAAATTAGTAAAATAATAAAATATGGTTATTAATTATATATTCTCTTTTTTATTACTGTAAAAGTCTTGATTTGTTACTGCTACTCTATTCTTATAAAAATTTCTCTATATTTGTGTAATTTTTAGCACTAATAAAGGATCAATGACTTAAATTCATTTCATACAATTAAGTGAAAGTTTTATTAATAAATAAATATGAAGTTCAATGTTAATGCAATAAATGTTAATGATATTCACAAACGTTCATCCTTATATACTATATATTATAGTTTTAGGAATGTAAATAAAATTTTTAATAAAATAAAACTTAAATTTTTTGTTTTCTAAGTTCTATAGTATTATTTGGAATATGCGGAAAAATCTTTTTTACATCAAGAAATCGCTTTCTTAAAGTTACTACACTCATTTCCCCAGCAATGGCAACTTGAGATTGACTAATGTTTTCTCCTTGTTCTAAACAAGCAGCATATAGAACTGCTATGGATAAGGCAGTTGGATCCTTACCAGAAGAAAATGGATGTTCTTTTATTTGTGACATCATATCTATTGCTCTATTAAGAGTTTTTTTACTTATACTACCTTTATTTGCAATTTTACTTAAATAGGTAGTGGAATCAATAGGTTGCAATCTAATCTTTAAGTTTCGTAAGAGTAATCTATAACATTTTCCTGCAAATACTTTATCGGCATTAGCAATCTCGGCAATTTCGTCCAATGTTCTAGGAACATTCATCTCTCTACATGCAACATAAACACAAGCTACAACAAATTCTTTTATTGAACGACCTTTTGTTATTCTTTTTTCCACAACTTTCCTATAATAATATGCTGATTTTTCTATTATTGTATCACTCAAAGATAATTTGTCTTTGATTCTTAGCAATACACCAAAAGCATTTTTTAAATTTCTATGATAACTTCTATTATTACTTGAAATTTTATTCCAATGACGTATAGTTCTTACTTTTGCTAATTGATTGGTATTTAATTGGCTTCCGAACGCATCTACATTGGATGGAGAAATTGTTGTAGAGAGTCCTTTATCATAATGCGCAAGTGACAAAGGCATTCCTACACTTAAATTATTTTCCAAATTTTTCATTGGTTCTGATTCAATACCAGAAGAGTCTAATCTATCTTCTATTATCATTCCACAGGATGTACAAATCATTTCACCATTATTCGAATCAAATATAATTTGTTGATTTTGGCAATTTGGGCAATCATTCCTAATTTTTTCAAGAAATTCTGTCTGTAATGTTTTAGGTGTTGTACTCATATATGTCAACAATAAATAAAATTAATTAAATAGTGTGTTTACAAATTATTAATTTTAATAGAAAAATTACAAAGAAACAAAAAAAAACACAGGATAACACAATTATAGATGGTCAAGTTAATAATCTATAATGACTAATGCAACTCGTTCATTTAGGGTAGAAAAAGATGTTTCTACCATCATAGATGAAGAAGCTGAACGTATGGGCATATCCGTAAATGCATTGGTCAATATTATTCTTAAACATTATTCTGAATTTAGTCGCTTTTTATCTAAAATTGATCTAGTAATACTAAATAGAGATATTTTAACAAAATTATTAGAATTCACAGATGACCAAAATTTATTTAAATTGGGATTAGAATTAGGAGAAACAATTCCTAAAGACACAATATTATTTTGGAAAAAAGATTTAGATCGGCAAAATGTCTTTGAATACTTAGAAAAAATTATTTGCAGATATGGATTGTTGGGGACGTATGACGAAATAAATCAACAAGGTGAAAAAATTATAGTTATTAGACATAGATTAGGAAAAAAAGGATCTATCTTTTTTCATGGATATATCAAATCAACTTTTAACATAGTAGGTTTAGACAGTAATATTGAAGTAACAGAATCATCCATAAAAGCAAAAATAATAATTTAAACAATAAACAAATGTAAAGGAATCAATCTTCATATAATATTTTAAAATTTTAATAAAATTATTAAATTAAATAATTTATTCTTTATACAGATCAAAATTCATACTTGTTAATTAATTATTTTGTATAAATAAATATATGATTGCAAATGAAGTTTGTGAAACAATAAGAATTTGTCGAAATGAAGAAGAAATAGAAAAAAAATGGGTTTTATTGTTATCTGTTATAAATAATTTGCCCGTACGTAATAATTTAAAGATTAATTCGTTCATAACTAAAAATTATATAAATTTTGTATTGGATCAAATAGAATATAACTTCTTTAAAAACAATCGATAATAATTTAGAAGTTCTTTATATTCTAATTACTAGAATCTAAATAAAATGTAATTTGCAATACTTCATCTAAAACATCTCACAAAATTTCTTTAAGTTACAATTATTAAATATGTTATATTATATAGGAAAATGACTTCGATATTTAGGAAAAATCAATTACTTTTTTCCAATTTCCTTTTAGGATTAATTCTTCAAAAAAGGTTTTATTTTTAATATTCGTTTGCAATATGTCATCATCCTGTATAGAATAAATAACGGAATCATTCACGTGGTTAGCAATAAGAATTAAATCCTTATTGAAGTCTAAATAAATTTCTAAAGTGTTTTCATTATAAAAATCTTCAGTAGATTTATTATTTTTTTTCATAAACTTTGATATTCAATAATTTGTAACTGTTTTATTTAAATTTTCAAAAAATTTATGCTAACAAATAGAAATGATTTATATAAAACTTAATATAGGCCCTAAATTTAAGGAAATGATTAACTAAAATTTTAGTATTCTATAATAAAGTACATAGATTAATAATTCAAATTAGGAAGTTTTGAAATATTTTATAAAAGTAAATTTGTTCATTATATCGTAAAGAATTAAAATGAAAATTGAATTATAAAATTGCATCTATAAACATTTCCATTAATATTATTAATATGAATATATATATATATCATCTTTTTTACAACCTCTATAAAAATTAGACTATGCTAAAAATTGATTTGTAATGTTACCTCTATCTCTTTTCTTATAGTAAAATCTTTTAATATCTCTTATATTGTGACTTTATTTAGTAACCTCAATATAAAATTAATATTTTAAATATAAAAATATGATTATATCGCATAGCAATTAGAATAAAACATCTTGTTTGTTATTGCTCTTTTTAATTAATAAATTTTTAATATTACTTTCAAGAATATTTAATTTAATAGGTTTGAGTAAAAGTATAATATTTTTATCCGTGAAAAATTGGTCTTGAGACAATTCATTTTTAACGATATCGAATGCCGTTACTATTATTATAGGGACCTTTGGATATTTTTTTAGTATTTGACGAGACGCTTCTAATCCATTTGTTTTTCCAGGAAGGTTATAGTCTAAAATAATTAAGTTTGGATAAAAGTTTTCATAATCTTTTAGAGCTTCATTAGCAGTAGTAGATGTGGCTAATACCGAAAATCCTTTATTATTCAAATAGTCCTTATATAAAAGAAGGATATCGAGCTCATTTTCTATTATCATAATTTTAATATTTTTATTTTCTTTTTTATAATTTCTTTTAGTTATCATGCATATAACTACATTTATTCATTATCATCTTAGCAAATAAGTCTTTTAAACTGAAAGTTAAACAAAATAAAATTCAAAGTATTATATGGATATGATGAAATACTTTAATTTCCCTTCATTAAATATATTTAATTAATATAGAATTTTTCATCTAGACAAGAAAATAAATTCTCTTAAAATAGAAAAAGGTATAAATGATTTTGTATTATGATAGAAAGTTTGAGATTCTACTATTAATAAGCCAATGTCTATAATTCTTTTTTTGAATATACAATATTACAAAAATAAAAATTTTATTTAAATTCCATAATTAAAATATTTATAGTATTCAAAGTCTAATGTAACTAAGAGGAAATTCAATAGTCTTACAAATGCTATAAAACTTATTCCTAATTTGTTAGTTTGATGAATGTATATTTTTACTAGAACTCTAATTCATATTACTAGGATGATGAGATACTAGAAATTTTAATATAATTTGAATATTAACATATACTTTATTAGTTAAAATGTAATCTATATTTTTTTATCCAAGATCAATCTCATTAAAGCAATTTATTATATCCAAATGTCTGTAATTTAGTTAAAAGTTAATTCTATATATACCATGATACAAGAATTGTTGAAAATGAAGGCAGATATTAGAGATAATCTCATAGAGAAAGGTGGTTTATAAGAAAATATCTAAATACAAAACTAATTTAAATAATTTATCAATTTAGAAGAGTTAACAAATAATAATAAAATGTTATTTAATATATCTAATATTTACTTTAGTTAAAGTAAAACATACTTTAAGATATAATATTGATTTTTTGAGAAGGTAATAAATTATCTTTATTAAAATAACTTAATAACCAAAATCATCAATCTGTGTTTTTCATGGTTCTTTTGCAGTATAAAGTAAAAATGAAAACCTTAAAAATAATTACTTTTAAAATAATTATAAGATTAAAAAAGTTTCTTCTAAATGTAAATAAAATAAAATAAATATCATATAGATATATTTTAAATTCCAAAATTAGTAGCATTGATACTCGTTATTTGACCTCTGATTTCTCCATTTGGATATTGTTCTGTATGTATATTCACATATGTTTTAGTATTATTTATTAATTGAACAAGGTCATTAATAGTTTTCCCTTTTAGGGGGCCTTGAAGATCAACTCCAGTTACTTTTCCTTCAACTAAAGTTCCATTAAGAACATCGATAGGAGTTGCAGGTTTGAATAATGGAACGATTATATCTCCATTTTGTCCAAATTCACCTGAATGGATATGAGCAGCTATTATATTTTCCATATTAGTAACATTTATTTTGAAATTTATATTATTATTTACCAATGCAAATAATGCAATACCTGTACTATTAGTATTTACTGGAGGAACTTCTTCCATTCCTGTAAGAGGAGTAGAAAATCTATTATCGTCTGCAAATATATTAATAAAAGATACCAATGGCATTATCATTAAGAAAGTTTTCACTAGAGATGCATATTCTATTTTCATAATTTTTATTATTAGTCGTATTATATAATCATTACCTTATTCTTATACTATGAATGTTACAATAGCTATGTATTCTCTTTAATTGTACAAATTAGAGAAATATAAAAATTTTAAAGAATCTAAATCTTCCATTTCTATTATACTATTAAACTGTAGAAAATTATTTCAATGGTCAAACTTATCCTTCCTTAAGTTTTGATTTGATATTATTAACAAGTTCTTTTGTACAATAAAGCAAATCATTATCTTTTAGTATAACAATTTCTCCATTTCCATTAATGAAAGATGATTATAAATTTGTATATGTAAAAAATATAGATTCACACATTAGTAGAAGTAATAATTGATATTGTCGATTATATTAATAATAAAATTACAAAAGAGAACATACTATTAGTATACATTCTACCGCAGGAAAACGCAGAAGAGGTACAATTCTAGCAGAATATACCTTACGAAAAAGGATAAACCTTATGCCAATGATGCAATAAAAAAATTTCAACTCTTCGACCTGGATCAATTCAGTCTAAGAGTAAAGAAGAAATATAATAAATAAATATGAAAAATTTTTAAATTTTAAAGCAGGAAGATCTTAACATAACAACTAAAAGCTGAATTAAAAGTATTTGTCACTCTATTTAAAAGGCATCTTTAAGGGATGAACCCAAAAAGACGGATTCTTAGCATAAATTATTCCTAAAGTCTGACCATCAAAATTGTTTAAAAATATATTATTTTATTGAGACATAATAAATATAACTATTAACATAAAAAAATTTGGTAATTATCCTAGCGAAAGCTTCTTTTCAATTTCTTTGTATACATTTCGAATTGTAACTTCAGAAACTCCTGCGGCATCTGCAATTATTGCTTGTGTAATAATGCGTTGTCGGATATTCTCATCACTCTTTGGAAGGGATAGATAAATGACAGCTCCGACAATTCCCATAGGCTCTTTGCCAGCACTTAATCCTGTTTCTTGAACTTTTTTCATAAGACGTAATGCTTGACGTATATTTTTTTCTTCAAGTTTTGCTTTTTTTCCTACTTTTTCTACATATCTAAAGAGATTTATTCGGGGGACCTGTTTTCCCAGATATAAAACAATCTGCCGATAAACTCTAGATGTCTCTCGATATTTCTCGTTGTTAACTGCAGATATTTCTCTTAATGTCCTGGGAATTTCAAACTCTCTGCAGGCTACATACAAGGATGCACCTAAAACAGTATTTACTTTTCTCCCTCGAACTAAGCCGGCTTCTTGTACTTTCCTATAAATATAGGCTGTTTTTTCTATGACAGCATTTGATAAAGCAAGTTTATCTTTTAAGGAATCTAATTGTCTAAATGCACGACCTAGATTTCGAGCAGATTTATTTATTTGAGATCGTTTATCTAAATTTTTCATTCTATTAAGACGTGCCATCATCATTGAATTGATGACATTCCCACTAGCATCCCTGTTTGTGTTGCCTATTTTTGTTGTTAGTCCTTGATCATAAAGAGTGAGCGAAGAGGTATTTCCGTTTCTTGTATCACTTACATTATCTTCGGCTTTGTGCCATATTTTTTTAGTATCTTCTAAATCTCTTACCACCACTATACCGCATCTATTACAAATAATCTCTCCCGATTCAACATCGGTGATCATTTTGGATTCACTAGGATCACACATTTCACATTGAATTACGGATTGCATTTTTTTGTTTGTATTTATTATAATAATAGACAAACAAATATATAAATATTATACTCAAAGTTATAATTTTTATGTAAATGAAAACGAATTCCGTATGGTGAATTATAGCAAATTTTGGCCTAAACTAACAATTCATTTTTTAATAATATTTTCGAAGGCGTTAGTAAAAACTATTTATTCATATTTTGAACCATTTAATACTTTTATATTTAATTTTGATTTTTAATAGAGAGAATTCAATTAATATAATTTTTTAGCCCCTCTGTCCCTCTCTCTAAGGTGATGCTAAATTAAAATATTAATCTAGAAACTAGATATAAAAGGGTAAAACTAATTGAATATAAATAATTATTCTAACTTAGAATTAATAATAGAACAAGCATTATCAAATGCGAGATTGGAATTAGAACCATTTAAAATTGATTCCCATAATAAATCTTTACTTATAGAGATAGATATTTTACAATGGATTTTAAATCAAGAAAGAAAGATTTTCAATAATCTCACTATGCTAAATGAAATAGTTCAAAATGAAATATATACTTTAAGAATGAATTTTAATGAGTTTACCCTAAATGAAGATATTCATACATTATCAAAATCAATTGAAATTTTACAAACATGTTTATTTTTGATTAAAATGGAATTAGAGTTGGATCCAATAAAGGAGAGGAATAATAATAATAATTATAAAAAATTAAAATTAAATTAAAAAAGGTCGCTCTTGAATTAATACAGAATCACTACATTTCTAAAAAATTTTATCATTAATATTAATTCAAAGTTAACTATTATAGTCACAAATAGAATTTATTATGATATAATAAAGATTGATCTAAATATAATAATTTTCATTTCATATATTTGAACTATACGTATTATAAATTTTTGATGGGATTTTAAAAATAAAATTTTCTTTATATAATTATGTACTGGTATTGTTAATACTTTTGCAGTGATCTTCTTTTGGATTCTCTCGTTATTAATAAGATATGTAATAAAAAAATTATCAATTCAATTAGCGTTATTTAAAACACAATTATATTATTATCGTTACTAACTAAATTTCAATAATATTAGTCACTCTAATATAAAAAACAAAAAAACAGGCATAATAATTTCAAATAATATTGTAATTCTTTAATCTATCGTACTTTTAATAAAGTTAGTCACTAAATATGTAATATGTTAGTTCGTTTTAAAAGCGTATTAATTATTTTGACAATTATCAGTTTGAATATTGCGTATATAACATTCGAATCTGCAATGGCAGCGGAAAATAATGATAAAGTATATAATGAAAAGCAAGATAAAATAGCAGGAATATCAATAATAAATCTAGAAAATATAGAAAAAGAGGGTTTTATTAAAGTTGTTGCATTTATTAATGGAGAGGATTTTATAAAAGAGATTCCTCTAAATAACTTAAAAGAAACAACAAAGAGCTTAAAAGTTAAATTTGAAATGAATAAAGAAAATGATATAGTTACTGCTGGTTCTCCAGATGAACTTTTTGTCTGTGCATATCATGTTAATGAAACTAACAATATGAATAATGCATCGACAGTTCAACAAAATTCTGAAATATTTTGATTGTAATGAGGGAGATATTTAATCAATAAGTCAACCAACTCAAATAAGTTTATTTAAACCATCATCTCAAGTATATATCAAAAGCATTAACTACTACAATTATCATGAAAAACCCAAAAACGTAGTATCATTTATTTCTCTCAATAATAATACTAATAAATCGATTATTAAAAGTGATATTGTAAAAGAGGATAGAAATGAAATTCAAAAAGAAAATCCTGTAAAGGTAAAGGTGATAGTTCCAATGGAGGATAAAAAAAGATGCTAAAAGAATAAAGATTATGACTATGATTAAAGGACATATAAAATCTGAAACTGTTGACGTTCAGAAAGAATTTGATAAGATTGGAAAATACACTATTGAAAGAGCATTTGCGTTTGATAGAAATACCGATATGGGTTCAATACAAGTTTGGGATAGATTTCATGTATGTGTCTCTGGAGAGGATCTAAATCCACCAGAAGGAACAGAATATGAAAAAAGACTTATAAAATATTTAGAGTGACAATCATTTAGCGGCACGATAAAAATTAGACTTTTGTTAACTTTTTATTTTATATAGTGGATAAATTTTTTAGAATATACAATAATTTTCTAGTTCTATTTCTATTATCTTCTAAATTAAATCACCTATTACATCTATAATTATAAGAAGCATTAAAATAATATTTCAAAACCTTCATTTAACATTGCAAAAAAGAATTCGAAATTATAGTGGTTTTATAGTATTTTATCCTTATTATAGTATGGAAAGTTTAATTTACTTTAATAATAGGAGCTTAACATAGATATGACATATGTGTCTGATGATCCAAATTTAACAGAAAAAAGATACAATACAGTTTCTAGGAAAGGTGATATTACTGGTGAACCTGCCGATAACATTACTAGAGATATAAAAAAAGCGGCTAAATTGGCAACCCTACTTGAAGGAATCTCATTTCCGACAGACAAGGAAAAGATAAAAGATCATTTAAACAGATTATCACCTTCTATGGGAAATAGAATTAATGATGTCTTGGAAGCAATTCAAAATAACTTAGATGACACCGTTAAATATAATAGCACATATGAAATAGAAAAAGCTGCTAGATTAGTTGAACAGCAATAAGAAAAAATATATGATATTAATATCCAAAACAAACTAAATTTAAAGTTAGATATAAACATTGATAAAGATAAGAATACATCTATAATCTAATGATTATAATAGTTACAATGATAAAATCCTTTTTTGACAATTTATAATAAAATGTTATGTCTATTAATCAAATTATAACTGGAAAAATTATGTGTATTGTAATATAATTTAATTTAATTCAAAATAATAATATGTTCATATGATATTTTCTATATGAGGAATAATTTCCAATACGTTATTTTTTTTTAGTTTAAATGGAATCGATATAAATTATAATATATAGGTAAAATATGGAATTTTTTTAAATTATCAAAATAATAATTTATTTACTTATTAGGAAGAATTAATAACGTAAACTTTTATAAAAAAAATATCTATTTTATTTGTAAGAATTAACAGATACTATAATAATATATTTGAATATTGGTAGATTATATAATATCTAATTGAAAAAAATTAGTGGTTGGCATAGGATCTTCCAATCTTGCTTACAAAGTTAAAGTAGTTTTTGAAAAGATCCATTATAGCATTTTTGTGCAATTTCTATTGATTTGTTAAAAGTTTTTGTAGATCCTACTACAGCATCATTTATTCTATTTGTAGCATTAATTGAATTATTTCTCTATGAATTAGATGTATCACTAATGATTTTTGAAAATACTGATTATACTATTAACAAAATTCTTTTGCAATTCATGATAATTGTTGGATATAGATTGAACTGTGTTAATGATCTCTTGTTGATATCTATTCGAAGTATCTATTCTTATATCAAGAATTGCTTTGTTTGTTTTTTTAATGTTATTTGAAATTTCATTTGGAGGATTCAAAATATTGGTTACTGTATTGTCTAGATATTGATTATTTTGTTGATGTCAAACTCTATAGAATAAATTAGGACTCCAGATTATAATTTGTTTGGTTAGAATGGTTGTTTGATTCTTTTTACGTCTACATATCACAGTTAGTGTTTTTAAATAGAAAAATAATTTTAATTTACTTTTATAAAAAGATTTATTAATTATTCAATGATTCTCATTCCTTTAGTTTCATTATAAAAATGACAAGAACTTATATACTTGTTTTTTCGTGAGTTTATACTATGGTTTCAACAAAAACAAAAACAAAGAACATAATCTTATTGGCTTTAGTCTCGACGACATTTATTTTGAGTGTAGTATCCTGTGCTATACCAAAACTACAACAAGCCTTTGCACAAGGTCTGTTTCAATCACAGCAATCAACCACTGGTCCTAACAACCAATCATCACCATTAACCACAACAACAGCAGGAGATGATGAAGAAGCAGAAGAAAAAGATCAAAAAATTATATTAGGTGGTATTACTATTCCGATCAATTCTAATACAACACTATCACTAGAAATGCCCGATTCAAAAATAACAGTAGAACCAAACGAATAATAATTTTCATATATCTTAATCTTCTTTTTTTTCTTTGTATAGGTTTCATTCTAATTCTTTATTTTTATGAGAACTTCACTTTTTCTATTGAGAAGAAATAAAAAAATTACTCGTTTCTATTACAAATTGTTAATGTTCCTCATTCGGCTGATATATGATATTCTTCTAAGTTAATATAGAACTAACTAAAATCATAATTCAAATTATTCTGTAACTTCTTTTTTAAATCAGTATATCATATTAACAGTATTAACTGATAAACCTAGTAATTCAAGATTAACTTTTACTTAATAATTA
>Ga0126314_10000584_pt1 | contig 17384 bp, 16 predicted proteins | sample Plot105B_FD_92535 | JGI IMG/M metagenome (GOLD analysis project Ga0126314, IMG submission 92535) | Serpentine soil microbial communities from UC McLaughlin Reserve, CA, USA - Plot105B | ecosystem: Environmental > Terrestrial > Soil > Grasslands | place: USA: UC McLaughlin Reserve, Lake County...
CTACGCGGGCATCGTGCTGCTGACGGTCATGGCGATCGGCCTCTTTGCAATCGTGTCGCTCGTGGAGCGCGTGGCCATCCCATGGAGGCGGCACGCATGAGACGGCTCGCGATCGCGCTGGTGGCGTTCGTCGCGCTCGCCGGCTGCGGCGAGAAGGTCGACGTGCTCCAGCCGTCCTCGGAGCGGCCTTTCCAGCTGATGCTCGACTACTTCCCGAACGCGGATCACACACCGATCTACGCGGCCCAGCACGCGGGCTTCTTCAAGCAGGCGGGCCTGGATCTGAAGATCCGCCAGCCATCCGATCCGGCTGCGCCCTTGAAGCAGGTCGCCGCCGGACGCGTGGACTTGGCCGTGTCGTACCAGCCGGAGGTCATGCGGGCACGCGCGCAGGGACTGCATGTCGTCGCGGTCGGCGCGCTCGTGCGCGTGCCGCTCACGTCGATCATCTCGCTGCCGAAGGCGAGGATCGCCCGGCCGAAGGACCTGAGGGGCAAGACCGTCGGCACGGCCGGGATCGACTACCAGCACGCCTACCTGCAGACGATCCTCGAGCACGCGAACGTCCCGCAGAGCAGCGTCAAGGAGCGCAACGTGGGCTTCAACCTCGTCCCCGCGCTCGTGACCGGAAAGGTGGACGCGATCCTCGGCGGCTTCTGGAACTACGAGGCGATCGACCTCGCGCAGCGCAAGCAACACCCGAGGGTGATCCGGATGGAGCAGGCCGGGGTCCCGACGTACGACGAGCTCGTATTCGTGGCCAACGCCGACGCTCTCGACCGCAGCGGGCCGCTGATCAGGCGCTTCATGAACGCCCTGCGGCGTGGCGAGATCGTGTTGCGGGACGACCCCGCTGCCGGCGTGGGCGCGCTGCTCAAGGCGAACCGTGACCTCGACCCAAAGCTGCAGGCGGCGTCGGTCAAGGTCACGCTGCCGTATTTCGCACCGCCCCCAGGGAGGCCGTACGGCTGGCAGGACCCGGCGACGTGGACGCGCTTCGCCGCTTGGATGAAGGACAACGGCCTGATCGACATGGCCGCAGCGGGGGCGTCGACGAACCGCTTCCTGCCAGGCGTGGCTGCCGGCTGAAACCGCCGCCTGCGCCGCGCGTTCCCTCCCTACACCGGGGGGCCAGCCGGCAAGACGAAGCGCCGGCCGCGAAGCAGGTAGAGCCCGGCGAGGCCCTCGTAAGGCGCGTACGGCGCGAAGAAGTCGCGGACTTCATCGACCGTCGCGCGGCGCCCCAGCCGCAACATGCGCCCTACGAGCTTCACGTAGGCCAGATCGCCTGCCGGCAGCATGTCGTCGCGCCCCTGGCCGTGGAACGCCAGCTTCTCGACCGTCCACGCGCCGATGTTGCGGATCCGCAGCAGCCGCTCCCATGCGCACTCGTGCTCGGTCAGGTCGACCCGCCCGCTCGCAACCGCCCGCGACGCCTCCACCATCGCCAGCGCCCGCCGCGGCGCCAGATCGAGCGCACAGAGCTCGGCCGGCGCCCGCGCGGCCAGCGTGGCCGCAGTCGGTGCGTCCCGGAGGCCGTCCTCGTGACGCCTCCCCCAGCGCCAGACCATTCTGCGCTGGATGTGCTCGGCACGCTCCGACTCGATCAGCTGCTCGGTGATCGCCCAGGCGAGCGCCTCGAACGGCTCCGGCCGCCGCAGCGGCCGCGCCCATGGCGTCCGCCGGATCATCAGGCCGATCAACGGGTCGCGCTTGAACGCCCGGTGGAACTCGGCCAACGAGTGGTCGACGCCGAACGCGAAGCGCATCCGCTCGATGGCCCAGCGCGCCGCCTCCGAATCGCCCGCCTCGGCGCGAAAGCGGACCGCACCGGCGATCGGCCACGCGCGCACGACGACCGGGCGACCGTCGCTGTCGTGGAGCAGGCGGCAGTAAACGCCCTCGCGCCGGCGCAGGAGACCGTCGCGTCCGGCTGGTGGAAGTCGATACGGCCCAACAGGCCTGACGTCGGCCTCGGCGATCACTGGAGCATCGCTCCGCTTGCCGGGCGGTTGCAGCCGCCGATCAGCGCTTCAGCATGTGGACATCGACCAGGAACGACCGTGACCCCGTCACCTCGAGCGTGCCGCGGCGTCCGCGCCGCTTCCCGATCCGAACTGCCGTCGGCCGGCGGCGCGCCGGGCGCCGGAGGACCCGCAGCAGGAAGACCATGAACGCACCGACGACGGCTCCACCGGCGGCGGCAGCGACCACCGGCGCCGGCGGCATGGCGGCCGGCTGGGCCCGTTCGACCACGCGTGCCTCGCTCCCTGCCAGCACCGGCGCCATCGAGCGGCGACGGCGAGGTGCGCCCTTCGTCGGCGGCTCGCCGTGGATGTCGTCCCGCTCGCCCATGGGAGGCGCGACTCTACTGCCCGTCGCGGAGGGTCTTCTCGTAGAGACGATAGATCTTGACGACCCGCCCGCCCATCGCCTCCATGCCGCGGTTCATGGCGGTGTTGACCTCGAGGATCCACCCCATCTCGCCGCTTTTCACGATGCCGCGCTCCGCTTGGTCGAAGTGCTCGATGTAGAACTTCGCGGCCACGCCGGTGTGCTGGAACTCCGGCTTGACGCCCAGTGCGAAGACGCGCACATGGCGGATCTTGTCGCGCCCGCGCACGAACTTGAGCCAGCCGGTCGGGAACAGCCGGCCCTTCATCCCGATCAGGACCTCGTTCCAGTCGAGCAGCGTGAGCGCGGCCCCCGCGGTCTGTCCGTCCTTTTCGGCGATCCAGGCCCAGCGCTCATCCAGCAGCGGCTTCAGCTGCTTCGCGTACTCGCGCAGCTCGGCGTCGGTCAGCGGGACGAACGCCCAGTTGTCCTCCCAAGCAGCGTTGTAGACCTCCGTGAAGCGGCGGACCTCGGCCTCGAAGTCCTTCTTGCGCATCCGCCTGACCACGATGCCGTGCTCCGACTCGACCTTCTCGGCAAGCTCGAAGATGACTGGCAGGATCTTCTCGCGGTCGGAGACGTCGAGGAACCACTTGTATAGGTCCATCGCCTTGGCCATTCCGGCCTGCGCGAGCAGCTCCTGGTAGTAGGGGTGGTGCCAGAACTCCAGGACCTGCGGCTTGAGCTCGTGGCCCTGGACCAGCAGGCCGCACTCGTGGTTGGTCGAGAAATCGAACGGACCGACGATGCGGTCGCGGCCGCGCGCCCGGTTCCAATCCGCGGCCGCCTTGAGCAGTGCGTCCGCGACCTCGTGGTCGTTCTCGCACTCGAAGAAGCCGAACAGACCCCAGTCGTTCTTCTGGACCTGGTTCAGGCGACGGTCGATGTGCGCCGAGATCCGGCCAACCACCTCGCCGTCGCGCAGCGCCAGGAAGTACTCCACCTCGGCGTGCTCGAAGAACGGATTCTTCTTCCGGTCGAGGTGCCGCTTGCGCTCGTAGATCAGCGGCGGGACCCAATTCGGCTCGTCCTTATAGAGTCGAAACGGCAATTTGATGAACCGCTTCAGGTCCTGCCGGGAGCTGACTGGGCGGATATCGACGGCCATGGCGACGCAGCACAGTACACAGCCCCGAGTCGCGGTCGATCTCTTCGAGAAGGCGCGCAACCACGAGCGAGTCGAGCAGTTGAAGATGGCTCGCGAGCACGACCTGCTCCCGTACTTCCGGCTGCTGGAGGGCCCGGCCGGGCCGCTGGTCGAGATGGAGGGCGCCGAACGGGTCATGCTCGGCTCGAACAACTACCTCGGGCTCACGGGCGACGAGCGCGTAACGGCGGCGGCGCGAAAGGCACTTGACGACTACGGAACCGCGCTCACCGGCTCGCGCCTGCTGAACGGGACGATCCCGCTGCACCAAGAGCTAGAACGCGAGATCGCCGATTGGATGAAGGCCGAGGACGCGCTCGTCTTCACCACCGGCTACCAAGCCAATGTCGGCGCGCTGTCGACGCTGCTTCAGCCGGGCGACACGGTGATCGTCGATTCAGGCGACCACGCGTCGATCATGGACGGCGTCGCGATGTCGCACGCGCGCATCCGGCCGTTCCGTCACAACCGGCTGAAGAAGCTCGAGGAGATCCTCGAGCGCGCCGCCGGCGACGGCGGCGGCGTGCTCGTGGTCGTCGACGGCGTCTACTCGATGGAGGGCGACGTTTGCGATCTGCAGACGCTGGTGCCGCTGGCGAAGCGCTACGGGGCGCGCGTGATGGTGGACGAGGCCCACGGTGTGGGCGTGCTCGGCGATAACGGCCGCGGTGCATGTGAGGTGCTCGGCGTCGAGGATGACGTCGATCTGCGGATGGGAACGTTCTCGAAATCGCTCGCCTCCTGCGGCGGCTTCCTCGCGGGGTCACACGACGTGATCGACTTCCTGCGGATCCAGTCGCGCTCATTCCTCTTCACTGCGGCGGCGGTGCCGGCGGCAATCGGTGCGGCGCTCGAGGCGGTCCGGATCTGCAACTCGGACGAGGGGCCGCCGCTGTTCACGAAGCTCCTCGACAACGCGCGCTACCTGCGCGACGGGCTGAACGACCTCGGCTTTCGGGTGGTCGAATCGGAGCCCGTGACGCCAGTCGTGCCGGTGCTGGTCGGCGACGACTGGCAGGCGGTCGTCTTCTGGAAGGCGCTCTACGACGCGGGCGTCTACACCAACGTGGCGCTCTATCCGGCGGTGCCGCGCGGCGGGGCGCTGCTCCGCACGAGCGTGATGGCCACCCACGAGCGCGAGCACCTCGATCGCGCGCTCAACATCTTCGACGCGGTCCGCGACTCGGCTCAGGCGGACGACGCCTCGTAGCCGTGCGCGCCAAGCGCACGATCATCGCGCTGCTGCTCGCTGCCGGCCTCGCCGGCTGCGGGTCGTCCGGCGACAACGCGCCGGCGCTCACGGACGGCCAGGTTCAGGGCTTGGTTGCCCAACTCGAGAGCGCACGGGTGGCGGCCGCTGCGGGCAACATCGCCGGGACCAAGGGCGCGCTCGAGAAGTTCCGCGCCTCGGTTGCGCACCTGCGCCGCGACGGCGCGCTCAGCGACGATGCCGCACGCGCGTTGCGGATCGGGGCGGCACGCGCGCTGGCCCGCGTGAAGGCTGACAACGCCGCGCCTGCGCCCGCGCCGACCCCGGCCGCCACACAGACGACGCCGGCGCCGGCGCCTGCGCCGCTGCCGCCCGGTCAGAAGAAGAAGAAGAAGGAGGACAAGCAGGACGACAAGCAGAAGGCGGGCAAAGGTCACGGCAACAAGCACGAGGGTGACGATTGAGCGCGCTCGGCACAGGAGCAACACTGTGCGAGGGCCGCTACCGGCTCGACGGGGTGGTGGGCCGCGGCGGCATGGCGGTCGTCTGGCACGCGATGGATCTGCAGCTCGAGCGCGAGGTGGCGATCAAGATCATCTCGGACGTGCTGGCCGGCGATCCGCGTTTCGTGGCCCGGTTCGAGCGGGAGGCCCGGCTGGCGGCGGGGCTGAGTCATCCCAACCTCGTGAAGGTCTTCGACTACTCGGAAGACGGCGAGCGGCGGTTCCTGGTCATGGAGTACGTCGCCGGCGGAACGCTTGTCGAGGCGCGCGGGCAAGCGCTCGACGTCTCGTCGCTCGCGCGCGACCTACTCGACGCCGTGGCGCACATTCACGCAGCCGGGATCGTCCATCGCGACATCAAGCCCGCGAACGTGCTGCTGGGCGCGGACGGATCGCCACGCCTGACCGACTTCGGAATCGCGCGCGGCGATGGGACAAGCGGCTTGACGCAAACCGGCCAGGTGCTCGGAACGCTCCGCTACATCGCGCCTGAGGTCGCCTCCGGCGCGCCGGCCACGCCGCAGAGCGACCTCTATGCGCTCGGCGTCTTGCTCGGCGAGCTCGGCGGAGACCAGCCTGAGCCACTTGCTCGCCTGCTTCCGCGCCTGACGGCGACCGACCCTGCCGACCGGCCGCGCTCCGCGGTCGAGGCGCTTGCGGACCTCGACCCGACGCGGCAGTTGCCTCGAACGGACGGACTGCCGCGCACCGAGGCGTTGCCCGCGACCCAGGCGGCGGCGGAGTGGGCGCCAGCGGATCGGGCGGCGCCTGCTGCAGCCCGCAGCCGGCTCGCTCGGCAATTCGCTCTGCGGCGCTGGCAGGCGATCGCGGCCGCCGGAGTCCTGCTCGCGCTCCTCGTCGTCGTGATCGTGGCCGCATCTGGCGGCGGCTCGCCGAAGCTCGACGTCACGCGCACCACGCTGCGGCCTGCGCCGGCCGGCGCGCCCGTCAATCAGCAGCTCGACCGGCTCGAGAGGATTGTTCGCGCCGCGGCCCAGAAGGATTAGCGGCCCCGCCTTCGTCCAAGCAATCCTGTTTTGCCCACCCTATGGGTGGCCTGGACAGGATTGCCTCCTTCGAAGCGCCCGATCGCGCCCCCTCGGTCGCCGCAGTTGGATGAACCGCGCGGCGCGGAACCCACGTGTTCGCCGACGCGTTACTCGATGGTGTGGACCTTGAAGAGGTTGGTGCCCCCCGAGCGCAGCGACGGCAGGCCTGCCGTGATACCGATCTTCTCGCCTGGGCCTGCGTAGCCCCACTCCTTCGCGACGCGCCCCGCCGCCTCGAGCAGGTCGGTCGTGTTCGTCGGCTCCTCGAACAGGTGGCCGCGCACACCCCAATAGAGGGCGCAGCGGCGGACCACCGGCAGGGTCGGGCAGAGCGCGACCACCGGCACGTGCGGGCGGTGACCGGAGATCAGCCGCGCGATCCGGCCCGACAGCGTCGGAGACACGATCGCCTTGACGTCGAGCCGCGCCACCGCCTCCACGGCGAGCGACGCGATCGTCGCCGAGTCGTCGCCGCCATGGATGCCGCGCTGCTGGTTCCAACGCTCGTACGGCAGCTCACGCTCCGCCGCCTCGGCGATTGCCGCCATCATCGCGATCGCCTCGACCGGGTAGCGGCCGACGGCTGTCTCCTGCGACAGCATCACGGCGTCGGTGCCGTCGAAGATCGCGTTCGCCACGTCGGTGACCTCCGCACGCGTCGGACGGGCCGCGCTGACCATCGACTCGAGCATCTGCGTCGCTGTAATCGAGGGCTTCGAGCGCTCCCCGCACAGATAGAGAAGCCGCTTCTGCACGAGCGGCACCTCCTCGATCGGCAACTCGATGCCGAGGTCGCCGCGCGCGACCATTATCCCGTCGGCGGCATCGACGATCTCGACAGCGCCGGCAGCGGCCTGCGGCTTCTCGATCTTCGCGATCAGCGGGACCTCGTAGCCGTACGGAAACTTCTGCATCGTCTCCCGAACCGGATCGAGGTCTTCGCGGCGGCGGACAAACGACAGCGCGATCGCGTCGACGCCCATACCCACACCCGCGTCGATCCGCTCGAGGTCCTCCTCGCTCACCGCCGGCAGCGAGACCGTCACGTTCGGCAGGTTGATGCCTTGGCGTGAAGCCACCGGCCCGCCGACCTCGACCTTCGTGACCACATCGTGGTCGACGATCTCCTGAACCCGCAGCCGGACTGAACCGTCGGCAAGGTAGGCGACGTCGCCCGCCTCGACGATCTCGGAGAAGCCACTCCAGGCGACCGGCAGACGGTCACTCGTGCCGAGGATCTGGTCCGCGGTGAGGACGAGCTGACCGCCGGCGTGCAGCTCGCAGACGCCGTTGTCGACCGGCCCGAGCCGCAGCTTCGGGCCCGGGATGTCCTGCAGGATGCCGGTCTCACGGCCGACGTTCTCGGACGCTCGCCGGATCAGCTCGACCGTCTCCGCGTGCTCCTCGGTCGAGCCGTGTGCGAAGTTCAGCCGCGCCATATCCATGCCCGCCGCGATCATGCGCTCGAGCACCTCTGGCGACCGCGACGCCGGTCCGATCGTTGCAACGATCTTCGTCGAACGCATAAACCCACCTCTGTGAAGGACTTGTGATGAAAACCCCGCTCATAGCGAAACTGGTTTCTGATCGCCGGTTGACCGAGCGGCGCGCTGACGCGTATTTTCGCGACGAGTCGTTCGCGGCGCGGAGTCGGCCCGACAGACACCTGGAAGAGGCCCAAACGGAGGCCTCGCCTGGCTCTTCGGTGTACGTCGGCAAGCCGGCCGGTCGTCGCATGCCTGAACGGCTCGAGCTGGAGGAGACTCGAATGGATAGCTGCGGAGAGGACTGCATGGGACGTATCGATGGGAGCGTCGCGGGGGAACCTCAGCACCTGCGCGCGCTCGAACATGCCAACCGAGTCAGGCTGGCGCGCGCCGACTTGAAGCGCCGCATCGCCGCCGGCCAGATGAGCGTGCCGGCCGTGGTGCTCGAGAGCCCGTGGGAAGCTCGAAGTATGGAGCTCTCTGAATTGCTGATGAGTCAGAAGCGCTGGGGCCGTGAGCGCTGCCGTCGTCTGCTGCTCGCGCTGAGCATCCCCGAGAACAAGCAGGTGGGGACGCTCACCGAACGGCAGCGCGAGGCGCTGGCCGCGATGGTCTCCGCGCCGCCCGCCGAACGGCGTGCTCAGGCGGAATCCCAGCCGCTCGCCCTGCGCGCGGCCGCTGCCGCGTGAAGGATGGAGACGCAGGCAGCATCGGGCGGGCGCGCGTTCAGCGGAACCCAAGCCCGCCCGAACGCCTGATGAAGGCTTGGCGCAGGCCGTAGAAGGCGAGCACGAAGACGAGGACGCCAACGCCGACGACCAGGGCGAGGACGCCGATGCCTGCCTTACCCGCGATCACCGAGATCAGGATCATCGAGCCGACGCCGCCGCTTGCGGCGAGCAGCGTGGTGTGTGAGCGGTAGCCGGCGAGGTGCTCGCGAATGGCAACCTCGAGGCCGCCGAGCGACCCGAGGCACATGGCAGCAGCGACCATCACCTTGCCGCTGTGCTGGTTGAAGCGGATCAAGCCGATCACGCCGAGGATCAGCGCGAGCAGGATGACGAGCTCGGTCAGCGGGAACGACCCCCATGGCGCGGGCGGTGCCTCACGCGTGACCCGCCGCGGCGCGCGCGCAGTGGCCTGAGCGCGGCGGGCATCGCGCTCCGCGCGCGTCGTCGCCGGCCGGTCTGGAGCCGGCCGCTTGCGCGATCGTTTTCCCATCTAGCTAGCCGCGGCAGCCGACAGGCCCCGCGGCCGGGATAACGGACAACCCGATGAGATCTTCACGCGCCACCAGCCCATCATCATCCCGATGGGCCCGAGGCGCGGGCGGACCTCCCAGTACTTGCAGCCCGGTTCGCCGATGTCCTCGTTGCCGATCCGCATCCACTTGTGCTTCTCCGGCGCGAGCATCATCGCTTCGATCAGCCGGCGGTTGCGGGACTCCACATAGGTGCGGTCGCTCAACAGCGCGCGGTTCTCGGCGAGCCGCTCGGCCAGCTGGTCGCGGATGCGTTCGAGCTCCGCGAGCCCGAGCAGGCGCGGCCCGCCGTGCGAGCGGACGCTCCAGTCGAAGCCGGTGCGCGGATAGGTCGCGCAGAAGAGCGCCGAGAACTCCTTGTCGAGCTTCGCGATCTGGTCGAGCAGCGAGCGGCGGGCGGCACGCTCGTCGACATCCGGTGCGACGACCGGGAAGTCCAGGGGCGACTTGACGTCAACGGCGATCAGGGCGTGAATGCTACGCACCCGCCACGATCTCCTCAACCGTCCAGAGAGCTTCTTCGATCGCGATATCCGGGACGCCGCCAACCTGAAGCGCCGCCATCACGATCCGCCGCGTCCGTGACGTGACGCCGTAGGCGGGGTCGCGATCCGCGAACAGCACGGCGACCGCCCGCTCCCGGTCGGCGATCACGATCTGCCCGCTCGAAAGCGGTCTGCCGGCTGACCCCATGACCTCGCCCGGCCACGCGAGTCGAAGCTCGAGCGGCAGCTGGATCCGGTCGCCGTCGAATGCGACGAGCGCGACGCGCGTCTCGAACGTCGCAATCGTCATCGCGTCATCGAGCAGGTTGCGACTGCGAAAGCCGCCGTGCTTGAGCCGGTCGAGCACGAGCTGCTCGGGCGGCGTGCGGCGCTCGTCGGGATCGATGCCGACCTGGCGGAAGAAGACGCGGTAGGCCCACGGGATCGCCTCCTGGCGCAGCTGGACGGCGTTCGCGCCGGTGATGCGGTTGCTTGCCTCCCGCAGCCGCTCGCGAACCTCTTGCGGCGAGCGCCCCGAGCGGCCATCGAACGCGAGCCAGTGGATCGCAAGCCGCGGGAACTCAGCCGCGAGCTCGGGCGCCACCGCTCCGCGCTCGAGCGTCACAGGATGCGATGGAGCTCGGCGCGCAGCTCGCGTTCGGTCAGCGTGCCGAGCTTTGTGGCCACGACCTTGCCCCCGCGCCTGGCGAAGACGGTCGTCGGGCAGACGCCGACCCCGTAGATGTTCGTGAGCTGGCCGTCGCGGTCGTAGGCGACCGGGAAGCCCCAACCGCGCTCGCGCACCGTCTTCGCCGCCTGGTCGTGGCCCATCCGGATCAGGATCCCGGCGAATCTGACCTGCGGGAACGACGCCCGCACGCGCTCGACCCGGTCGAAGCCGGGCAGGCAATTGGCGCCGCGCGTCCCGGCGAAGACGATCACCGATGGGTGCTTGCGCAGTTCGCAGCCGTTCAGCGCGGACGCGAGATGCACGTCGCAGGCGAGCGTGTGACCAGGCTGTTTGGTGTTCGCCTTGATGTTCACATCAGCGTTGACGGCACCGGCCGCCAGCGGAGCCGCGAACGACGGAATCACGCTGCCAGGCTTCGGACCCTTGATGCCCTCCCCAGCGTTCGGCAGCGAGTTGAGGCCGACGACGATGATCAGGATCAGAAACGCAATGCCGACGACCCACGAGTACGCGCTCGACGGCTTCGGCGCCTTTCGCTGCTCGAGCTTCCGCTCGGCGGCGAGCTCCGCATCGTCGCCGGCGGCGAGCAGGTCGGCGGCGCTCCTCTGGGGCTCCGCCCCATCGCGACGAAGGTCGCCGAACCGATCCTCAGCCACCGGTGGCCGCGCTCGTCTCGGCCGCCCTCCGCACCCGCCGCGGCCGCAGGTTGCCCAGCGAGAAGCGCTCGTGCTGCTCCGCCCACATGAGCGCCGCAGGCAAGACGATCATGACGCCCAGCAGCGAGACGGTCAGGTCGACGACCGTGACGATGCCGAAGTCGCGCAGCATCCGGATGTCGGAGGCGATCAGCGCCGCGAACCCGGCGATCGCCGTCGTGCCCGACGCCAGCACCGCCGCGCCGGTCGACGCGTACGTGCGCTCAAGCGCTGCGCGCGGGCTCCAGCCGGCCTCGCGCTCCTCGCGGTAGCGCGCCGACAGCAGCACGCTGAACTCCGTCGAGATCGCGATCACGAGCGCGCCGAGCCCGGCCGACATCGGGTTGAGCGGGATCCTCAGCAGGAAAAGGAGAGCCGCTGACCAGCCGGTCGCAAGCGCTATCGGGATCAGCGGCACGGCCGCCAGGCGCACGCGCCGGCGGATGACCAGCAGCACCAGGAAGACGGCGAGGAGGCCGGCCAGCAGAGCGACCGCGCGGCGACTGGTCGAGGACAGCTCGTGATTGGCGTCGGCCGCCAGCACCGGCAGGCCGGCGAGCCCGGCGGTCACCCCCGGCGGCGGCTTGAGACCGGCGCGCAGGTCGTCGATCACGCGCTTCTGCTCGTCCAGTGGCATCAGGCGGATGCCGAAGGCGAGGTTCGCGGTCCTGCGGTCGGACGCGATAACTGCCTGCGAGAAGTACGGCGGCACAGCGTCGAGCAGCGCCCTGACCTGCCTCGGGTCGTTGATGTCGGTCGAGCGGAACAGGTCGGGCAGGGAAAGCGCGGGATACAGCTCTGGCCGCCCCTGGGCGCCGACGGGCGGCTTGCCACCCGGGCAGTTCGTCTTCGTCTGGTAGCCGTGCTCGCAGAGCGCCCGCTTCTGGAACTTCACCATCCAGCCGATCACGGCTGGGTCGGTGAAGTCCTTCGCGCTGACCAAGACGTCGATCTCGCCCGAGACGTCGGTCGTGTTCTGAAGCGACTTCGCGTCCCGCAGCGCCTGGAGGTTGGCGGGCACGAGGTCGCGAACGTCGGAGACAACCCTGGTCTGGGTGTCCGCGAGCCACCCGAGCGCGGCGACGGCGAGACCGATCAGCAGCACGCGCCGTGGGTGCCGCAGCGCGGCGCCGAGCGACGCGTGACCGCCCCGGCCGAGCAGACCGCCGGCCGTCGTGACGGGGCGGCTGGCTCGGATGGCCGCGGTGCGCTCACGCAGCCGCGGGAGCAGCGCCGGCAGGTCGGCCGGCCGTTCGTGGCCGTGCCACTGGACGAGCGCGGCGAACCCGGCGGTCAGCGCCAGCAGGAAGGCGAAGACGATTCCGATGATCAGCGCGACGCCGAAGCCGCGCACCATCGGGATCGGCGACAACAGCAGCACGAGCAAGCCGGTGGCCGTCGCAAGCCCAGCCGCGGCGATCGTCGGACCGCCCGCGGCAGCCGCCATCACCGCCCGCTCCCGTGGCTCGGCGGCTGAGCTGGCCTCGTCGAAGCGCGTCTGGAACTGGATCGAGTAGTCGACGGCCAGTCCGATCAGGATCGGCAGGGCGGCCACTGAAGCCATCGTCAGCGAGCCGCCCAGCAGGGTGAGCAGGCCGAACGTCAAGCCGGCTGCCGCAAGCGCGAGCGCCAGCGGCAGCAGTTGCATGCGCGTCCGGAAAACCAGCGCCAGCGTCACCGCCATGATCACAAGCGCCGAGATCAGCAGCACGATCGTCGCGTGTTGGACCGAAGTCGCCAGCGCGTCGGCCACCACCGGGACGCCGCTCACCACGTACCTCGCGCCGTACTTCGGCTTGAACTTCGCTTCGTTGGTCGCGCGCTCGATCAGCTTGATCGCGTCGGCGCGCTGCGCGTCGCTGAGCCCAGGCTTCAGCCGCACTTGGATCAGCGCCGCCTTGCAGTTCGGGAACAGGTAGGCGAAGCGGGCCTTCGGAGTGCACGCGGCCTTCGCCGAGTCGAACACGAGGTTGTCGACGAAGTCGACGTTGTCCAGCGACGGCAGCCCCGAGAACCCGAACTTCAGGGCCAGCGCAATGATGTCGCGGGTGAATTGCGCGTAGACGAGGGAGCTGGCCCCCTGCGCCAGCTTCTCCTGGCGCGCCTTCGAGTAGCCCTTGCTCTGGGCGAGGATGCGCGCGGCATGCGCGGCCTGCTGTGCCTCCTTGGCCTTGGCGTTCTTGCGCGCGTTGAGGCCGTTGAGCAGCTCGCCCGCCGCCGTGTTCACGAACGTGCCCGGCCCGTAGACGACCTTGACCGGATGCTTCTGCGCAAGTGTCGTGCAGACCGCGGGCAGGTCCTTGAGGCCCTGCTTGGGGACGTTGCCCGCAAGGCAGCCTTCGAGCTGCAGCAAGCGGCCGAGGTCGGAAGTCTCGACTGTGTGGCGCAGGTCGCCCTTCGCCATGATCACGACCGGATCGCCGCCGAAGAGGTCGCGGTACCTGTTGGTTGCGTCGTACGAGTCGCTCGACTTGTCGATGAGCGTGTCGGTGGAGGTCGACGCCTGGAGTCCTACGAGCGCGGCCAAGGCGCCACCGAACGACAACAACGCGACGACGGCAATGGTCAGCAGGGGTCGCCTGCCTGCAGCTGCCGTTATGCGCGCGAACTGGTTTTCCATCGGCCCGGAAGGTTCATCGGTGGATTTTGGGGGCTGTAGCACCCAAAACTCACCAATGAAGCGGGGTTATTCATCAACGGGCCGCCTGCGCGCCGCCTTGCGATCGGCCTGCCTGCGCTTCGCTTGGAGCCGCTTCTCGGTCGCGGCTTTCGACGGTCTCGTAGCCCGGCGCGGCTTGCGGACGACCAACGCGCGCGCCACCCGCTCCTGTAGCCGCTGCAGAGCAATCTCGCGGTTGCGCGCCTGCGAGCGCGTGTCCTGGGCAGACGCGACGACGCGCGGCCCGAGTCGCGCCGTCACGCGCCGCTTCTGCTCTTCCGAAAGCGTCTCGGAAGCCGCCACGTCGAACACAGCCTCCACCCGCGACGCTGTCACGTTCGCATGCTGGCCACCCGGACCCGACGAGCGACTGGCCCGGAGCTCGATCTCGCGCTCCGGGATCAGGGCGCTTCGGTGACGTGCGGGTACTTGCCCGACTGGCCGATCAGGTTCCCGAGCGGCGCCTGCTCCTCGCACGGCGGGGCCGGCACGTTCGAGCCGGCACCGGCGTAGGCGAAGCGGTTGATCAGGTCGAACAGCGACTGCGGCAGCAGGTCGCCCACGGCCGTCGAGGGAATCGTGGGGACTTCGTTGTTCGTGCACAGGTACCTGCCGAAGACCTTGATCGGCATCGTCTTGTAGCCGAGTGGCGCCACGTACGGGTTAGAGCGGTTGCTCTTGATCCGCTTCGGATAGATCGCGAGATTCTCCGGGTTGAGCGGGTTGGTCGTGCGCAGGTAGTGCAGCTGCGTCTTCTGGTCCGAGCCGAGCGAGCTTGCCTGCGTGGACGCCACGTCGTTGGCGAAGAACGCGGTGATCTCGTGCTTGTAGAGACCGACCCACTGGAGGATCGGGTTCAGGTTGCGCAGGAACGGATCGGTGGCGTCGAGCAGCGGCCTCAGCTCGTCGAGGAACTGCGACGTGGCCGGCAGGCCGGTGCGCGAGACCGTGATCAGCGGGTCGAGATCGCGGAACAGGTCACGCAGGTCCGGAGCGAGCGTTCCGAGCGCGACCAGCGTGGGCGACAACTCGCGCGCGGCCGGGCGCAGCTGCGTCACGAGCGGGTTCGCGTTGTCGGCGAAGGCGGTAACGCGGACAAGCGTGCGCCGCGACTCCTGCAGGAAGGTCGGCAGGATGCGGAAAGTCTCCTGAAGCGCGCGGTTGCGCGCCGCCGTGGTCTCGAACACGCGGTTGGAGTTCGAGATCAGGCCGCGGAGCTGGCCGCGACGCTCTGTCAGCGCCGTGAACACGCCGCCGGTGTTGCGGATCAGGCGGCGGACGTCGGAACTGTCCTCGTTGAGGATCTGCAGCAGCGTCGAGGTGTCCTCGGCGAACGGCGCGAGGTTGCCGAGCGCGTCGTTCAGGTCCTGGCCGTGGTCCTTGAACGCGCGGCCCTGCGAGACCATCCATTCCTGGAACGCGGTGCGGGTCTTCTGGTCGAAGCCACGGAAGATCTCGTCAAGCTCGACCGTCGGCGCCACCTGCGTGCGCGCGATGCGGCCGTCGTCGGTGATCGACCCGGAGGATTTGTCACCTGGCGACAGCTCGACATAGGTCTCGCCGAGCAGCGTCTTCTGGCGCAGGATCGCGTTCGTGTCTTTGGGGATCGGCGCGTACCGGTGGTCGATCTCGAGCGTGACGTCGGTGGCGCCAGCATTCACGTTGACCTTCTTCGACTTGACCTTGCCTACCGTCACCCCGGAGATCCGGACGTCCGCCTCGTTGGCGAGCGAGGTCGCTTCCGGAACCAGCACGTGGACGCGGTAGCCCTTCGGCTTGAGCGGGATCGTGCCGCCGAACGACAGCCAGAGGAACAGCAGGAGCCCGACGCACGAGAGCGCGAAGGCACCCATCGCCAGAAGACGACCGGCTGTAGGCGCCTGCTTGATCATGGCGCCGCCCTCAGCGCCGGAAGCGTCGCCGTCGGCGGCGTCGTCGTGGCGGGAACGTTCCCAGTCGGCTGAGTGGTGCCGCCGGCCGGCCCGCCGGGGACCTGCGACCCACACGCCTGCGCCCGGCTCGGCGCGTTGAGCAGCTGCGTCAGCACCGACAGCTGCGGGTTCGCCCGGATGATGTTGTCGAGCACGCCAAGCGCGCCGCAGCTCACGATTATCAGGCCGCGGCGGATCGGCCCGTGCGCGTCCTGCGTGTTGAAGACGGTGGCGCCGGCATGGTTCAACCACGTCTGCCAGAAGAGGAACCCCTCCTCCTTGCCCCGTGGGTTGTAAGCGAACAGGTTGAACAGGCTGTTGAGCACACCGAACGTGCGGCGCAGGTTGGGTGTCGTGACGGCGAGGTCGGCCGCCGCCGGCCGCAGGTCGCGGATGGTTGGTTGAGCGATGCGAGTAAACGGGCGCAGCTGGTTCTTGATCACCGGCGTCGTCTGGCGCAGGAACGGCCGCACGTCGCGCAGCGCCGGCCCGAGCCCCCGCGCGAACGGGCGCAGGTCCTGGAAGGCCGACGTGGCGGTCACGCCGAGCTTGTTGGCCTTCGCGAGCGTCGTGTTGGCGACCTGCAGCGTGCCGGGCAGCAGCCCCAGTGCCTCGCGGAGCGCCGCGTCCTGGGCCGCGAATGCTTGGAAGTTCCTGTTCGACGATTCGACGAAGCGGCCGAGCGTGCCGTCGGTCCGCGCGAGCTCGTCGGTGATCAGCCGGAAGTTGTGGATCACGTGCCGGACACTGCGCTTGCGCTGCGCGATCTGGCTCATGATCGCGTCGAGGTCACGGTTGGTCGGCTCGAAGCGCTTGAAGGTCTGGCGCAGGTCGGCAGCGGCCTGTCCCTCGTGCCCCGGCGCGTCGGTGAAAGCTTCACCACCCGCTGCCAAGAGGATTTCCAAGTAGGAGCGCGTATCGGTGTCGAGCGAAGCGAGCACCTCGTCCGGGTTCACGTCCGGCAGCGTGTTCGACACCGGGATCGTGCCGCCGCTGGGCAGCGAGCCCGCGTCCTTCGTCCCCGGGTCGAGCGCCAGGAACATGTCCTTCAGGCCGGTCTTCGGACGCAGCAGCACGAAAGCGTTGCGGTAGACCGGCGCGTGCTTCTTGTCCATGTTCACCGACACGACGGCGCGGCCGTCCTTCAGCTTCACGCTCTGGACGTCGCCGACCTTCACGCCCGCGATGTTGATGGTCTGCCCCTGCCCCGGGACGACCGCCTGCGCCGTCTGGAACTCGACGTTCAGCTTGTAGAAATCGGAGCCGACGATCGGCACCCACTTCGGAAGGTGGAAGCGCTCCTGCGACAGGATGTAGCCCGTCACGCCGAGCGCGATCAGCACCATGACGAACAGGGCGAGGAAGTCGCGCAGGTGCTTTTGGATCGCGCGGGTCATGGGCCGCTGACTTTTGCTGCCCCGTTGACGTCGGGGATCGGGTTCTTGTAACAGGCGAAGCTGCGGTTGTACGGCGGCCGGGCGGACGGACGGGCCGGACGGTCCCCGATCGGCTGCGTGATCGCGTTGCCGAACAGGACGCTGCTCGAGCCGGCGCCAACCGCCTTTCCGGTCGAAACGAAGTGCGATCCGCCGCCCGTCTGGAAGCGCGTATAGCTGCCGTTGCCGTCGAAGTTCTGCGACTCACCCGACAGCGCGGTCAGTGTCTGCCAGAACTCCTTGTAGTTCTCGATCCCCGTCGACAGCGGCGGGTCCTCCACCTTGATGTCGCCGGTCGGCAGCAGAACGTTGGTGAAGCACCTTGACACCAGGTCGACCTGTGGGAACAGCTTGATCGACTCGTCGGTGACGGTCGCGAGGTTAGGAACAGTGGAGCGCAAGTCGTTGACCAGGCCGCCGAGCTCGGCGGGCCGCA
>Ga0126314_10000585_pt1 | contig 17357 bp, 17 predicted proteins | sample Plot105B_FD_92535 | JGI IMG/M metagenome (GOLD analysis project Ga0126314, IMG submission 92535) | Serpentine soil microbial communities from UC McLaughlin Reserve, CA, USA - Plot105B | ecosystem: Environmental > Terrestrial > Soil > Grasslands | place: USA: UC McLaughlin Reserve, Lake County...
ATCGACTGGGTGCGCGCGCTGGACGTCGATGTCAAGGCACCTGTCACCGTCCTTGGCTACGGACGGGGTTGCCAGACCGACATGCCGCAGCTGCTCTCCACGTGCGAGCGACTGATCCGCGAGACGAACGGGTGCGAGATCCTGCTCGGCGCAAGCACCGAGCGGCTGCTGCTCGAGCACGGGAGGGTCCGCGGGGCGGAGATCGTCACCGCCGCGGGCGAGTCAAGGTCGATCAGGGCGCACTGGACCCTGCTTGCGACCGGCGGCTTCGGCGGCGACCCGCAACTGCGCGAGCGCCACATCCACCCGGCCGCTCGCAACCTGCCGCTGCGAGCCAATCCGTACAGCGTCGGCGATGGTCTACGGCTCGGTCTCTCCGCCGGCGCCGCGTTCGGCAAGCGCAATGCCGGGTTCTACGGGCACCTCGTTCCGTCGGGAGTCGCGGCGAAGGGAGCGCACGAGCTGTGGGAGGTGACCTTCTACCACAGCGAGCACGGGGTCCTGCTGAACCTGGACGGTCAGCGCTTCGTCGACGAGACGGTCGGCGACCACCTGAACACGCTCGCCGTGCTGGACCAGCCGGAGGCACGTGCGCTCTTCGTGTGCGACCAGCGCGTGCACGACGACTGGATGCTGAAGCCGTATGTCTCCGGCGTAGAACCGCTCGACACGTTCAAGCTTGCGTACCGTCGCGGCGCTTGTTGCGCCATCGCGGAGGACCTGGACGAGTTCGAATACCTGCCCGACGAATGGGGTTACCCGGGCACGACTGTCCGCGAGGCGCTCGAGGACTTCAACCGTGCATCTGCAGACGGACGCCTCGACCCGCCGCGCGCGCTCGACTCGATGCCACTCGTCGATCCGCCTTACTACGTCACCGAGCTCGTGCCGGCGATCACCTTCACCTTCGGTGGTCTGCTGATCGATCCACAGGCGCGCGTACTCGACACGGATGGTGAGCCGATCCCGGGGCTGCTCGCCGCGGGCGCCGACAGCGGCGGCCTCTGGCACCGCGCCTACGCAGGAGGCATCGCGACGGCGCTGGTGTTCGGCCTCGAAGCGGCGCAAACCTCGGTGACAAGCACTCCGGCGCCGACGGTGGCGGGATGAGCTTCACGGGCAAGATCGCTGTCGTAACGGGCGGGGGCGCCGGGATCGGCGCAGCCATCTGCGCGCGCCTCGCGGCGGCTGGCGCGGATGTGGCTGTCCTCGATCTTTCGGCGAAGGCAGCGCAGCGCACGGTGGAACGCATTGGTCGCGGGCTGGCCGTCCCAGCCGATGTGAGTGACAGCGCGGCTGTCGAAACAGCCTTCGACCAGGTCGCGGCCGAGCTTGGGCCGCCCCACATTCTCGTGAACAATGCTGGCGCGGTGGCCCTTGACCACGTCCAGCGCGTCGGCCCGTTGCTCGATCTTCAGCGCGCGGAGGCCGCGAACGGCGGCGTCCAAACGGTGCTCGACGCCGTCGTCGGCTTGACCGACGAGCAGTGGCGGCTGGTCATGTCGGTCCACCTCGACGGCACCTTCTACTGCACGCGCGCGGCACTGCGATCGATGGCGCCGCGGGGCAGCGGCGTCATCGTCAACATGGCATCCGTCTGCGGCCTCGAGGGTTGCGCCGGTCATCCCCATTACTCAGCCGCCAAGGCAGGCATCCTCGGATTCACGAAATCGGCTGCCAAGGAGCTGATCGTGCAAGGCATCCGCGTCAATGCAGTCGCGCCGGGGTTCGTCGACACCGCGCGCCTGAAGGGCGCGCTCGACGCCGGCCGGCAGGCGAACATGGCGAAGACACCGGCCGGCCGCCTCGGCGAACCTGAGGAGATCGCGGCGACAGTGGCCTTCCTCGCGTCGGATGATGCGGCGTACTACGTCGGCGCCACGTTGAGCCCCAACGGCGGGCTCGTCACCGCGGTCTGAGTGCTCGAGCGGGCTGCTTGAGGCTTGGCCGGCGGCGCGGGCGCGTCTGGTGTGAACTGCCGCGACTAACGGGTGTCAGGGCGGGCGGATTGGCGGGTCGCGCGGCGACTAACGGGTGTCAGCGCGGGCGGATTCGCGGGTCGCCCGGCGTTCCAGTCGACGGGGCCGGCGGATTCGCGGGTCGCGCGGCGTGCCAGCGGACGGGGCGGCGGCCGGCGGATTCGCGGGTCGCGCGGGCGACTAACGGGTGTCAGGGCGGGCGGATTCGCGGGTCGCGCGACGTGCCAGTGGAGGGGGCGGCGGCTGGTGGAGGCAATCCTGCCTGGACCACCGCCTGGGTGGGTAATCCAGGATTGCTTCACGATTCGGCCCCCGCATCCCGGCGAATCCGCCCGCGGACCGTCGACGTGCGCATTTCAACGATCCCGAGTCGGCTGTCCGGTTACCCGCGCATAGCCGGGTTAAGTGGACACTCGAGCCGCCAGACGGTCAGGTCAGGAATCGGCTGTCCGGTTACCCGCGCACACCGCGGTTAAGTGGACACTCGAAGCCGCCAGGCGGTCAGGTCAGCGGCTCGGGCGCCAGCGTGAAGCTTGGATGCAGGTGCGTCGTGTCGTTGAAGCGACGGACCTTCCAGCGCGTCGGCATGCGGACGAGCTGCGCGATCGCGCCGTTGTCGGTCGCGTTGAAGGGGAACGGCTGTGACCCGACCGCGTCGCCGATGGCCTGCCCGATCACGCCGCCGTGGGTGAAGATCGCGACTGTCTCGCCCTTGTGCTGGTCGGCGATGCGCGCGAGTGCCGCCCGCACGCGCGTGGCGAAGCCGACTGCGTCCTCGGCGCCGGGGAGGATGTCCCAGCGCTGCTCGTCGATCATCCGTAGCGCGAGCGGGTCGCGCTGCTCGATCCGCTGGCGCCAGATGTAGCCCTCCCAGTCGCCCATGTGCGCCTCGCGCAGTTCCGGCTCGACGACGGGCTCGAGCCCGAGCCGCTCCGCGAGCGGCGCCGCGCTCTGCTGCGTCCGCTTCAGGTTGCTGACGTAGATCGCGGCGATCGGTTCGTGGACCAGTCGCTCGGCGATTCGCTCGGCCTGCTCGCGGCCGGCGGGACTGAGATCCGGATTGCTCCACCTGCCCAGGAAGGGGTACGCCTCGCCCGGCACCGCGTCCGCCGAAGCACCATGCCGTACGACGAAGATCTCGGTCGCATCCGGCGGGAGCTTGAAGCGGTACTCGGCCACCTTGGCCGCGGCGGGCGCAGTCGTCATGCCGGCACTCGCTCGCGCACGCCGCGGGTCTCACGGCGGGCGATCGACATCAGATGGACCTCGTCGGGCCCGTCGGCGATCTGCAGGCTGCGCGCAACTGCGTAGAGCTCCGCGAGCGGGAAGTCCTGCGACACGCCACCGGCACCGTGCGCCTGGATCGCGCGGTCGATGACCCAGGTCGCGACCTCGGGCGCAGCGACCTTGATCGCCGAGATCTCAATACGGGCGCCCTTGTTGCCGACCGTGTCCATGAGCCACGCCGTCTTGAGTGTCAAGAGCCTTGCCTGCTCGATCTTCACACGCGCCTCGGCAATCCAACGCTCGACGACGCCGTGCTCGATGATCGTGCGGCCGAATGTGGAGCGCGACGCGGTGCGCTCGATCATCAACTCGAGCGCGCGCTCGGCCATGCCGATCGTGCGCATCGCGTGGTGGATCCGGCCCGGCCCGAGGCGCTCCTGCGCGATGCGGAAGCCGTCCCCCTCCTCGCCCAGCAGGTTCTCGACCGGCACGCGCACGTCCTCGTAGACGATCTCCGCATGTCCGCCGTGGTACCCGTCGTCGTAGCCGAAGACGCTGGTGGAGCGCAGGATGTTCACGCCCGGCGTGTCATTCGGCACCAGGATCATGCTCTGCCGCCGATAGGTCTCCGCATCCGGATCGGTCACGCCCATCACGATCAGGAGCTCGCAGCGGGGCGACATCGCGCCTGACGTCCACCACTTGCGACCGTTGATCACGTACTCGTCGCCATCGCGCGTGATGCTGAGCGAGACGTTGCGCGCATCCGAGGAACCGACCGCCGGCTCGGTCATCGAGAACGCCGAGCGGATCTCGCCTTCGAGCAGCGGCTCGAGCCAGCGCCGCTTCTGCTGGTCGGTCCCGAACAACGACAGCAACTCCATGTTGCCGGTGTCCGGCGCCGAGCAGTTCAGGGCCTCGGGCGCGAGCCACACCGCTCCACCGGTGATCTCGGCGAGCGGCGCGTACTGCACGTTCGTGAGGCCGGCGCCGTACTCGTGCGTGCGCGGCAGAAACAGGTTCCACAGCCCCTGTACACGCGCCGCATCCTTCAGCTCCTCGACCACGGGCGGTGACGCCCAGCGATCGTCCATCTCGGCCCGCTGGCGGAAGAAGCTCTCCTCGGCGGGATAGATGAACTCCTCCATGAACGCCGACAGGCGCTCCTGGAGCTCGATAGTGGTCGTGTCGTACGCGAAGTCCATCGACGAGCTCAGGTGCCCGTCCAGACCGGGTCGCGCTTCTCGAGGAACGCGGCCACGCCTTCCTTCGCGTCGCGCGAGTTGTGAACGACATTGCAGGCCATCTGCTCCATCACGATCAGCGACTCGGTGTCGGCGTCCAAGCCCCGGTTGAGCGTGTTCTTCGTGATCTTCATGCAGAATGGGCTCTTGTCGGCGAGGTCGGCGACGAAGTCAGCGACGCACTGGTCGAGCTCGGCGGCCGGCGCCGACTTGTTGCAGAGGTTCCACTCGGCGCTCGCCGCCTCCTTCCCCGACAGGAGCTTGCCGGTGAGCATCAGCTCCTTGGCCCTCCGGATGCCCATGATGCGCGGCAGCCGGTAGATCGGCCCGCAGCCGCCGAACAGCGCGCGGCGGATGTGGAAGTCGCCGATCTGAGCCTCGTCGGCGATGATCGCGAAGTCGGTCGAGATCGCCAGCTCGAAGCCGCCGGCGACGGCGTAGCCCTCGATGATGGCGACCGTCGGCTTGTCCATCGTGTGGATGCGGTCGTAGGTCCTGGCCGACAGGTTGGCCAACTCGAGCGACGTCTTGCTGGTCCCGAGATGCGTGCTCGACAGCATGTTGAGGTCGGCGCCGGCACAGAACGTCCCGCCGCGCCCGCGGAACAGGACGACCCGCACGTCGTCATCGGCGGCGGCCTGTTCGACGCGCTCGGCCATCTGGTTCAGGAGCTCCCAGTTGACGGCGTTCCTGATATGGGGCCGGTTCAGCCAGATCGTCGCGACGTGACCGTCGACCTCGTACTGAATCGGCTCTGTATCTAGCGCCTGCTCGACTGTCGCCATTGCCTCAGACTCCCCTCAACGCGGCTTATTTGAACTGAATTCAGGTAGAGAGTAACACGAACGGCCGTCTACGCCAACTCGACCGCGTGTAGGCCGCGCTCGAGCGCAGAGAGCAGTTCGTCGACCTTGTGCCCGTCCATCAGCCGGCTGAGCAGCAGATAGCCGAACGAGAACGTGAACCAGCCGTCGTTCATCAGCGCCATGACAAGGTTGGTGATCTTCCCGTCGTCGCCGCGCGTCTTCGTCTCGAAGTCGACGACGCGCTCCTCGGCCCAATGCAGCCCGGCCAGATGGCCGGCGCCGGTGGCATGCAGCGGGATCCCGTAGCGGTTCCCGAGCGCGTCGATGCCCGCCCGCATCCGATCACCCATGGCGTGGATGTGGTCGTGGACCTCGGGCGTGAGCATCTCGAGGCAGGCGATGCCTGCCGCGAGGCCGGTGACGTTGCCTCCGAACGTGGCCGCTGCCGTGACGGGTGCCCTGCCGCCATGCAGCGTCGGCTCGAGCTGGTTCATGATCTCGGCGCTTCCACCCAGTGCCGCCACCGGCAGGCCGCCGCCGATGACCTTGCTCATCGTGGTCAGGTCGGGCCGCACGCCGAAGTAGGCCTGCGCACCGCCGTAGTGCATCGGGAAGGTGACGACCTCGTCGAAGATGAAGACGATCCCGTGCCGCTCGGTCACCTCGCGCAGGCGCTGGATGAACTCGGGCGTTGCCGGGATCATCCCGGACGCACCGAGCACCGGCTCGACGATCAGCGCCGCGATCTCGTCCGCCTTCGCGCTGATGACCTCCTCCATCCCATCCGGGTCGTTGTACGGGTACTCGACCACGTCCTGCGCAACGCCAGGCGTGACGCCGGGCGGCAGGTCGGTGTCGACGTAGCGGATCGAGGGCGTGCCGGCGATCAGGATGTCGGCGATGCCGTGGTAGCTGCCGACAGCCTTCGCCAACTTCGTCCGGCCCGTGTAGGCGCGCGCCAGCCGCAGCGCCAGCAGGTTCGTCTCCGTGCCCGACGCCATGTAGCGAAGCTTCTCGATCGACGGCATCCGCTCCTGGATCAGCGAACCGAGGCGGTAGGCCAGATCCCACTCCGGACAACCGAACTGGACGGCGCGCCCCATCTGCTCGTGAACCGCCTCGCGGATGCGCTCGTTGCAATGGCCATGGACCATCACCCAGTCGCCGATCCGCATGTCCACGTACTCGTTGCCGTCCACGTCCCAGACCTGCGTGCCCTTCGCCCGCTCGAGCATCACGGGGTACGGCAGCTGGTACCACATGCCACCGCCGTGGCCAGTCGGGACCAGGGCGCGGGTCCTCTCGAGCAGCTCTCGCGAGCGCGGGGTCCGGGCCCGATAGCGCTGCTCTTCTCCCCGGTGCAGGTTGACCCCGGACGCCAGCGGCTGATCCTTGGTGATGACTCTCTCCATGCCGGCAGCCTAACTGATTTGAATTTAGTTCGGTAGTCGAATACAGTCGCAGCGTGCCCAACTCGGTCTTCACCGGGGTGAACCACATCTGCGTCGTGACGACCGACCTCGACCGCGCCGTCCGGGCGTGGTCGGATCGCTATGGCGTGGGCCCTTGGTCGGTCTACGCCTACGACACGACGAACATGACCGCGACCATCGACGGCCGTCCGTCGGACTTCGCGATGCGCGCGGCCCTGGCTCAGCTGGGACCGAACGTGCGCCTCGAGATCATCGAGCCGGGCGCGGGCGAGAGCCCCTACTCGCGGTCGCTCGCCGAGCGCGGCGGCGCCGACCACATCCACCACGTGCGGTTCGACATCGCCGACTACGGTGAATCGCGCGCGCAGCTCGAGCAGCTCGGGCTGCCCATACAGCTCGACGCAACCTTCAAGGCTGCCGACGACGACGCACCGCGGCTGCGCGGCACCTACTTCGACGCAAGCGAGGAGCTCGGCTTCATCGTCGAGATCGCCGACCGCCCGGAGGGCTTCACGATGCCCGACCCGGCTGACGTGTACCCGTGAACAACCGCTTGACGGTCAACAATCACGTAGCTGTGAAGAACCGCTTCGATCTGACTGGGCGGGTGGCGCTCGTCACCGGCGGCAGCCGCGGCCTCGGCCGCGCGATGGCCCAGGGCCTGGCCGAGGCGGGCGCAGACGTGATCGTCGCCAGCCGCAAGCTGAACGAGTGTGAGCAAGCCGCCGCCGAGATCGCGGAGACGACCCGGCAACGGACGCTTGCGATCGAGTGCCACGTAGGCCGCTGGCAAGCAGTCGAGGCGCTCGTCGAGCGGGCCTACGCCGAGTTCGGCCGCGTGGATGTGCTGGTCAACAACGCCGGTATGTCGCCTGTCTACGACCGTGCGACTGACGTCAGCGAAGAGCTCTGGGACAAGGTGGTCGGCGTCAACCTCAAAGGCCCCTTCCGCCTGACCGCGCTGGTCGCCGAGCGGATGCAGGCCGGCGACGGCGGCTCGATCATCAACGTCTCGAGCAGCGGCTCGCGCTACCCGCGCGGCGACATCATTCCCTACGCCGCCGCGAAGGCCGGCCTCAACGCGATGACCGAGGGCTTCGCCTACGCCTACGGGCCCAAGGTGCGCGTCAACGTCGTGATGCCCGGGCCGTTCCTGACCGACATCTCGAAGGCTTGGGACATGGCTGAGGTCGAGAAGAAGGCCGAGGCATGGGCCATGCACCGGGCTGGCGAGCCGGAGGAAATCGTCGGTGCGGTCATCTACCTCGCCAGCGGTGCGTCCAGCTTCACGACCGGCGCGGTGCTGCAGGTGGACGGCGGCTACACGGCGTGATCGAGCGGCGACTGGTCCTCGAGGGGCCGGTCAATTTCCGCGACCTCGGGGGCTATGAGACGACTGATGGTCGCAGTGTCCGCTGGGGCCGCGTCTATCGCTCGGACAGCCTCGAGAGCCTCACGCCGGCCGACGTCGCCCGGCTCGAGGAGCTCGGCGTGCGCTTCGTCTGCGACCTGCGCCGTGACGAGGAATGCGCGACGGCGCCGAGCCGCATGCTGGGGCACCCGACCATCCGCATCGAGCATCTGCCCGTGGGCGGGATCGCCGCCGAGACGAAGTCGATGGCAGCGCGGATGCTGCGCGGCGAGATCCCCGAACTAGGCGTCGAAGCGATGGCGCAGGTGTACCTCACGATCCTGGATTTGCACCCCGACTCGTTCAGCAGAGTCGTCGCGCGGGCGGCCGACCCCGCCAGGCTGCCGATGGTCGTCCACTGCACCGCCGGCAAGGACCGCACCGGAGTGGCGACTGCCCTGATCCTGGGAGCACTCGGCGTAGACGACGAGACGATCGCCGCCGACTACGAGCTCACCACCGAGTTCCACTCGCTCGCGAAGATCGCCGAGGTGCGCCCGCAGCTCGAGGCGGTCGGTATCGAGTTCGCGAAGGTCGAGGCGTACTGGTCGGCGCCGCGCGCCGTCATGGCCGCCGCGCTCCATGGAATCCGCGAACGCTGGGGCGGCATCGAGAGTTACCTGCGCGGTCCCGGACGCATCAGCCAGGCAACCCTTGACAGGTTGCACCTCAATCTCCTAGACTGACTTGACTTCAGTTGAGGTTGGAAAAGAGAGGATTTGCCCGTGACCACCCACGCTGTCGACGATCCCGCCACGGTGACCACGCACGCCGTCGACGATCCCGCCACGGTGGCCGCGCGCGACGGCGGCGGCTGCCCCGTGATGCATCACGACTTCGCCCCGTCGCGTCCGATGGGAACCCATTGGGAGCTCGCCAAGCAGCTGCGCGAAGCCTGCCCGCACTTCTACAACGCCTACGACAAGGGCGGCTACTGGGTCTTCACACGCCACGACGCGGTGCGTGACATCTACAAGCAGGCGGACATCTTCTCGAGTGCGTCGATCACGCCCTGGGAGCCCGATCCGATCTACCGGCTGGTTCCCACGCAGGTCGACGCGCCCGATCACATCAAGTACCGGCGCATCCTCAACCCGTGGTTCTCGCCGAAGTCGATGGACTTCGCCGAGCCGATGATCCGCGAGATCTGTCGTGAATACGTCGAGCAGATCGCCGCTAACGGCAGCTGCGACTTCATCGAGGAGTTCGCTCTTCACTTCCCCACGTCGGCGTTCCTGAACGTCATCGGCGTCCCGGTCTCCGAGACCGATCGCTTCGTCAAGTGGGTTGACGACTTCTTCGCCGGCTTCAGCGGCGACCCGGCGGGGCTCGAGCCGATGGCGAAGGCGCTGCAGGAGATCCGCGAGTTCTGGGTCGCGTGGCTGGACGAGCGGCGTGATCAGCCGGAGATCCCCGGCGATCTGGCATCGCATTTGCTGCACGTCAAGTACGACGACGAGCGCCCGCTCACCGACGACGAGATGCTCGACATGCTGACCGTGCTCGTCCTCGCGGGCCTCGACACGACGCGTGGCGAGCTCGGCTACATGTTCCACCACCTTGCGCTCAACCCTGAGGATCGGCGGCGCCTGATCGCCGAGCCGGAGATCGTCCCGCTGGCGGTCGAGGAGACCCTGCGCTACTACACGATCGTCTTCGGCGATGGCCGCAAGGTGGCGCGCGACGTCGACTTCTACGGCGTCCAGCTCAAGAAGGGCGACATGGTCTACGGCCTCGTGTCGGCAGCGAATCGCGACCCCGACGCCTGGGAGCGCGCCGAGGAGTACGTGATCGACCGCAAGCGCAACAACCACATGGGATTCGCGAACGGCCCGCACCGCTGCCTCGGGATGCATCTCGCGCGACGTGAGATGCAGGTCGCAGTCGAGGAGTGGCTGCGCGTGATTCCCGACTTCGAGCTGGTCGGCCAGGATGGCCTGGTCGAACGCGGCGGCGGTTCGATGATGTCGCTGAACAAGCTGGCGCTGCGCTGGGACAAGGCCTCGTGAAGCTGCGCGTCGACGCATCCGAGTGCACGGGTCACGGCCGCTGCTACCGCATCGCCCCCGACCTCCTGAGCTACGACGACGAGGGCTACGTGTCGATCCGGGGGCAGGACATCGACGTGCCGGCTGACATGGTCGACCTCGCCGAGGAAGCCGAAGGCACGTGCCCTGAGGGCGCGATCTTCCTGATCGAGGACTAACCCATGGCGACAGAGACAGCGGGCGCTGCCGGCCGCACGCTGATCTACGACGGCCTCGCGTTCGGCGAGTGCCCGCGCTGGCACGACGGCCGCTTGTGGCTGTCGGACATCTTCGGCAAGCGGGTCGTAGCCGTCGACCTGGACGGCAACGGCGAGGAGATCTGCAGCGTCGAGAACCACCCGAGCGGCCTCGGCTGGCTGCCCGACGGGCGCCTGCTAGTCGTCTCGATGACGGACCGGCGGCTGCTCCGGCTCGAGCCCGAGGGCCTGGTGGAGCACGCTGATCTGAGCGCCGTCTGCCCCGGCAACTGCAACGACATGGTCGTCGACGCGCGCGGCAACGCGTACGTCGGCAACGTCGGCTTCCCATATGGCCACCGCGGAGCGCCGGTCGCGGTGCGTCGCGCGACGAGCCTGGTCGTCGTGACACCCGCCGGCGACGTCCGGCGGCAGCCGGGCACGCTGATGTGCCCGAACGGCGCCGCGATCCACGCCGACGGCGCGACGCTCGTCGTCGCGCAGAGTCACATGGGCCGCCTGACGGCGTATGCGATTGCGAATGACGGCTCGCTCCAAGGCGAGCGCGTTTTCGCCGACCTGCCTGCGGGGCGCAACAATCCCGACGGCATCTGCATCGACGCCGACGGTGCCGTCTGGTACGCCGACCCACACCATTGCTGCTGTGTGCGGGTGCTCGACGGCGGGCAGCTCACACACATCGTCGACACGGCGCCGTACGAGTGCGTTGCATGCATGCTCGGCGGGGTCGACCTGCGCACGCTCTTCCTCGTTTTGGTGGAGCCGCGCGACGCGCCCGGCCGCGAGAACTTCGTGCTCGGTGGCGCCGCGAGCGCGCCCGGAACGTCGCGGATCGAGGCACTGGAGGTCGACGTGCCGGGCGCTGGGTGGCCGCGATGACGGCGACGCAGTTCTGGCGGATGGGTGCCACGCCGGTGCCGGCCACCGAGATCGGCCAGCTCGCGCGCTCGCTCGAGAACTCCGGCTGGGACGGCCTCGCGCTCGGCGAGGCCCACGGCATCCTGCCCGACCCTTACGTCGTGCTCGGCGTTGCGGCCGCCGCCACGAGCGACCTGAAGCTCGGGACCTCGGTCGCGGTGCCGCTGCGCCACCCGCTGCTCGCCGCCGACGCGATGGCGACCGTGCAGGCGTTCTCGGCCGGCCGCACGCGGTTTGTAATCGGCCGTGGCGACGGCGCAATGAAGGTGCTCCAGCGCGGGCCGATGCCGGTGGCGGAGTTCGAGGATTACCTGCGCGCCTTGCAGGGGTTCCTCCGCCGCGAGGACGTCGAGATGAACGGAGACGTTTCGTCGATGTCGCGCCTCGACGACATCGACCCGTCGCTGGCCGTAGCGAAGCCCGAGGTCTCGGTCGCTGCGACCGGCCCGCGGATGATCGCGGCTGCTGCGCGTTGGGCTGACGGCATCGACTTCTCCGTGGGCGCCGATGTCGAGCGGCTGCGCCAGTCAGTCGCGCTCGCGCGCGAGGCCTGTGAGCGTGCTGGCCGCGACCCATCCACGCTCAACCTCGGCTGCTACCTGCAGATCGCAGTGACGGGCGACGACGCCGCCGCGTCGACGCGAGCGCGCGAGGCGGTGCGCGGGCTGATCATCACTCATGCCCGCTTCTCCGGGAACTTTTCGTCGAAGGCGGCGGCTGTCATGGAGCCGGTGCTGAGCGCGACGCGCGGCGGCGTTGCCCGCAGCGCCGGCGGCCGGCCCGGCGAGCTTGACTTCTACCCGAAGGAGGCGCTCGAGGACGAGCGGCTCGACAGCTTCGGGATCGTCGCTACCGCCGATGACTGCGTTGAGCGCCTGCTCGAGATTTGTGACCTCGGCCTGTCGAACGTCTACATCGGCACGCGCAGCGTCGGCGTCGATCTAGCGGAGGAGAACACCCTGCGCATCGGCCGCGACGTTCTGGGCCGCGTCCGCGGCGTCTGACCCGAGCATCAGGTCCGACAGCCGCTCAGCGGCGGCGATCGTCGGCAGGTTGGTGTTCGCGCGCGGCACCTCTGGGAAGACGGACGCGTCGGCGACGTAGAGACCGTCGACGCCGAGCACGCGCCCGTGCGAGTCGACGACGGCACGCGGATCGCCGGGCGCCCCCATGCGGCAGGTACCGCAGATGTGGCCGGTGTCGCCGACCGTCTCCATGAGCCACGCGTCGATCGCGGCATCGTCGGTGAGCGCGTCGATCCCGCGCCCCGTGGCGTCGATCGCGACGTGCGCGAACGAGTCGTCGAACGCCCCCGACCGCACCATGTCGAGCGCGCGGTGGATGCCGTCGCGCATCCGGGCGAGGTCGCCCGCGTCGCTCAGCAGGTTCTGGTCGATCACGGGATGGACATCCGGATCCGGCGAGGCCAGCCGCAGCGCGCCGCGCCCGAACTGCTGGTTGACCCAGATGCAGAGCAGGCCGGGCCCGCCGGCGGCTTTGCCGCCGGCGACACCGCCCCACGTGCCCGTTGCGCCGTCGGCGGCCAGCGCCGCGGTCACGTCGTGCGGCAGCGCAAGCGTCTGGTTGACGGCCACGATCATCATGTCGTTCAGCCCCGCGTCGCCCAGCTCGGACGAGTAGCGCACGCAGCAGTTCGTTTGGCGCGCGTTCAGCTCCGGCTGTGCCTGGAGCTTCGCGAACAGCCAGAAGAGTGCGAGCGGGTGCTCCTGCATGCCCTCGCCGACTGGCAGCTGGGCCACCGAGCCCGTCGGGCCGATGCCCGAGCGCAACAGGATCGCCGGCGAGTGGATCGCGCCCGCGCTCAGCACGACGTGCTCGGCACGCACCTCGACGGCGTCGCCGTCGATCCGCGCGCGCACGCCGACCGCGCGCCCTTCTTCGATCAACACCCGATCCACCACGGCACCGCCGAGCACGCGCAGGTTCGCGCGGCCTCGAACCGGTTCCAGGTATCCGTCGTTCGTGGTCACGCGCGCGCCGTTGCGGGCGTTGATCCCGTACGGCGAGACGCCGGTGCCGGTCGGAGCATTGTGGTCGTCGCACCAGCCGTAGCCTGCCGCGAGCGCGGCGCCCGCAAGCGCGTTGTCGGCCGGGCCCCACTGGTCACGAGGCAGTCGCTGGACGGGGATCGGCCCGTCGGCGCCGTGGTACGGCTGGTCGCCGAAGTTCGCGTCGCTCTCCATGCGCCGCAGGCACGGGAGCATCTCGTCGTACGACCACTCGGGGCAGCCGTACGAGGCCCAGCGTTCGTAGTCATCGGGAATCGCGCGGATCGCGATCATCCCGTTGACCGACGACGAGCCCCCGAGCCCGCGCCCCCGCAGATGCGGCCGCAGGTCCTGGACGGCGCTGCGCCGCGACTCGAGTCCGGCCCACACGAACTCGGCGCACGCGCTCTCGTCCAGCGCGCGCCAGCCGTTCATGCTCCGAAGCTCCGGCGGTGCCTCTGGCGCGCGCCAATCCCGCCCGGCTTCAAGCAGCACGACTTGCGCGCTTGCGTCCTGGCTCAGCCGTGAGGCCATCACACAGCCCGCGCTGCCGCCGCCGACGACGACCCAGTCCGCCTCGAGTGCGCCCGACATCACTCGAACTCCGGCAGCAGGGCCAGCAGGTCCAGGTCGAGGATCGTCGCCGCGGATCGACGCACCATCTCCGTCATCCACTGCCGGCCGCGCTCGTTGCCTTCCTCGAGCACTCCGGCGATGACCGCTACGTACGTCCAGAGCGAGAGCACCGATCGGCGGTAGTCCTCCCACGCCTGCTCGGCGCTGTAGTCCTCGACGCCACCGGCGACCAGCCCCTCGTGCCAAAGTGCGACGAGCTCGTGCTCGTGCTTGCGGCGCAGCTCGGTCGGCATGCTCTGGCTCAGGAAGTAGGCGATGTCGTGCGCAGCCTTCCCGCGCAGCAGTCCCTGCCAATCCGATAGCGCGATCGGCGCCTGCTCGGACGAGGTGCCAAAGAAGAGGTTGTCCATCCGGAAGTCCCCCTGGACGATCGTGCGCGGGTCGTCGGTGGCCCACTGCTGGAGGCCGGGGATCGCTGCGAGGTATTGCGCCTTGACCTCGCGCAGCTCCCGCGGCAGCGCGTCACCGGCGAACTCCGCCATCCGATCCCACACCTGAATCGCCGTTCCGTGCATCGCGTCTGAGAAGTACGACGGGTAGTGGTACGGGATGAACTCGTAATCGGAATGGTCGACCTTGCCCCAGAACGACGCGTGGAACTGCGCGATGCACGGCATCCCGAGGCGCGCCTGCTCAACCGTGCAGCCGAGGACCTGGTCGCCGATGTCGTAGCCGCGCATGTCCTCCATGACGACCACGAAGTCCTCCTCGCCATCGATGTCCGCGTGGTACACGGTGGGTATCCGGGCGGGCGTCCGTGACGAGAGGTCACGCAGGAAGATCGTCTCGCGCTCGTAGCAGTGAAAGGCGACCGCAGTCGCGCGGTTGGCGTCGCTCTCAGACGGCATCTTGACGACGACCGAGGCGGGGCCCGATCCGTTCGCGTAGTCGAGCTCGACGCGCGTCAGCAGGCTCATCATTCCGGCGCCTTCACCGAAGCGGTCGATCCTGAAGCCGCTGACCACTCCGTCGAATCCACGTTGCCGCAGCACTGACGTGAGCCAGTCCGCGCTCAGCGCGCCTGGGTTCGTAGGGATTGGCCGAAGCGACGTCATGGGGTCTGCAGTCGGAGCGATCATCACTCTCCTCTCAGTAGGGCATCGTCCCGCCGTCGACGGGGAACATGCAGCCGGTGATGCTGGTCACCGAGGGCGACGCGAGCAGCACGGCGACCTTCGCGACCTCGTTGGTGGTGTTACGCCGCCCGAGCTTGGACAGCGCATGGGATTCCTCGGTCGACCCGGCCAGGAGGGCGTTGACGGCAATGCCTTGCGTGCCGACCTCGCGAGCTACCGATTTGACAAGCCCATTGACGCCGTGCTTCGCGGCCGCGTACGCCGATGCTCCCGGGCGGGGCAGCTTGCCCTCCACCGTCGAGACGACGACGATCCGGCCGCGCCCGCGCGGGATCATGTGGTGCAAGGCGCGCCGGATCCCCCAGAAAATGTGGTTGAGGTGGAGATCGAGAATGCGCTGCCAGTCGTCATCCGTGAGCGAGGCGATTGGATCGCCGTCGGTCACCTCTCCCGCGCTCAACACGACGATGTCGAGCGCGCCGTGCTCGTTCGCGGTCTGGTCGAGCAGTCCCTCGACCGCGGCCTTCGCGGGCGCATCGCCGTTCACGACAACGGTGGCCCCCTCGCGCTCGTAGGCCTCGGCGATCGCACGACCCACGCCGTGCGTGCCGCCCGTCACCGCCGCGATCTGTCCCCCGAGCGCGCCCATTAGTACGGCGCCGTCCCGCCGTCGACGGAGATCAGCGAGCCGGTGATGCCCGAGCCCGCGTCGGACGCGAGCAGAACCGCGACGGCGGCAACGTCCGCGGTGTCGGTGACCTCCTGCGTCGCGGCCTCGGCCCTGAATACATCGAGGAACTGGTCGTAGCTGATTCCGCGCGCGTCGGCAATTTGGACGCCGACCTCGCGCATGATGTCGGTGTCCATCGCACCGGGACACAGTGCGTTCACAGTGATGCCGACCTCACCGACTTCTTCGGCGCACGATTTCGTTAGGCCGTTGACGGCGTGCTTGGCGGCGACGTAGCTCGAGGTGATCGGCTTGCCGCACTTGCCCTCGAGCGAACTGATGTTGATGACCCGCCCCCAGCCGCGCGGGATCATGTCGTTCAAGGCGCGGCGGGTGCACCAGAAGGTCGACCACAGGCACCAGTCGAGCGCGACGCGCAGGCAGTGGTCGGACATCTCGGCAACCGGCGCGTTGTCGGCAGCCCCACCGGCGTTGTTGACGAGGATGTCGATGCGGCCGTAAGCCGCAATCGCCTGGTCCAGCAGCCGCTCGCATTCCTCACGCCGGGTCACGTCGGCGGCCACGAAACGCGCCGCCGCGCCAGCGCCGAGCTCGTCGAGCGCCTGCTGGCCCTTGGCCTCGCTGCGGCCGTTCAGGACCACCGACGCGCCTTCGTCGAGGAACGCCTTGACGATTGCACGGCCCACTCCTCTGCTCCCGGCGGTCACCACGGCGACGCGCCCTTCCAGCTGTCTCATTCTCCTCCAGAGCAAGTTACTGAACTGAGTTCATGTTAACATGAACAGGTGCTGAGCGCTAACTGCCGCCGGTTCGAAGACCGCGTAGCCGTCGTAACGGGCGGTGCGTCGGGGATCGGCGAGGCATGTGCCCGCCGCTTCGCCGCCGAAGGGGCAGCCGTGGTCGTGGCGGACGTGGATCAAGCCGGCGGCCGGCGCGTGGTCGGCGACATCGGCGACGAGCGCGCCAGCTTCGTCCATTGCGATGTCGCCCGCAGCGAGGACTGGCAAGCACTCCGCGACCTCGTCCTCGAGCGCTGGAGCCGGCTCGACGTGCTCCACAGCAACGCGTTCATCCAGATCTCGGCCGCCGCCCACGAGCTTGAGGAAGGCGACTGGGACCGCATGCAGGCGGTCAACCTCAAGGCGGCCTACCTCGGGGCGAAGACGTTCGTCGACCTGCTCGCCCGGGTCAACGGCTCGATCGTCCTGACGTCGTCGGTCAATGCCTATATCGGGCGTCCGGGGCGGCCGGCCTATGCGGCTTCAAAGGCCGGGCTAGCAGCGCTCGGGCGGCAGCTGGCGGTCGAGTACGGCCCGCAGGTGCGCGTCAACACCGTCGTTCCCGGCGCGATCGTGACGCCGCCATGGGAGGGCGTCGCGGACTCGCATCGCGCGGCCAGCGCCGGCGCCACCGCGGCTCAGCGGCTCGGTCAGCCCGAGGAAGTCGCCGCCGCGGTGGCGTTCCTGGCGTCGAGCGACGCGTCGTACGTGACCGGGATCGACCTGATTGTCGACGGTGGCTGGACGATCGTGAAAGGGATGGAATGACCGTCGCTGCCAACCCGCTCGCCGGACGGCGCGCGCTCGTGACGGGAGCCGGCAGCGGCATCGGCGCCGCATGCGGGCTCCTGCTCGCGAAACAGGGCGCCGCCGTGGCGGCGCTGGACGTTCGCGCCGGTGCAG
>Ga0126314_10000586_pt1 | contig 17352 bp, 13 predicted proteins | sample Plot105B_FD_92535 | JGI IMG/M metagenome (GOLD analysis project Ga0126314, IMG submission 92535) | Serpentine soil microbial communities from UC McLaughlin Reserve, CA, USA - Plot105B | ecosystem: Environmental > Terrestrial > Soil > Grasslands | place: USA: UC McLaughlin Reserve, Lake County...
GCTCGTCGTCGAGGCGACCGTGGCGCTGGGCGTCGGCCAACAGCGCGACCCACTCGGTCGCGGTGCGGAAGATCACGCGCTGACCGGCGAGGCAGGCGCGGATCCCGAGCGCCACGGCCAGATGCGTTTTCCCGGTGCCGGGCGGGCCCAACGCGACGATGTTGGATCGCTCGTGCAGGAAGTCGAGCTGCCCGAGGTGCTCGATCACCTGCTTTTTCACGCTGCGTTGGAAGGTGAAGTCGAACTCCTCGAGCGTCTTGCGCGCCGGGAACCGCGCTGAGCGGATCCGGCCTTCGCCGCCGTGCGCCTCGCGCGATGATTGCTCGGTCGACAAGAGCGCCTGCGCGAAGCGCTCATAGCTCCACTCCTCGGCGCGGGCGCGCTCGGCGAGCTTGGGCAGCGCTCTGGCCGCCGCGGGCGCCTTCATCGCGCGGAACAGATGCGCGAGCTCTGAGCTGGTGCTCACGCGATCAGCCCGTCATAGACGGCCAGCGCGCGCTGCTCGACGATCGGCTCGCGCTCGCGTTCGCAGCGGCGCTCGCGCAGGATCCTGGCGTGCTCGAGCGCGGTGATCGTGCGGTTTTTCGCGAAGCAGCGCTCATGGCGGGCGGCGAGCTCGCCGGTGTCCAAGGCGACCGGTGATCTCGCGCTGGCCGGCGCGGATCTCGACCCGGCGGCCGACCAGGTTCGGGTCCAGCGAGTAGTCGTTGGTGTCGAAGCGCAGATGCGGATCCGGTGGCACCCGGGTCACCCAGCGGCGGTCGACGTCGGGCTGCCCATCGGGCAGCGGCCGCATCACCTCGCGCTCCTCTGCCAGCCGATCGAGCGGGCGCGCGCGCAGCGTCTTGTGCGTGCGGCCGTTGGCGCGCTCGAACCAGGCGTCGAGCTGCAGCTGGAAGTCGAGCTCGTTCGCGAACCGCCGGCCCGGCTCGAAGTTCGTCTCCAGGTACCCCTGCAGCCGTTCGACGCAGCCCTTGGCCGGCGCGTCGCCCGGCCCGCAGAAGTACCAGTCGACCGGCAGCCGCCCGCAGAAGCCCGCGTAGACGTCGGTCGGTCGGCCGCTGCCGGCGTGCAGGCAGCCCTCGCGATCGCACACCATCAGCTCGGGCAGCGCCCCCAGCGACCACAAGCAGCGGCCCATCCCCCACAGCACGTCCGGGGCTTCCTTGCTGAAGATCAACGCCGCCGCACCCGCGCGCGAGTAGCCCAGGCACGCGACGACAACCCACGCCCGCCTGCTCTGGCCGTGGCCGACCGGCACCGCGCTCGAGGGCCCCCACAGATCCCACTGACAGATCTCGCCGGGCCGATAGACCGTGCGCTGATGCGTGCGCTGCTTGACAAACAGCGGCCGCACCTCGCGCAGGTAGTCATCGACGATCGACTTGCCGCCATCGAACCCCAGCGGCTCGATCAACTCCCGCACACGGACCCCGGGCAGCCGCGGATCGTCCTTGAGCAACCGGTGGATCTCGTCCTTGAACCGATCGAGCTTCGACGGCCGCTCAGGACAGCTGAACGTCGGTGGGCGATCCGAGCGCAGCGCCGACCGGATCGTGTTGCGCGCAAGCCCCGTCCGGCGCACCAACTCGTTGATCGACACGCCGCGCACGAAGTGCTCGCGGCGCAGCTCGGCCCAGCGCTCCACGTCCAGCACGCCTCCTCCTGGCTCCCGGTCGACATGACCGAGCCAGGCTCACCACCACCCCGGACGCCTCGCCACCGCCCACCAACGGGGGGTCAATTCTCAACCGGCGAAGGGGGGTCAGTTTTTACACCGGCGCCGACAGCTAGGGGGACTCGAACCCCCGACCTCCTGGGTGCGATCCAGGCCCGGGCACCTCACTGCGTGTCGTGCGGTTCCGTTTGGCTCAGGCGCCGGGAATCTGGCTGGGGTGGCGTGTGGCTGAGCGTCGTCCTGTGCCGCGGTTGCTTGACTCCTGCTTGACTCCGGCCGGGCAGCCGTGTGCCGCTTGGCGTCCGTCTTCAAGACATGGAGCCTTCGCGCCGTCTCTCGGCATCTTCCGTCCCATCGAGTCGTCGGGAGATCCACCATGCCGAGTCCTGAAAAGCGGGTCCGCGTTGAGCGCGGCCTTTACAAGACAGGGAACCTCTATTACGCCTGCGCCACGCCACCGGGCTCGCGCGCCGCGATCTGGAAGGCCTTGGGGGCGGTCAATCTCATGGAGGCCAGACGGCTACGCGACAAGTTCTGCGCCGAGGTCCAGGGCGCACCGGCAGCATCGCTGAGCGCGACTCGCCGCACGTTTGGAGATTTCGCCGGCCGAGTGGCTCGCCGAACAGCTTGCTCGCAGGAACGCCGGCGAGATGTCGCCCCGGACATACGAGGGATACGAGCTCGGTCTTCGACGCCACGTGCGTCCGGCCTTCGGCGCATGGCAGGTTCGGGCAATTGGGCCTGCGGACCTGGTCGCGTGGATGAGGAAGTTGCGAAAGGCCGGCTACGGCCGCATTCGATTCACAACTACGGGCGTTCGCTTCACCTCGTACTGACGCACGCGGTGCGTCAGGGCCTGATCGCGAGCAGCCCTGCGGACCGTCTGACCTCAGCTGAGCGTCCAAAGCCGGGATCGGGTCGGCGCCGGTTTCTCGATCGCCATGAGATCGGGTTGCTGATCGACGCTGCGCCCGACCGTTACCGCGTCGCGATCGCGTGCGGACCGTTCTCGGGGTTGCGGCTTTCGGAGATGCTCGGGCTCACATGGGGCGACATAGACACGCGCGGAGCGATGCTCCGCGTCCGCCATCAGATGGGCCGCGACGGCAAGCGGCGAGCGCTCAAGCCGACGGCGGCACGCCGCGACGTGATCCTGATCGCCCAACTGGGGAATGAGCTTCGCAAGCTGCGACTGGCTTCGCCGTACTCAAGCGACGAGGACCTCGTCTTCTGCAGCACCGCCGGCAGGACGATCGGTCACCGCAACCTGACGGCGCGCGGGCTGGAGAAGGCAGCGATGCATGCCGGGCTGAAGGGCGTCACGTTCCACGTGCTTCGCCATACGTTCGCGAGCATCCTGATCGCCAACGGTCACGACCCCGTGTTCGTCTCGCGCCAGCTCGGTCACGCGAACGCCGCGATCACGCTGAAGGTGTATGCGCACCTCTTTGACGCCGAGCGCCACGCCGACGAGGCTCGCACACGGCTCGAGGCCGACTACGGTGCGCTACTCGCGCGCGACTGAGCCAGCGTCAGCGGAGACCGACATAGGCGAGCGGCGCGCCCGGCGTCAGCCGCGGCGCATATCCGGCGGGACAGCGCCGAATCTAGGCGGCGCTACGCCGGGAGTCGATCTCGCGACCGAGCTCGGCAACCGAGATGCCCAACGCGTCGATGATGCTAAGGACCGTGGTCCAGCCAGGATTGACTTGCGCTCGCTCTACGCGCGCGACCGCTGCCACGGTAAGGCCGGCATCGTGGGCGAGCGCTTCTTGTGAGCGGCCCTGCCGCTCACGGGCGAGGCGCAAGACGTGCGCGAGATGCGGGTCGGCGCGCGCGTGCGGAGCCATCCGTTGCAGGTTCAGTGGTCCCAGCCTCGTAAGCAAGGCATAGTGGTGCTGGTACGATTGTGCTAAAACGGCCATGCTAGGGAGGATGGATCTGTCGGGGCTGGGCGCCGCCAATGACGTCAATTACACGGCCGAGCGGGTGCTGCACGCGTCCGCGCGATCGCCTCCGCGTGACCGCTGGTTCTCTGGCTCGCGACAGCTCGGAGATGGGAACGCGGCGTCACGTTGAAGGTTTACGCGCACTTGTTCGATGCTGAGCGCCATCCCAGCAACGCGCGGGAGCGGCTCGAGGCGGATTACGGGGGCCTGTTCGGCTAGAGCGGGCATCCTGCTGATCGACGGGCAGCGTGCTCGGCCGGGCGCCGCGAGACCGGGGTCGGCACCGAGATTCGCCACGAAGTCAAGAGAGCTCGACCGCGCGGGGATAGCCGAGAGCACCCCCGTCCGACGGGCCGGCGACACCGTCGGCTCAAGACCTGACAAAGGTGTGGCGTCGGGCGACGTGATCTGTTAGACCAAGCAGACCACGACCCGGGGGAAGAGATGAGAACGCGCTCGATCGTTGCTTCTGCTGCTGTCGCGGTCGCGATCACGGCCTCGGGAACAGCCTCGGCCGCAGCGGGCGGCAACGGGGGTGGTTTCAAGACCGGGCAGCCGTCGATGCTCACGCCGGTCAAGCCGGGCGTGACTGCGACGCCGCTGCTGACGGTCGGAGACGTGCTCTCGAGCGGGTATCGCTTCGAGTCGATCCCGGACGGTATCTCCGTTCGCACGAAGGGCCGCGGGCGGGCCGATCTGTTCGTCAACCACGAGACCAGCAAGGCGCCGTTCCCGTACAACTCGGCAAACCCGACCGCCGCCAACGGGGAGAACGACTTCGACAACGCGCAGGTCAGCCGGCTGATCCTCAACCAGCACTCGGCCGGCGTGCTGAACGGCTCGTTCGTCATCCCGAGCAGAATGGGCTACCAGCGGTTTTGCTCCAACTACCTCGCGACCGCGAAGGAGGGGTTCGACCGCGAGATCCTCTTCACGAACGAGGAGTCGCCCGACTACTTCTACCGCCGGCTGGACTCCTGGCCGCCCGTGATCGGCGACCCGGCAGAGGAGGAGGCCGGGCTCGTCGTCGCGCTCGACGTCAAGACCGGCAAGCAGAAGCCGATCTACGGCATGGGCAGGCACAACCACGAGAACAGCGTGTCGATCCCCGGATACGGCAAGCCCGCCGTGTTCTCGGGCGACGACACGTTCACCAGCGGTCCGCTCAGCACCGCGGCCACCCCTGTCCCCGGGCTCGGGGTCGTCCCGTCGCAGTCACAGCTGTACTCCTACATCGCGCCGAGCACGGATGCGCTGATGGCCGATCAGGGCGACCTCTGGGCGTTCGTCTCCGACACGCCCGGCGTGAGGAACTACTACGACGTAACCCCGAATTCCGGGCAGGTGGTCACCGGCCACTTCATCAAGGTGCCGAAGGACATCGCCACCGGAAAGAACGCCGACGGCTCGGAGCTCAAGGCGGCCGACAAGGGCTTCCCGCCGCCGCCCAACAACCTCTCGCAGTGGCAGACGGACCTGCGGTCCGCCACGCCGCTGGGCATCGACGGACCCCAGTGGGTGCTCGAGTATTGGAGCGAACTCAACAACGTGTTCCAGTTCGTGCGCGTCGAGGACATCGCCTACGACAAGCGACCCGGCATGGGCAATGTGGTCTACATCGTCGACTCAGGGCGCGGCCGGCTGGGGACCGCGAGCCTGGACACGCCGAACTTCAGGTCGACCAACGGCCGCGTCTGGAAGATGGTGCTCGACCCGAACGACCCCACGAAGGTGACCGCGCTCACCGTGTTCGTGGAGGGTGACGACAACCCGGTCAAGACGCCGACCGAGGTACATCAGCCGGACAACATCGAGTCCACGCCGACCGGCCTGCTGCTTACCGAGGACCCGGGGTCGAGCCAGCAGTATCCGGTCGATCCGGCGGGCAACCCCGATCCACCCGACACACGGGCGACCACGGCACGGCTCTGGAAGGTTCCGTTCGCGGGCGCGCCCGAGATCGTCGTGAAGATCGATCAGTCGGCCGACGGCGGCCCCACCGACGTCGATGGCCGTCCGCGCGCCAACCTAGGAGCGTGGGAGACGAGCGGCATCGTCGACGCGACAGCCGCCTTCGGCCCCGGCGCGTACCTCATCGACGTGCAGGCGCATACCCTGTGGATCGAGAAGGCGCCGGGCGACGACAACAACGGCGACGGTCAGCCCGACTTCACATACAAGCGAGAAGGCGGGCAGCTGGCGCTGCTCCACATACCGGGGACGTAAGGCTCCGGAAGCGAAGACGGGGGCGCCTCCCCCCGGTCTCCCGTCTCCGCTTCTTCGCTTCCGCGGGGTGCTCTGCGGCAGCGGGCGGGTCCGTCTGAACGACCTGTTCGAAGCCGACCGTTCACGAACGACATCATCCATCGGCTCAACGCGGCCTCGGTGACGCCGTTGAATCGCGAGGACATCTACGCGCTTGCGTCTGCCCTCGTGGCCCATGGTGGCTCCTGAGGCCGCGATGGAGGTATCGGCGCTCGGGAGACGAAGGCGGCTTCATGCTCGATCGCGTCGTGCTCGACACGCGCCCTGGCCGGGTCGTCGGGGCCCTGGTCGCCTGGCTGGTCCTCGCCGTGATCACCGGGCTCGTCGTGTTGTGGCCGAACGGCGATCCAGTCCCGCCGCCAGCGGTGCCGCAGGTCGCGTCCACCGAGCGAGCAACGGTTGTCGCGATCGCGGCCGGGGATTGCGAGGCGTGGGCTGGCCCGGGATGCCAGCTCGCCGAGGTGGAACTGGACACCGGTCGCCTCACGGGACGGCGCTCGTTTGTGACCTTGCCCGACGATCGCTCGGCCCCGCGGCTCTCGCGTGGAGACCGGATCCGCGTGACCCGGAACGTGATCGTCGGATCTGACGGCCAGCCGGCGGAGGTCATCGCGCTCGACGATCCCTCGCAACAGCCGTTTGCCTTCGTGGACTTCGAACGGTCGGCGCCGCTGCTCGCGCTCGCGTTGCTCTTCGGCGCGCTGGTTGTCGTTCTCGGCCGCTGGCACGGAGCGCGCGCGCTCGTAGGCCTCGGGTTGAGCCTCGTGTCCGTCACCGAGTTCCTCGTGCCGTCCATTCTCGACGGGAACCCGCCGCTCGCCGCAGCGCTGGTGGGTGGGCTCGCGGTGATGGTCGTGACACTTACATTCGCCCACGGGATCGGACTCACGAGCCTGGCGGCGATGCTCGGAACTGCGGCCGCGCTGGTGTTGACCGCGCTGCTTGCTCTTGCCGCTGTCCGCGCGACGGATATTTCAGGCCTTTCGAGCGAGCAGGCGACCCTGCTGCTCGCCGGCATCGATCAGGACATCTCGCTCCAAGGACTGGTGCTCGCCGGCATGGTGGTCGGGGCGCTCGGCGTGCTCGACGACGTAACCGTCTCGCAGGCTTCGACGGTGCTGGCGTTGCGCCGCGCGAACGAGCAGCTCGGCTTCCGGCGGCTCTTCAGCGGCGCGCTTGCCGTCGGCCGCGACCACCTCGGCGCGACGATCAACACGCTGGTGCTCGCCTACGCCGGCGCTGCGTTGCCGGTGCTGCTGATCTTCCACACCAGCTCCACGCCGTTCAGCGAGGCCGTGAACCGCGAGCCGGTCGCCGAGCAGATCGTCGCGATGTTGGTCGGCTCGATCGGCCTTATCGCCGCGGTGCCCCTCACGACCGCCGTCGCCGCCGGGCTGGCGGCTGCGCTTCCGGTCGCCGCGATGCCGGCCGCGCCACGTAACGCACACGTACACTGAGCCCGCGGTCGGTAGCAGGAAAATTAGGCCGGCTCGGCATGATGTGGCTTGCCTCCTCCAGTCCAACGCGCCTCCTCGTGTGCGCCGTGGCCGTGCTTGCGGCGAGCCACGCTGGCTGTAGGAACGACACGGCGGGGAGCGGTCTTCCGCTCAAGCTGGTCGAGGACCTGCCGCTTCCCGGCGCAACGTCGCGTTTTGACTACGCGAGCGTCGACTCGACACGTCACCGGCTGTTCTTCGCCGACCTGGGCGACGGCCGGCTGACGGTGGTCGACACGCGCGCGCGGCGTGTCGTTCGGCGCGTCCCAGGCATTCCCGGCGCGCATGGGGCGTTGGTCGTGCCGGGGCTGCGTCGCGTGTACGTGACCGCCACGGACACCCAGGAGCTCGTGACGGTCGACGAGCGGACGTACCGGGTCCTGGCTCGCACGGGGACGGGCGACTTTCCGGATGGAATCGCCTACGACCCGGAGACCGGTTCGGTGTTCGTGTCGAACAAGACTGGCGAGAGCGAGACGGTGATCGAGGCCGCGAGTGGCCGGGTTCTCGCAACCGTGCCGCTGGGAGGAGCCGCAGGGAACGTCCAGTACGACCCGGTCGACCGCAGGATGCTTGTCAACGTGCAGTCTCGGGCAGAAGTCGCGGCCATCGACCCGGCGACGCGCAACGTCGAGCGGCGCTTTCCAGTCGGCGGCGACTGCGACGGCAACCACGGGCTGCTCATCGATCCTCCGGCACGCCTGGCGTTCATCGCGTGCGAGGACAGCGCGCGGCTCGTGGTGCTCGACCTGCGCGCGGGCCGATTGACAGCGAGTTTCCCCGTCGGCGATCAGCCCGACGTGCTCGCCTTCGATCCCGGTCTGGGCCGCCTCTACGTAGCGGCCGAGAGCGGCGTCGTTGCGGTCTTCGTCCGGCGCGGCCGCACGCTCGAGCCGCTCGGCAAGGAGTTCCTTGCGGACGGCGCCCACACCGTCGCCGTCGATCCGCAGACGCATGAGGTGTTCTTCCCGCTGACCGACATCGACGGCGAACCGGCTCTCAGGATCATGGCGCCCCGTTGACTAGAAGCGCGACAGGAGCGATCGTCAGCGGCGGATCCGACGGCGCCGAACCGCTGAGCCGCCGGCGCTTGGGCTGGTCAGCTTCGCCGTCTCGAACATCATCACGACCACGGCGGCGTCCGACGCACCCTCGGCGTGCGCGCCTTGCGCGCGGCGCCTGGCGGCAGCCTCCCCGACCTTCTCGAGCTCGGCGAGTAGCTTGTTGCATGCCGTCGCCGCCGCCTGCCAGCCCTTGGCGTCGAGACGCAGGCTGGTCCGCGTCAGGTTCGCCTGGCCGCGATCAATCCGCCCGTGGCCGCGGACGCGCGCGCGTAGTCGTTCGACCGTTTGCAGCGCCGCAGCGACGGTGGCCTGCTTTGCGATGGGCGGCGCCGAAGCCTAGGCCTCGGCAGACACGCGCGGCCGAACCTTCGCGCTGTAGTGGTGAACGATCGCGCCGCGGACTTGGCTCTCCCGAACCAGTTCGATCATGCCGCAGTCATGCAGCGTGCGCACGTGGTAGCTGACCGTTCCGAGCGTCGCGTCGAGCCAGTCGGCCAGCTCGCGCGGCGACGCCGTCCGCTCTTGCAGCAACGCAAGGATCCGCACTCGCAGCGGATGGGTGAGCGCTTTCACGCAGCGCGGACCGTCGATGCTCGGAGCACCGGTCGCAGACACGACAGGCACGAGCCTACGTGGGAATCCGCTGGCGTGGCCTCGTCGAACGCGGCGTAAAGATCGACGGAACAGGCGCACCGGACGCGCGCGACGTCCGCAGGCGGCCCGGGGTTGTGCGGAACCGCAATGCGGGCATCATGGTCGCCGGAGAGATGACGACGTTCGGAGCGTTCAACGGACGGCGCCGGCGCGCTGTGCGCTGCGTGCAGGCGGTGCTCCCAGGGCTGGTACTTGATCGCATGGCCGACCTCGGCATGGGCTCACAACCTGGGCTTCAGGAGCGATCCCAACCGCCCCGTGATCGATTACGTGTGGCTCGGGTTCCTGCACATGGCGACCGGCTGGGATCACCTGCTGTTCATTACGGGAGTCGTCCTGCTGGCCGGCACATTAGGTCGCGCCACCAAGCTGATCTCCCTGTTCGTCGTTGGACACAGCGCGACGCTGCTGGTGGCGTCGATCGCGGGATGGCGGCTCAATCCCGTGGTCGTCGACGTGGTGATCGCGCTCAGCGTAGCCTACGTCGGTGGCCAGGGCGTCCGGTGGGCGCCCCTCGAACTGGCGGGCAGTCGGCGCGGTCGTGTTCGGGTTCGGGCTCGTGCATGGCCTCGGGCTCTCCACGCGGCTGCAGGACCTCGGCCTGCCTGAGGATGGAATCGTCGGGCGGGTGGTGCTGTTCAATGTCGGCGTCGAGCTTGGCCAGCTCGCGGCGCTGTCGGTGATCGTCGGTGTCGGGACGTTCCTGGGCCGCCGCGTTCCGCGGCTGGCCAGTGCGTCTCGCGTCGCATTCGCGTCGCTGGTCGCGGCCGGTCTGGTTGCTGCCGCTGTGCTCTCGTTTCCATCCGAGAACTCCCGTGATGACAACGAGTCGCTCGCGGACACGGGCGCTGCGTCGACGTCGTGCAAGGAAGCGGGCTATGAGCCGCCGCCGTTCCTCGGGGGTGGCCATCCGGCGAAGAGCTTCTACGAGCCGGGCGAGAAGGCCAGCGGTAACGATCTCGTGCACGTCATGTACGACGGCTATGTGATCGTCACATACGCGGATGACCTGCCCTCTCGCAAGCGGCAGGAGCTCGAGGAGTGGGTCCTGAAGGGAGAGCTGGCGGTCATTGCGGCGTCCGACGATGACCAGGTCGAGCCGATACGCGCCGTCACGGCGCGCCGGCAGCTCACCTGCTCGGCCGTCGACCTGGCAGGCCTGAGGAGCTTCCGCGATCGCTGGTTCGAATCGCTGCGCGGCTAGCTCGATCCCGCACGACGCCCGCGACGGTGACCGCCAAGCTGGCGCAAATCCGTGGTTAGCGCCGTTGCCGCACCGGATACGATGAGCGCAGGTCGCTCACGACTGGGGTTTGAGGGGGGACACGCGATTCGCGCAGCAAACCGGTCGGCGCTCGCCGTCGCGGGTGCTGTACTCGCTGTGGCACTGCTGGCCTCGACGGCGTTCGCCCACGCCGACCTGCTCCGGCTCTCGCCCCGGGACGGTCAGGTTCTGAAGCGGTCGCCGCGAGCGGTCGTATTGACGTTCGACGAGGGCATCGAGGCGGCGTTCCTGCGACTTCAGGTAAAGGACGCTGCCGGTCGCCGCGTCGACCGCGGCGAGCCGTACCATCCCGAGGGGCGCGAAGAGCTGGTCGCCGTTCGGCTCGAGCCGGAGCTTGAGGGCAGGTACTCCGCGAGCTATCGCGTCATCTCCGAAGACGGCCACCCCGTCACCCAGCGGACGACGTTCAGGGTGCGACCGCCCGCGTCAGAGGAAGACCAGACGTCTGAGGATGGGGCGGTTCCGCCGGCTGACGACGAGGGCGCGATGCCACCTGCGCGAGATGACGGCGCTATGCGGGCGCCCTCGGGCGAGGCGTCAGGCCATGAAGAGGGCGAGGCAGGCGGGATCACGAGCGCCGCGTTCGCCACGGCACGCGGTCTGGGCTATCTGGCGATGGCGCTCACCGTCGGCGGACTCGTGTTCCTGCTCGTCGTCTGGCTGCCGGCGCTAGCGCGCGTCGCGGGGGCGGACGCGGAGTGGACCCGGCTGTCGGCGCGCTTCGCGCGGCGGGCGCGCCGCATCGTTCTCGGCGCAGCGTTCCTCGGGGTGGTCGCCACGGCGCTTGCGATCGTGCTCGAGGGAGCAACGGCCGCGGGCGTCTCGTTCTGGGCGGCGCTCGATGCCGATGTGCTCGAGGTCGTCTCCGAGACGCGGGTCGTCGAGGCGTGGAGCGCCCGCTTGATCGTCTGGCTCGTGCTGGCCGCGCTGATCGTGGCGATCATCCGGCCGAGCCGCATGCTGGTCCTGCGGCGAACGGCGCTGGGCGCCCATGGAACGGCGCTGGGCCCGGGCCCATCGCGGGCGCAGTCGCTCGTGCTGTTCGCGGCGATCGCGGCGCTGGCGATGACCGCGCCGCTCGCCGGGCATGCTGCATCGCACTCGCCGCGCGGGCTGCTCGCCGGAGCTGACACGGTGCACCTGCTGTGTATGTGCACGTGGCTCGGGGGCCTGGTGATGCTGGTGCTCGCGCTTCCGCTCGCGGCTCACGCGTTGGTCCCCGAGGATCGGGCACCGCTGATGGCGACGGTCGTCGGCCGCTTCTCGCGGATGGCGATGTTCATGGTCGCGCTGCTTCTGCTCTCCGGGATCGTCAACTCGGTCGTTCTGGTCGCGTCGTTTGACGCGCTCGTCGAGACCGCCTACGGCCGGCTCGTGCTCGCCAAGATCGCGGTGTTCCTCGCGCTGATGTCGCTCGGCGCGTTCAACCAGCGGCGGATGCTGCCGCAGCTGAGGACGCTGGCCGCTCGCGGCGAATCGCCCGAACGGGCGGGGACGGTGCTGCGACGAGCCGTGGCGCTGGAGATCGGCTTGGTCGTTGTCGTGCTCGGCTTGACGTCGGTGCTCGTCGCCACGCAGCCCGCGGCGACGGGCTGAACAGTCGATGCGGTTAGTGCGAGCGTCGCGCCGTGTAGGCGCCGCTGATGAGCGCCCAAAGCGCTGACGGACAGATCGGTGAGGATCCGTTCCTGCTAACCATTGGTGGGCATGCCGAGGGGGAAGAACAACCGCGCCGACGCGCGCGCTGAATCTCCGCTGTCGCAGCCCGCCGCGACTCGACGCGTCAGCGAGTCGGACGGAAGGCCTCCGGTGGCGCCTTTGCTCGTTGTGATCGCGGTGCTCTTGATCGGCGGCATTCTCGCTCTGGTGCTCTTCGGGGGCGGCTCGTCCGACAAGGAGGCCTCGGTCTCCCCGAGCGAGGACGTCCAGCTTGCGGTGCCGTGGATCGACCCGGATCGCCCGCCGCCGGTCGTGGGCGCGGTGGACACCAATCCGGCCGACGACAGCCTGTGGCTCGGGACCAACACCGGGTTGTTCCGCGTACCGCCCGAGGGCGGCGAGCCGGAGAAGGTCACGGGCATGCTGAGTACGAAGCAGTACGGGGAAGGCGAGATCTCGCAGGAGCTCGCGATTCGCTTCGAAGGACCAAACCGCATTCTGGCCTCAGGACATCCGCCGTCGGAGTCCTCGCTGCCACCGGCGCTCGGGCTGATCCGCTCCGACGATGCTGGCAAGACGTGGTCAGAAGTCTCCGAGGTCGGGCGCGCGGACTTTCACGCGCTGCAGCTCTCGGGAGACACGCTCGTGGCGGGGCGCTTCGGGGAGGCCGGGATCAGCGTCAGCCGAGACGTTGGGACGACATTTGAGAACCGCACGCCGCCGGACCCGTTGGTAGATCTCGCGGTTGACCCCGACGACGTACACCGCTGGGTCGCCACGACGGCGACCGGCTTGTTCACCAGTCGCGACGAGGGGAAGACCTGGCGCCAGGTCGATCCGGTCCCGAACAGCTGGCTGACCTGGCCGGTCGGACCCGACCTCTACAGAATCGACCCGGACAGCGCCGTGTGGCACAGCGCCGACGGAGGCAGGACGTGGGAGCAGCGCGGCTCGACCGGCGGCGAGCCGCAGGCGCTCGGCGCCGGGGCGCCCGAGCAGCTTTACACGGTCCTACTCGACGGCACTGTCAAGCAGTCAGACGACGGCGGCAGGAGCTGGACTGACCTCGTGACGCCGTGAGCAGCGGGACTCGAGCCCCACGGCCGAGCTCAGGCCGCGCCAGGGCCGGTGATCGCGGGGTAGTGTGAGCTCACCGTGCGCCACGACGCCCACGTGATGCGCAGGATGACGAGCGTGATCGCCAGGCCGATCAGCGGGTCGGCGACCTCGAGCCCGGCGGCGAGGGCGCCGGCGCTCGCGACCACGGCGAGGCTCACGTACGCGTCGGCGCGCGCGTGTGCACCATCAGCGACGAGCGCAGGACTGTCCAGCCGGCGTCCGGCGCGACTGCGGACGATCGCGGCGAGCCAGTTGCCGGCGCATCCGACCGCTCCGGCGAGCGCGAGTGCCCCGAGATGCTCGACGTCGCGCGGATCGATCAGCCGGTCGATCGCCTCGTAGCCCGCGACGCACGCGCTAACGAAGATCGCGAGCACGACGGCCAGGCCGGCGACGCGCTCCGCTCGTGCGCTGCGCAGCGCGAACGCGATCGCCAGCGGGATCGCGGTCGCGGCGTCGCCGAAGTTGTGGATCAGGTCCGCCAGCAGCGCGACGGACCCCGACGCGACGAACACCAGCGTCTGTGCGATCGCGGTCGCGCCAAGGATGAGCAGCGCGAGCCCGAGCGCCCGCAGACCCTCGCGCGAGCGCTTGAGCGACTCGTCTACGAGCCCGTGGCTGTGGCGGTGGCCGTGGGTCGTCACGCCATCCGCTCCGTTGCCGGGGTCGGCAGCGCGACGGGCGCCGGCGGGTGCACGTGCTCGTGATGGTGCCGCACGGCGCCGAGCAGGTCGGCGAGGTGGTGGTCGTGCAGCGCGTAGTAGACGTGCCGTCCGTCGCGCCGCGCGCGCACCAGGCGCAGCGATCGCAGCAGCCGCAGATGGTGAGAGGTCGCACTCAGGCTCAGGCCGGCGGCCGCGGCAAGCCGCTCGACCGTGCAGTCACCTTCGAGCAGCTCCGCAAGCAGGCGCAGACGACCCGGCGACCCGAGCGCCTTGAGCGTCTCGGCGAGCTCCTCGGCTTCCGCAGCGCCGAGCGGGCGGGTGACGGGGCCGTGTTCGGTTGAATGCGGCATAGTGCCGAGAGTACACATATGAGCAAGATCTCAACCATTACCGGCCGAGCGGCAACGCCTGAGTGACGCGCCGGACCGCGGTCGTACTGACGCTCCTCCTGTCGGGGCCGCTGTGGCTGCCGGCCACGGCGCTCGCGCACGGGCTCGTCGGCAAGCAGGATCTGCCGATCCCGCGCTGGCTGTTCGCATGGGCGGCCGCGACGGTCCTGGTGGTCTCCTTCCTTGCCCTCGCCTTGCTGTGGCCGACCGCGCGCCTCCAGCACGCACGCGATTGGAGGCTGACGCCGCTGCCGCGGCTGCTCGACCCGCTGTGCGGAGCACTCGGCGTGACCGTCTTCGCGATCGCCGTGTACGCGGGCCTGGCGGGCAACCAGTCCGCGAGCGCGAACCTACTCCCGACGCTCATGTTCGTTCTGTTCTGGGTCGGGATCCCGTGTGCGTCGTTCGTATTCGGCGACGTCTTCCGGGCGTTCAACCCGTGGCGGGCCATCGGTCGCGTGAGCGGCTGGCTCGCCGTGCGCGCCGCTGCGCGCGGCGTCCTGCCCGAACCACTGGAGTATCCGCGGCGCCTGGGGTACTGGCCGGCGGCGGCCGGAATTCTCGCCTTCGTATGGATCGAGCTGGTATATACCGGCCGCAGCGATCCCGGCGCGCTCGCGATCCTGGCGCTCGCCTATGCACTCGTGCAATGGGTCGGAATGACCATCTACGGCGTCGAGGCGTGGAGTCGCGCGGCCGACGCGTTCGGCGTCTACTTCGCGCTCTTCGCGCGCCTTTCGCCGCTGCGCTGGACGCGACGGGCGCTGTTCGTGCGGCCGCCTGTGGCGGGCGCAGCCCAGCTCGCGGTGAACCCTGGGACGGTCGCGCTGGTTTGTACCGCGATCGGCACCACGAGCTTCGACGGGTTCTCGCAGACCGGCGCGTGGAACTCGATCGCGCAGACGCTGCAGGACGCGTTCCGCGAGCTCGGGCTCAGCCCCGGAAACGCACTCGAGCTGGCGTTCACGCTCGGGTTGATCGTCGCCGTGGTAGTGATCTTCAGCTTCTACCGCCTGGGCATCGAGGGGATGCGGACGGTCGATCCGAGCCGATCTACGAACGAGCTCGCCGGCGCGTTCGCCCACTCGTTGATCCCGATCGCGCTCGCCTACGTGATCGCGCACTACTTCGGGCTGCTCGCCTATCAGGGGCAAGCGATCGGATTCCTTGTCTCAGACCCGCTCGGCGAAGGCTCGGATCTGTTCGGCACCGCGAACCGCGCGATCGACTACAGCTGGCTCAGCGCGACCGCGGTCTGGTACGTCCAGGTCGTAACGCTGGTCGTCGGCCACGCGATCGGGCTCGCGCTCGCGCACGATCGTGCGCTGGTGCTCTACGGCAGCGGGCGGGAGTCCGTCCGCTCCCAGTACTGGATGCTCGGCGTCATGGTCGGCTTCACATGCCTCGCGCTCTGGCTGCTCTCCTCGCAGGCGTGACCGAAATCCTCATCAGCAGGGAATCGCGATCGCCGGCTCTCGGCGCCGTCCGCGGTACGGCGTATGCCTTATACGATCATGGCGGATGCCGCCCGGCCGCTGGTCCCGCTCGACGCGCATCCGCTCGAGTCGCGGGAGTTTTGGCACGTCTGGGCCGTTTTCACAGCTCGCGTAGCCAAATCCCAAGGCCGTGATCGGTCGCCGAAACGAGAGCAACCCCCGCGTAGCACGGGTTCTCGGAATGGAGCTAGGGGGACTCGAACCCCCGACCTCCTGGGTGCGATCCAGGCGCTCTCCCAACTGAGCTATAGCCCCGCGTTTTGCGGTGCCGAGGCAGGAGATCGGCCCGCGACGGCCAACCGATTGTAGCCGGGTGTCCTACGCTCGCGGGCGCCCGCGTAGGCTGAGCCGTCACGGATGCACGTGAGCTTTCGCAACCGCCTCACCTTCTTCTTCCTGCTGCTGGTGATCCTGCCGGTGCTGGCCGTGGCGTTCGTCGGCGTCCTGATCGTGCGCGACTCCGAGGAGGGGAAGACGGACGCCGCCCTCGACCAGGCGGAAACGGCGGCGCGCGGGCTGGAGCGCGAGCTGCGCACCCGCGCACAGACCGTCGCGAAGACCGTCGGGCGGGATCGGGCTCTGGCGATGGCGGTCCGCGACGGCGACCGCGCGGCGCTCAAGCGGCGGCTGGAGGACCTCGCGCAGCGCGGTGGGGCGGTGCGCGTGCGGCTCACCCTCCGCGGTCAGGAGCCGGTCGAGGCCGGCTCCGGCGATGCGGTCGCGCCCGCCGTCAGCGACGTCGTCGACGCCGACGAGGACGAACCCGCCGGCCGCATGAGCCTGTCCGTCAGCACGGCCGACGACTACGCGGACCTGCTCCGGCGCGTGACCGGCCTGGCCGTGCTGCTGACGCAGGGCGACCGGATCGTCGCCGGCAGCGTGGACACGGACGAGCCGCGCGAGCTGCCGGAGCGCGGCGAGGCCGAGCTAGAGGGCGAGAAGTACCGCATCGCAGGATTCGCGACCCGCGCGTTCGATGGCGGGATCCGCGTGCGGGTGCTCGAGGAGGAGGACGAGGTCAACGACGCCGTCTCGAAGAACGCGATCTTCGTCGGCGTCATCCTCGTCGCGTTCCTGATCTGCGCGCTCGCGTTCGCGCTCACCGCGGCGCGCTCGCTCCAATCGCAGATCGGGCGCCTGCTGACGGCCGCACGCAACATCGGCAAGGGCGATTTCTCGGTCCAGGTCCCGACCGAGGGCAACGACGAGTTCGCCGCGCTCGGCAACGAGTTCAACTCGATGGCGCGCCAGCTCGAGACGCGGCTGGAGGAGCTGCAGCTCGAGCGCGCCCGGCTCCAGGAGACCGTCCGGCGGGTCGGCGAGTCGCTCGGCAAGGGCCTGGACCGCGACGCGCTGCTGGGGATCGTCGTCCAGACGGCCGTCGACGGGGTCGGAGCCGAGTGCGGGCGCGTCGTGATGCGCCGGTCGCCGAACGGCGCGCTGTCGGAGGCCGCGCGCGCCGGCAACGTCTCCTCCTACATGGCCGCTGTGCAGGCCGCCGAGGCCGCCGCGCTGGAGGCCGGGGAGGCGGCCGAGACGCAGATCTCGGGCGCGAACGCGCTCGCGCGCCCGCTCCAGGCGCCGGAGCCCGACGAGGGCGTGCTCGGCGTGATCTCGATCGCGCGTCCCGGAC
>Ga0126314_10000587_pt1 | contig 17343 bp, 18 predicted proteins | sample Plot105B_FD_92535 | JGI IMG/M metagenome (GOLD analysis project Ga0126314, IMG submission 92535) | Serpentine soil microbial communities from UC McLaughlin Reserve, CA, USA - Plot105B | ecosystem: Environmental > Terrestrial > Soil > Grasslands | place: USA: UC McLaughlin Reserve, Lake County...
CGAGGAGCTCGAGGCCAGGGCGTACGAGCTCGCGGGCGAGGAGTTCATGCTCGGCTCGACGCAGCAGGTTGCGCGGATCCTGTTCGAGAAGCTCGAGCTGACGCCGGGCCGCAAGGGCAAGACGGGCTACTCCACGGACACGCGGGTGCTGCGGTCGATTCGCGGCGAGCACGAGATCATCGGCGTGGTCGAGGAGTGGCGCGAGTACTCGAAGCTCCTCAACACCTACCTCGAGCCGCTGCCGACGCTCATCGGCGAGGACGGGCGCTTGCACACGACGTTCAACCAGACGGTCGCGGCCACCGGTCGCCTCTCGACCACCAGCCCGAACCTGCAGGCGATCCCGATCCGGACGGAGCTCGGCCGCGAGATCCGCTCCGCGTTCGTCGCCGAGGCCGGCCACAAGCTGCTCTCCGCCGACTACTCCCAGGTGGAGCTGCGCATCCTCGCCCACGTCTCGGGCGAGCCGAAGCTACGCGAGGCGTTCGAGGCCGGCGAGGACGTCCACGCCGCGACCGCCGCCGAGGTGCTCGGCAAGGATCGCGCGACGCTGACGAAGGACGAGCGCAACGTCGCGAAGATGGTCAACTTCGGGATCATCTACGGCATCTCCGCGTTCGGGCTCTCGGAGAACCTCGAGATCCCGCGCGAGGAGGCGCAGACGTACATCGACGCCTACCTCGCGCGCTTCCCGCACGTGCAGGACTTCATCCAGCGCACGATCGAACAGGCCGCCCGCGACGGCTACGTGACGACGCTGCTCGGGCGCAGGCGGCCGGTCCCGGAGATCCGCGCGTCGAACCGGCAGACGCGCTCCCTCGGCGAGCGCCTAGCGGTCAACTCGGTCATGCAGGGCACCGCCGCCGACGTGATCAAGAAGGCGATGGTCGCGATCCACCGACGCCTGCGCGAGGAGGGACGCGCGGCGCGGCTCGTGCTGCAGGTACACGACGAGCTGCTGCTCGAGGTGCCGGAGGCCGACGTCTCGGCTGCGAGGGATCTCGTGCGCGCGGAGATGTGCAGCGCGTACCCGCTCGACCCGCCGCTCGAGGTCGACGTCGGCACGGGCGACGACTGGCACGACGCCAAGCGCTGACGTTTACGAGGGCGGTGCTCGTCTGCGGTGGGCGGCCGCAGCGCGACGACGGTCGCCGCACCGCCGCGCCGCGCGAGCGCGTGGAAGCGCTGTGAGATGAGGCAGGCCTCCGCGTCGAGCAGGCGCGTGAGCTCTCGGCACGCGACGCGCAGCATGCGCTGCGAGACGTGCTCCGAGGCGATCGCGCGGGAGAGCGAGACCAGTCGCGAGAGTGGCTCGGCACTTGCGATCACCTCGGCCGGCCGCTTGGCTGCGGCGCGGCCGATCGGGTCGGCACTCACGCCGCGACCTCGATCCGGGTGCCGGAGCGCTTCGCGTCGTACATCGCCTCGTCGGCGACGCGCAGCAGCCGCTGTGGCCTCGCGCGACCGGTGCTCGGCGCGATGCCGAAGCTGGCGCTGAGCGTGCGCACGAGCGGGTGGATGTTCCCTTCCACGGCCGTCATGATTCGCCCTACGACCTCGCGGGCGTCTTCCTCGCCGGCGCCGTGCAGCAGCAGCGCGAACTCGTCGCCGCCGACGCGGAAGGCCTGGTCGCCCGCGCGGACGAGCTCGGCGAGCAGCGCCGCGAACAGCGAGAGCACCCGGTCGCCCGCGGCGTGCCCGTGCTCGTCGTTGACCTCCTTGAAGTTGTCCACGTCCAGGAAGACGAGCGCGAGCGGCGTGGCGGCTTCGTCGCAGGTCGCGAGCGCGAGCTCCTCGAGCAGCGCGCGCCGGTTGAGCAGGCGCGTCAGCGGGTCGTGCACGGCGAGGAAGCGCGTCTCCTCGAGCTGGGTCGCCACCGCGAGCGCCTCCATCGCGTGGTTGGCGAAGATGCGCAGAGCCTGCAGGACGTGCTCGCTCGGGACCAGGCGCGAGTGCGGCTCGTCGGCCCACAGCACCCCGCGAACGGCGCCTTCGGCGTCGAGCAGCGGCACGACGAGCCAATGGTGCTCCCAGGCGTGCGGGCCGCGGCCGTTCATGGCCGAGCGGTACACGAGCTGCGTCTCCCCGACACGGCTCTCCGCCTCCTGGCGGGGGACGAGGTAGCAGCCGGCGATGTCGAACTCCGGCTCGAACAGCTTCGAGATCAGCCCGAGCTCGAGCACGGCGGTGCGGCGACCTCGCTCTCGGTACAGCCCGCGGCTGCGACCGGCCGCAGCAGGTGCGTGTCCTCGTCGACGAGCTGGATCAAGACCTTGTCGAACCCGAGCGCCTCGGAGACGGCTCGCAGACCGAGCTCAGCATCGCTTCCGTCGAGATCGTCTGCGGGAGCTGGGACGAGACCCGCAGCAGCTGTTCGAGCCCCGCCCGGTGGCGGTTCGTGCGCACGTTTTCCTGCGCCGCCTCCAGCGCGAGCGCGGCGTGCGACGCGAGCGCGCACGCGACCGCGAGGCGATCGTCGGGCCGGCGGCCGTCGATCGGATTACCGAAGGACATGATCCCGACGGTGCGTCCGTCCGAGTGCTCGAGGGGGACGAAGAGCTCGTCGTTCGGGTGCCACGCGTCCGGTCCGTCGACCGGCGGCCCCGCGGGCGGCACGAAGCGGTCGCCCACGTCCTGCGACCAGTCGAAGGCGTCGTTCGGGATGAAGTAGACGCCGGCGCGCGAGAACCTCGGGACGAGCAGCGGCGCCCAGCTGCTCCAGTCGTAGACCGATCCGAGCAGCGCCGTTCGCACGGCGTCGCTGCCGTGGACGGTCGCAACGTAGAAGTCGTCCCACTCGGGCCGGTAGACGTTCACGACGACCGTCTCGAAGCCCAGCGTCTCCGCGACGACTCGCGCGATCGCGTCGAGCACCGAGTCGACGTCGGCGCCGCTGCGAACGGCCTTCGTGATCTCGAGCAGCGACTGCAGCGAGGCGACCAATTCGCGCGCGCCGACGCCGGCGCGCGTCGCGCGCAGCGCGTGATCGGGAGTGTCCGTCGCTGTCATTGCCGCCGCTGTGTCGCCCAGAGACGCAGAATCGCCTCTGAAAGCCGCGCTCACATCACCCACCTGGGGACAGCTCCGCTCGGCGCGAGGCCAGGCGGCAAGCGGGTACGCGGCTATACTGATCGACTTCTCGATGGCAAGCGAGACCGTGAACCGAGAGGGCATGCAGCTCGACGACGCCTCCGTCTGGACCACGACGGAGGAGGGCGAGCGCGTCCCGAACTACGAGGCGACCTTCCCCACGATCAACGAGGGCGAGGTCGTTCACGGCACCGTCGTGCGGGTGGACAAGGACGAGGTGCTCGTCGACATCGGCTACAAGTCGGAGGGCGTGATCCCGGTCGCCGAGCTGTCGATCCGGCGTTCCGTGAACCCCGCGGACGAGGTCAGCGTCGGCGACGAGATCGACGCCCTCGTGCTGACGAAGGAGGATGCCGAGGGCCGGCTGATCCTCTCCAAGAAGCGCGCGCGCTTCGAGCTGGCCTGGAAGGCGATCGAGAACGCGGCCGAGTCCGAGGATCCTGTCACCGGCCGTGTGATCGAGGTTGTCAAGGGCGGCCTGATCCTCGACCTGGGCGTGCGCGGCTTCCTGCCTGCCTCGCTCGTCGACATTCGCCGCGTCCAGGACCTGGACGAGTTTCTCGGTCAGGAGCTGCGCGCGAAGGTGATCGAGCTCAACCGGTCGCGCAACAACGTCGTCCTCTCGCGCCGCGCAGTCCTCGAGGACGAGCGCAAGGAGATGCGCCAGGCGATCCTCGACCGGCTCAACCCCGGCGACGTGGTCGACGGCCAGATCTCCAACATCGTCGACTTCGGCGCCTTCGTCGATCTCGACGGGATGGACGGCCTGATCCACATCTCCGAGCTTTCGTGGTCGCACGTCAACCACCCGTCCGAGGTGCTCGAGATCGGCCAGGACGTCAAGGTGAAGGTGCTCGACATCGACCGGGATCGCCAGCGGATCTCGCTCGGCCTCAAGCAGACGCAGTCCGACCCGTGGCAGCAGGTGCTGGAGACCTACCACGAGAGCGACGAGGTCGAGGGCAAGGTGACGAAGGTCGTCACCTTCGGCGCGTTCGTCGAGATCATGCCCGGCGTCGAAGGCCTCGTGCACATCTCCGAGCTTGCACAGCACCATGTCGAGAACCCGCGCGAGGTCGTCTCGCAAGGCGATCTCGTCAAGGCGAAGATCATCGAGGTCGATGCGGAGCGGCGTCGCCTCTCGCTTTCGCTCAAGCGGGTCGAGGGCGGCGGGGTGCAGCAGCGCGCGGACGATTCCGAGGCCGTCGAGGGCACTCCGAACCTCGACCTCTCGGAAGAGGTCTTCCCGGAGGGCGCGGCTCCGGGCGACACGGCAGAAGCCGAGGAGCCGGTCGCGGAGGCAACGCCGGAGGGCGCCGCTCCCAGCGAAACGGCAGAAGCCGAGGAGCCGGTGGCGGAGGCAACGTCGGAGGGCGGGGCGGAGGACGGCGACCTCGAATCGACGCCCGAGCTGCCCGCCGCCGAGGCCGAGCCCGAGGCGGACGCTCCCCAGCCGCCGCCGGAGGTCGAGCTCGACGCGGACGCTCCGGAGCCGGCCGCCGAGGCCGAGGCTCCGGCCGAAGAGCCCCAGTAGCGTTGGCCCGACCGATCGCCGTCGCCATCACCGGCGGGATCGGGTCGGGAAAGAGCGAGACTCTCGCCGCCTTTGCGCGCCACGGCGCGGCAACCATCTCGAGCGACGACATCGTCCATCGCCTCCTGCGTGAGGACGACGAGGTGCGCCGCGCGTTGGGCGTGCGCTTCGGCGAGCGCATCCTTGACGGGCGCGGTGGGATCGACCGCGGCGCGCTCGCGGAGATCGTCTTCGCCGACAGCGAGGCGCTCGACTGGCTCGAGGGCCTGCTGCACCCCCTAGTCGTGCAGGAGTACATGGGTTGGCGGGAGCAACTCGGCGAGCAGGAGGAGCCGCCCGCCCTCTGCGCGACCGAGGTTCCGCTCCTGTACGAGGTCGGCGGCCAGGACCGCTTCGACGCCGTCGTGGTCGTGACGGCGCCGCCCGATGTGCGCACCGCACGCAGCGACGTGGCCGCCGAAGACCGCGAGCCGCGGCTGCTGCCAGACTCGGTGAAGATGGCGCAGGCGGATTTTGCGTACGTGAACGAGGGTTCGCTCGACGAGCTCGACGCGTGGGTCGAGGAGGTCGTGCAGGAGCTGACGCGGTGAGAAAAGGCCTCGTGCTGCTGCTGGCGCTCGCGGTGCTCGGGGCCGGGCTCGCCTACGTCAACTCGAGCGAGCCGGCCTGGTACGTACGTCTGCGCTACCCGTTGCGCTACCAGGCGATCGTCCGCGGCCATGCGCGGAACTACCGCCTCGACCCGGCGCTGCTCGCTGGCGTGATCTACCAGGAGAGCAAGTTCCGCACGCACGCGCGCTCGAGCTCGGGCGCCGTCGGCCTGATGCAGCTCCTGCCCGGCACGGCGAAGGGGATCGCGCTCCACACCGGCGGCTCCCGCTTTCAGGTCTCGGATCTCGACGACCCCGAGATCAACGTCCGCTATGGCTCCTGGTACCTGCGGCACCTGCTCGACAAGTACGACGACGAGCGGACGGCACTCGCGGCCTACAACGCCGGTCAGGACAACGTCGACACGTGGCGCCGAGACGGAAAGGGGATCGCCTTCGCGGAGACGCGGCACTACGTGCGTCGTGTCGAGCACCTGAAGGCCCTATATAGGCGCGGCTACCGCTCCGAGCTCTACGCCTTGTCAGACTGACGCTTGACAGACGCCACTACTGATGTCACTATGACATCACGATGCAGCTACAGCGGTTCGTCGATGCGCTCAAAGCCGACCTGACAGCGGTCGCGGAGCTGGGCGACGAGGCGACGGCCAACGCGGCCGGTCGGCTCATCGTCACGGTCCAGGCCTCCGTCGGCCTGCGCCTGCTCGATGCGCTCTCGGAAGCGGCGCTCGAGCTGAACGACAAGCTTCCCGGCGGACACGTCGAGGTTCGGCTGACGGGGCAGGACCCCGAGCTCGTCTACGTGAGCGACGAGCCGGAGGCTCCGGCGGCGGCGGCCGACGAGGCGTACACGGCCCGAATCACCCTGCGGCTCCCGGAGGCGCTCAAGAGCTCGCTCGAGACCGCGGCCGCACGCGAGGGCGTGTCCGTCAACACCTGGATCGTCCGCGCACTCTCGCGCAGCAGCACCGGCGCCCCGGCGCCGCAGTCAGGCAACCGGCTGACGGGCTACGCCCGCGGCTGAGAGGAGGAGTGACGATGGTGACGTACTTCCCGATCCCGTTCGGTCACGTCGAGGTCAGGGTTGACCGGCGCCCACAGCGGCCCGTGCACGTGCCGGCCGGGAGGCGGCCCCGGTGAGGACGGAGACGTTCGAGACGCCGGGCGAGCTCCGGGTCGAGGTCCGCCTCGGCGCCGGCGAGGTTCGGCTCGAGACTGCCGACGTGCAGGAGACGACGGTCGTGCTGGAGCCGCTTCGCGACAACGACGCCAGCATCGCCGCCGTCGAGAGCGCGCGGGTCGAGCTGCGCGAGCGGGCGGGCGGCCACGAGCTCGTGATCGACGCCCGCGACCGTGGGCGCGGCATCTTCCGCAATGCCGAGGTGCTCGTCTCGGTGGCCTGTCCCGAGGGGACCAGTGTCGAGACGAAATCCGGATCGGCCGACGTGAGCGGGCGCGGCCGTTTCGGCTCCGTCGAGGTCGAAACCGGCTCCGGAGACGTCGAGTTCGGCGAGGTCGCAGGTGAGGCGCGGGTGAACGCGGCGAGCGGCGACGTCCAGCTGGCCGAGGTCGGTGGTGACCTTCGCGCCAACACGGCCTCGGGCGACATCCAGGCCCGCTCCGTCGGCGGAGAGGCGAAGGTGAACACGGCGTCCGGCGACGTGATCATCCGTGAGGTCGCCGGCGAGCTCTCGGTCAACTCGGCCTCCGGAGACGTGCTGGTGCGCGAAGCCGGCTCCTCCGTCAGCGTCAACACCGCCTCCGGCGACCAGGAGATCGGCAGCGTCGCGCAGGGCAGCGTCAGCCTCAAGTCGGCGTCAGGCGACCTCAAGGTCGGCATCCGCGAGGGATCGACGCTCTGGGTCGACGCACGCTCGCGCAGCGGCGACGTCCGCTCCGAGCTACCCGTCAGCGAGCTTCCGCCCGAGGACGACGGCCCGACGGTCGAACTGCGCGCCAACACGATGAGCGGCGACATCACCGTCACGCGGGCGTGAACCCGACCGACCCGACCACGGGCGCGGCCGTCGCGCCGGCTCCGCAGCGCCTGCTGCGGCTGCCACGGGCCCTTCGGCAGCGCGATTTCCGGCGCTTCTGGGTCGGCGAGACGGTCTCGTTGTTCGGCGACCAGATCACGATGCTGGCGCTGCCGCTCGTGGGCGTGCTGGTGTTGCACGCGAGCGCCGCCGAAATGGGCTATCTCGGAGCGGCCGGCCTCTTTCCCGCGCTGCTGTTCTCGCTGCATGCCGGTGCCTTTCTCGACCGGCGCGGCCGGCGGCGGCAGGCGATGATCTTCACCGCGTTCGGCCGCGCCGCGCTGCTCGCGACGATCCCGATCGCGTACGCGCTCGACGTGGTGACGATGACCCAGCTCTACGTGATCAGCTTCCTGGTCGGGACGCTGACCGTCATCTTCTACGTCGCCTACAGCACGCTCTTCGCCTCGCTCGTCCCGCGGGAGCAGTACATGGAGGCGAGCTCGCTCCTCAACGGCAGCCGCGCCTTCTCCTACATCGCCGGCCCGAGCGTCGGCGGCGGGCTCGTCGCGCTGCTCTCGGCACCCGGCGCCCTGGTCGTCGACGCCTGCTCGTTCGTCTTCTCGGGCCTCGCGCTGTCCTCGATCGACCCGCAGGAGCCGCCGACCGAGAAAGCCGAGCGGGGGCACCTGAAGGCCGGCATCCACTACATCTGGGGCTCGGAGATCGTTCGGGCCAAGCTGCTCTCGACGGCAACGATCAACTTCTTCAACTTCGTCTTCTGGGCGCTCTTCATCCTCTACGCGACGCGCACGCTCGGCGTCGGCCCGGGCGCGCTCGGGGTCGTGCTGGGCGCGGCCTCGATCGGCGGGCTGATCGGCTCGCTCGTGACCAACCGGCTGAGCCGCAAGCTGGGCGTCGGGCCCGTCTTCGTGCTCGGCGCGGTGCTCTTCCCGCTGCCGCTCGTGCTCGTGCCGCTCGCCGACGGCCCTCGTTGGAGCGTGCTCGCGTGCCTGTTCCTGGCCGAGTTCGGCTCCGGTTTCGGCGTGATGCTGCTCGACATCTCGGCCAACGCGATCACGACCGCCCTCGTCCCTGATCGCCTGCGGGCGCGCGTTGCCGGCGCCTACATGGTCGTCAACTACGGCGTCCGTCCGCTCGGGGCGCTCGTCGGCGGCGCGCTCGGGACCTGGATCGGCCTGCGCACGACGCTCTGGATCGGCAGCGTCGGGGCGCTCGCGGGTGTCCTCTGGCTGCTGCCCTCGCCGATCCCGCGCCTGCGCGAGCTGCCGGAGGCAGACGAGTGAGCCGCAGCGACCTCCTCCGCGAGCGTTCGATCGTGGCGCTGCTCGCGGCGGAGGTGATCTCGACCACGGGCGGGCAGATGACGTGGCTCGCGCTGCCGTGGTTCGTGCTCGTCACGAGCGGCTCCGCGACCCACACGACCTTCGTGGTCGCCGCCGAGGTGATCGGGCTGGCGCTCTTCGGCCTGCCGGCCGGCCGCCTGCTCGGGCGGCTCGGCGCACGCCGCACGATGATGCTCTGCGACGGCACACGGGCGCCGCTGATGCTCGTGATCCCGGTACTGCACTGGACGGTCGGAGTCTCGTTCGTGGTCCTGCTCGCGATCGCGTTCGCGCTCGGGGCGCTGAGCGCGCCCTATTTCCCCGCACAAAAGGTGATCGTCCCGGAGCTACTCGGCGAGGACGAGCATCGGATCACGGAGGCGAACGCGCTCTTCCAGGCCGCCACGAGGACGACGCTGCTCGCCGGCCCGGCCATCGCCGGCATCCTGATCGGCCTGATCGGTGCGACGTCCGTGCTCGCGATCGACTCCGTCAGCTACGTGGTCGCGGTCGTTCTCGTCGCGGTGTTCGTCCCGCGGCGGCAGCCGATCGCGCAGGAGGAAGAGCACCGCAGCCTCGGCGCCGGGTTCCGCTTCATCGCTCGTGACCGGCTGCTGCGCGCGTGGTGGCCCGCCTTTGCGCTCGGCGACGCGGCCTGGACCGCGTTCTTCATCTCGGTGCCGGTGCTCGTGCTGACGCGCTTCGGCCACCACGCCTGGATCGCCGGCCTCCTGATCGCGTCTTTCGGCGTCGGCGCCTTGATCGGCAACGTGATCTCGTTCCGGTTCCTCGCGCGGCACTACGACGGCCTCGGCGTGGTCTCGGTGTGCGTGCTGGGGCAGGCGGCGCCGCTCTGGCTGCTCTGGCTCGATCTGCCGGCGGCCGCGCTCGCGGCGCTGATCCTCGTCTCCGGGATCGCCAACGGCCTCGTCAACCCGAGCCTGCATTCGATCATGACGCTGCGCATCCCGCCGCCGCTGCGGCCGACGGTGCTGACGACGTCGATGGTCGGGTGGGCCGTCGTGAACCCGCTCGGACTGTTCGTCACCGGCCCGGTGCTGGATGCCTTCGGCACGACGCCGGTGCTGATCGGATTCGCCGCTGTGCAGACGGCGACGATGGCGGTGGTCGGGCTCGCGTCGCTGCGAGAGCTCGGCCGCCGCCGCGCTCTTCAGCCCGCGCTCAGTTGAGCTCGTTGGCCTTGCCGGTGAGCGCGGTGAAGCCCGCCTGCAGGAAGTCGTTCGCCGCCGCAGCGCCGAGCGACCAGGTCAGCAGGCGCCCGAAGCGCGGCGCGACGACCTGTGTCGCCGCAAGCCCGGCGGCCGCCCACGTGCCGGCGCAGCGGGAGCACGTGACGAGCTCGCCGATCGCCTGCTCCATTCCTCCCTGCACCGGTTCCTCGCCGCCGCCGTGGGCGTGGTCCCGGACGAACGGCTCGCGGATGAAGCTCGTCACCTCGTCGTGCGAGATCGTGCGCGCTGCCTTGAACGCGGCCGCGCCGAGAATGGCAAAGTCGAGCGCCGTGTGGCATTGCGGGTCCCTGTCGAGCGCGCGGGCGATCGCTCCAGCCGCCAGGAGGCCGCCCGCGAAGGCGCTCATGATCTTGGCGTAGGCGGCGTAGGGCGGGCGGGTTTCCACTGCGGACATCGCCGCTAGCCTTAGCGCGATGGCGGAGTTCAAAACCTCGGTGGCGTACAAGCCGACGGGCGACCAGCCGTCGGCGATCGCCGAGCTGGCCGCAGGCCTGCAGGGGGGCGACCGCTACCAGACGCTGCTGGGTGCGACCGGCACGGGCAAGACGGCGACGATGGCGTGGATCGTGGAGCAGATCCAGCGTCCGACGCTCCTGATCGCGCACAACAAGACGCTCGCCGCGCAGCTCTGCAACGAGCTGCGGGAGTTCTTCCCCGACAACGCCGTCGAGTACTTCGTCTCCTACTACGACTACTACCAGCCCGAGGCCTACGTCCCGCAGGCCGACCTCTACATCGAGAAGGACTCCTCGCGCAACGACGACATCGACCGGCTGCGGCACGCGGCGACCGCGGCGCTGCTCTCACGCCGCGACGTGATCATCGTCGCCTCGGTCTCGTGCATCTACGGTCTCGGCTCGCCCGAGGAGTACGAGAAGCGGGTCGTGCTGCTCACCGTCGGCGAGGAGCACGACCGCGACCTCGCGCTGCGCAAGCTGATCGACATCCAGTACGCGCGCAACGACACGCTGCTCGGACGGGGGCGCTTCCGGGTCAAGGGCGACGTCGTCGAGGTGCAGCCGGCGCACATGGAGTCGGCCTACCGGATCTCGTTCTTCGGCGACGAGGTCGAGCAGATCACGCACTTCGATCCGCTCACCGGAGAGGTGTACGGCAAGCTCGAGCACCTCGCGCTCTTCCCGGCGACCCAGTACGTCACCTCGAAGCCGAGCGTCGAGCGCGCGGCCGAGCAGATCCGGCACGAGCTCGCCGAGCAGGTGAAGCAGTTCGAGTCACAGGGGAAGATGCTCGAGGCGCACCGGATCCGGCAGCGCACCGAGTACGACCTCGAGATGATGCAGGAGCTCGGCTTCTGCAACGGGATCGAGAACTACTCGCGCCACCTCGACGGCCGGCCTCCCGGCTCGGCGCCGCACACGCTGCTCGACTTCTTCCCGTCCGACTTCGCGGTCTTCGTCGACGAGTCGCACCAGACGGTGCCCCAGCTCGGCGGGATGTACGAAGGCGACCGCTCGCGCAAGGAGACGCTCGTCGACCACGGCTTCCGGCTTCCGTCGGCGCTCGACAACCGGCCGCTGCGTTTCGACGAGTTCCTGGGGAAGGTGCCACAGCTCGTCTTCATGTCCGCCACGCCCGGGTCGTACGAGCTGCGCCACTCGATGCGCATCGCCGAGCAGCTGATCCGCCCGACCGGGATCGTCGACCCGGAGGTCGAGCTGCGTGCGACGAAGAACCAGATCGACGACCTGCTGAACGAGATTCGTCGTCGCGAGGAGGTCGGCGAGCGGGTGCTCGTGACGACCCTGACGAAGAAGATGGCCGAGGACCTGACGGACTACCTGCTCGAGTCGGGGGTCAAGGCGCGGTACCTGCACTCCGAGGTCGACACGCTCGAGCGGATCCAGATCATCCGCGAGCTCCGGCTCGGCGAGTACGACGTGCTCGTCGGGGTGAACCTGCTGCGCGAGGGCCTCGACCTGCCAGAGGTCTCGCTGGTCGCGATCCTCGACGCCGACAAGGAGGGCTTCCTCCGCGGCCAGACGGCTCTGATCCAGACGATCGGGCGCGCGGCGAGGAACGTCAACGGCAAGGTGCTGATGTACGCCGACAAGCACACGGAGGCGATCAGGTTCGCCCTCGACGAGACCGATCGCCGCCGCGCGAAGCAGCTCGCCTACAACGAGGAGCACGGCATCACTCCCGAATCGATCGTGAAGGGCGTCTCCGACATCGCCGAGTTCCTCGCGCTCGAGTCGCCGACCGTCCCGGGTAGGCGCCGCAAGGGCCGCTCCGAGGTCGAGGGAATGTCGCCGGCCGAGCTGGAGAAGCTCGTGATCCAGCTCGAGGAGGAGATGTTCGCCGCCGCCGAGGAGCTGCGCTTCGAGTACGCGGCGAAGCTGCGCGACGAGATCAAGGACCTCCGCCGCGAGCTACAGGCTGCTGTCGAGGTTGCCCAGCCCGGCTAGCGGGTACCTTTGCGCCCGTGCTGGGCGCGATCATCCAGGTTCTGGTCTCGGGTTTCGTGATCGGCGCACTCGCCCGCTGGGCGGTGCCAGGGCCCGACCCGATGTCGGTGCCGATGACGATCCTGCTCGGGGTCTTCGGCTCGTTCATCGGCGGCGGGATCGCCGCGGCGAGCTTCGGAGCGCAGCAGGACTCGGGCAGCGTGTTCGCGATTTTGATCGGCTCGATCGTCGCCTCGATGGTGCTGCTCGTCGGCTACCGCCGCTTCGTGCAGCACCGCCCGCTGACGGGTCCGGCCGCGCAGCGTCCGCCGGGCGAGCGTCCGCAACTCGGGACGCTTCTAGGTGCTCCGGGAGGACAGGTCGCGCAGCGGCCGGACGTCGGCGACCAGCTGCGTAAGCTCTCGGACCTGCACCGCGACGGCGTGCTCACCGACGAGGAGTACGAGGCCAAGAAGGCCGAGTTGCTCGCCCGTTCCTAGGTTTCGCGCCCCGTTTCGGGGGGACCAAGCTGGCATGCACTGGATATGGCTCATACTCATAGGTGCGCTTGTCGGCGCCCTCGGCCGCCTGCTTCACCCCGGGCGGGACCCGATGGGCTGGATCGTCACGATCCTGATCGGCATCGCGTCGTTGGTCATCGCAGGCCTGATCTTCAGCGGGTTCTGGGAGTTCGTGATCGGCGTCATCGTTGCGATCGTGCTGGTCGCGCTCGTCGGCAGGTTCTTCGGCGAGCGTCGCGGCGGACTCGTCCGGGCCTAGGCAGGCTCTGTGCGCAACGGCTCACGGCCGCGCGGAAACGTCCGCGTGGCCGTGAGCCCCCAATCGTCCTCGCGCCAGACGTAGGTCTGCACGAGCAGCGATCCGGAGCTCGCCTCGTAGACGTGCAACCCCCGTGCTTCGCCGCGCCGGTTCGGCCGAGGCTGCCCGAGCCCGGGCGCGACCGAGACCGTCACGCCCCGCAGCCCGTTGCGCTCGACCTCGAACTCGTGGCGCTCGCTGACGGCGGCCTGGTGGATGTGGCCGGCGAGGATCAGCTCGGCCCCGGCGTCGACGAGCGCCGCGAGCACCTCGGAGCGACGCGAGACCGGCTTCTTGCGGGAGCGCCACGGTGCGCCGATCAGATGGTGGTGCAGGGCGATGACGCGCAGCGCGCCCGCGGGCGCCTCGCGCAGCAGCTTCGCCGCGCGCTCGACCTGCGCGGTCCGGATGCCGCCTGACTGGTGCCGCCACGGCCGGACGGAGTTCAGCCCCACCACCAGCAGACCGTCGGAGCGGAAAACCGGCTCGACCGTCTCCCACTGCCGTTCGAACTCCGCCCAAGGGCGCGTGAAACGCGCCGGAAAGGTGTAGGGGATGTCGTGGTTGCCGGGGATCACCAGCAACGGCCGGCCGAGCCCCCGCAGGAACGCAGCGGCACGGTCGTGCTCGTCCCGGCGGCCCCGGTGAGCCAGGTCGCCCGTGACCGCGATCAGCTCCGGCGCGACGCGCTCGATCAGCGGCTCGAGGCTGCGCTCAACTGCAGTTTCCTCCACGCTTCCGGCATGTAGATCGGAGATGTGGAGGAGGCGGATCGCCAACGCCGAAGCAGGCTATACACTCAAATCATGGCCGATGAAAACACCGAGATCTTCGACGACCTCTACCTCGGCCTGAGGGCGGGTGGGGCGCTTCGCAAGCAGCGCCGCGGTGAGCCGCTGACGACCGAGGATCGCGAGGCGATCGGGCGCTGGGAGCGCCTTTCGTCGTGGCGGAAGGCGGTCGCGATCGGCGCCTTTGGGGTCGGCACGTTCGGGCTCGGGTTCACGCTCGGCGGCCTGATCTTCGGCCGCTGGCGCAAGGCGTGAACGGCCGCCTCGGCTAGCCGCCGGACTCCTTCGCGAACAGCACCGTCGGGACGTCTTCCTCGGCCGGGTCCCGGTCGCGCACGACCACGTCCAGCAGCGTCACCAGCACTGCGAGCAGCGGGATCGCGAGCAGCACGTAGAACCCGCCGAAGAGCAGGCCGACGGCGGTGACCCCGATCAGCACGAGCAGGGGCGAGAGACCCGTGACGTGGCCCATCACTCGCGGGATCACGACGTAGTCCTCGAATTGCCGCACGACGAGTACGGCGATCCCCGCCGCGAGCGCGACGTGCCACGACGCGGTCAGCCCGACGAGCACCGCCGCGACGCCGGCGAGCAGCGGCCCGATCACCGGGATCAGCTCGACGATGCCGGCGAAGATCCCAAGCAGCAGCCAGAAAGGCACGCCGATCGCCCAGAACGCGAGCGAGAGCACGGTGGCGACGAAGGCGACGAGCAGCAGCTGCCCCCGCACGAACGCACCGAGCTTGCGGTCGATCAGCTCCCACGTGTCGCGGAGCACGCGTCTGTGCTTCCTCGGCGTCAGCGACGCGACGTACGCGATCGCCTTCTCGCGCTCGAAGATCCAGTACGCCGCGGTCGCGAACACGAAGAAGATCCCCACGAGCGCCTCGAGCGCCTTGGTGCCGAAGGTGATCGACAGGTGCACGGCGCTCCCGGCAGAGGGCAGCTTGCGCAGCCGTTCCTGGAGGCCGACGAAGAACTGGTGCTTGACGCCGGTCGAGTGCTTCGCCCTCTGGCTCAGCTCCTGCTGCGAGGTCGGCACGCCGCCGATCGCCTGGTCGACCTGGTCGATCGCGCGTGGGACGACGAGCCAGAGCAGCAGGCCAAGTGCCGCGACGAGCACCACGTAGTGGAGCAGCACGCCGGCCGGCCGCGGGACCCGCCGTTGTGCGAGCCGGTCCACCCCTGGACGCATCGCGGCCGCGATGATCAGTCCGAGGAAGACCAGCGCGATCACGAGCTTCAGCTCCCAGAGGGCTAGGACGCAGGCGATCACCGCAACAGCGACCAGCGTCGCGATGAACGCACGACGAGCGGTGTCGGCCATCGTCTTCGTGTTGTCGCCGCGCTGCGGTTGCTGCAAACGCAGGACTGGTGCGGGTTCCAGCGAAGTCGGCGACCGCATGCCCGGAGACGACGAGCAGGTCTGCCTCGACGCGCGCCGCCACGGCATCGTCCTCGCGCGCCCGCTCGTGCGCGCGGTGGTGCTCGCGGTGGCCGGCGGAATCCTGCTCGCGCAGCCGTGGCCGCTGCTGATTCCGGGAGCGGCCCTCGTCATGCTTGCCGCCGCGGTCTGCCTCCGAGCCGTCTGGCGCTGGGAGCGGACGCACCTGGTCGTCACGACCGACAAGGTCTGCCTGGTCGACGGAACGTGGCGCCGGCGCAGGTCGGCCGTCCGTCTGCGTGCGGTCGAGAATCTCCAGCTGGAGCAGTCGCTGCCCGGGCGCCTGCTCGGCTACGGCACGCTCGTCGCGGGCCCGCTCGAGATCGAGCACGTGCCGCATCCGCGCAGCGTGTACCGGCTCGTCGAGCGCCTCGCCGGCTGATGACGGCTCCGACGACGACGTAGCCGAATACTGGACGCGAATCCTTTCCTACCGCAAACCCGTAAGGTTCCTGCTGCACAACCTGGAACCGCGGGGGACCGCCCGCGAGCGAAGACGGCGTCGAGACGAACACTTGTTCGCGTCTCCAGTCGTCGCTAAAATGGCTCGGTTATGGCCCAGGAAGAGCTGGTCGTCCACGGCGCGCGCGAGCACAACCTGAAGGACATCACCGTCCGGCTGCCGCGGCATGCGCTGATCTGCGTCACCGGTCTCAGCGGCTCGGGCAAGTCGAGCCTCGCCTTCGACACGATCTACGCCGAGGGCCAGCGCCGGTACGTGGAAAGCCTCTCCGCGTATGCGCGGCAGTTCCTGCAAATGATGGAGAAGCCGGACGTCGACTCGATCGACGGGCTCTCTCCGGCGATCTCGATCGACCAGAAGACGACGAGCCGCAACCCGCGCTCGACCGTCGGCACGGTCACGGAGATCTACGACTACCTGCGCCTGCTCTACGCGCGCGTCGGCAAGCCCCACTGCCCCGTCTGTGGCCGCCCGATCGCCGGCCAGAGCCAGGAGGCGATCGTCGACCAGATCCTGCAGCTGCCGACCGGTACGAAGTTCACCGTCAACGCGCCCGTCGTCCGCGACCGCAAGGGCGAGTACAAGGACGTCTTCGAGGAGCTGCGCGCGGAGGGCTTCACGCGCGTCAAGGTCGACGGGGCGCAACACCTGCTCGAAGAGGAGATCTTCCTCGACAAGAAGTTCAAGCACACGATCGAGGTCGTCGTCGACCGGCTGGTGATGAAGGCCGATCTCCGACAGCGGCTGGCACAGTCGGTCGAGACCGCGGCCGCGCTCGCCGACGGGCTCGTCGTGGTCGACGTGCTCGAGGGCGAGCCGATGACGTTCTCGGAGAACTTCGCCTGCCCCGAGCACGGGGTCGGGCTGCCCGAGCTCGAGCCGCGGATCTTCTCGTTCAACTCGCCGCACGGCGCCTGCCCTCGCTGCACGGGTCTCGGAGCGCAGCAGGAGATCGACCCCGACCTGCTCGTGCCGGACGCCGCGCTGTCGATCGGCGAGGGCGCGCTCGTGCCGTGGTCGCTCGGCAACTCGAGCTTCTACGAGTCGGTCATCCAGGCGATCGCCGACCGCTACGAGATCGACCTCGAGCTGCCGTGGCAGGAGCTCTCGGACGAGCACCAGAACCTGTTTTTGTTCGGCACGAACGGCGACAAGGTCTATGTCCAGTACCGCAACCGGATGGGCCGGCGCCGCTCGTACATGCTCGCCTTCGAGGGGATCGTCGCGAGCCTCGAGCGCCGGTACCGAGAGACCGACTCGAGCCAGCAGCGCGAGCGGATCGAGGAGTACATGAGCTTCCGCCCCTGCCCCGTCTGCGGCGGCGCCCGCCTCAAGCCCGAGGTGCTCGCCGTGACCGTCGGCGGTAAGAACATCCACGAGTTCACGCGCATGTCCGTGCAGCGGGCGATCGAGTTCGTCGACGGGCTGGCGCTGACGGAGACCGAGCAGCTGATCGGCGAGCGGATCCTGAAGGAGATCCGGGAGCGGCTGACGTTCCTCGAGAACGTCGGCGTGGGCTACCTGCAGCTCGACCGCGCCGCCTCGACGCTCTCGGGCGGCGAAGCGCAGCGCCTGCGGCTCGCGACGCAAATCGGCTCACAGCTCGTCGGC
>Ga0126314_10000588_pt1 | contig 17328 bp, 19 predicted proteins | sample Plot105B_FD_92535 | JGI IMG/M metagenome (GOLD analysis project Ga0126314, IMG submission 92535) | Serpentine soil microbial communities from UC McLaughlin Reserve, CA, USA - Plot105B | ecosystem: Environmental > Terrestrial > Soil > Grasslands | place: USA: UC McLaughlin Reserve, Lake County...
GATATAGTATTATTTGTTTTTATTTCAGCAACATTTTCACTGACAGTATAATTTCCTTCTGTTATTTCAGAAAGTTGACCACTAACACCAAATGGAACTATTACTTTGTGTCTAATTAAAGGTGTTTCTTGAACTTCACCAATAATCTCACCTTGAGAAACATTCTCACCTTTTTTCTTCACTGGAATAAACTCCCATTTCTTATGCTGATCCAAAGCGGGAATAATACTTCCTCTACTGATAAAATCTCCAGTCTTTTGTCTTAGAATATCAAGTGGACGTTGGATGCCATCGTAGATGGATGTCAATAGTCCAGGACCAAGTTGTATTGAAAGAGGTCTTCTAGTATTGATAACCTTTTCTCCAGGACGAAGTCCTGAAGTATCTTCATAAACCTGTATAGTAGCTTTGTTTCCCTCTATTCGTATAATTTCCCCCAATAAACCTAATTCTCCAATACGTACAACATCATACATTTGTGCTTGTTCAATATCTGTTGCTACAACGACTGGACCAGAAATACGTGAAACGACAGCTGTTGGCATATTACTTTACTCCATTAACTTCCTCTTAATATTTAATATTTATTCCAAGAACACGTCGAGCTAAAGAAGATATTGATTCTTCTTGGATATTTCCTTTTAATGAAGGCATGAATAAAACGAGTGGTTCGATAGATGCTTCAACTTTTTTTCTTAATAGTGTAGGCAGATAATCTCTAATAAATTGACTAGCAATAATCATTGTATATTTATGAGAAAAAAAAAGCTTTTCCATTGTTTTAAAAGATTCATCTCCTCTAGTAACTATAAAAGTATCATCTATTCCTAAAAGTCGATAACCAATAACGAGTTCTCGTTCTCCTATAACAGCTATTACACCACCATGTGTCTCTGTTTTTTGTTTAGAAGACAAACTCTATTTTGTCACTCCAGAATCAACATTGAATGTATCCGCTCAATTGGAAGATCATAACGCTTTCCATAAGCTATTCTCTTTATATTATCCCACTCATATTCTGCCTTTATCATAAAATAAAAGATAGTTCCAAGAGAGAGAGCAATATTTTTTAATCTTTTTAAATATGATTTGTTAATATATTTATCGAAAGCTACTTCAAAATCAATAAGACTATGAGTTTTCATATATGTGTCCTTTAATGTTTCTGCTAAATTATAATGTTTCTCTACTTTATTTACAAATTCTTCAATATTTTTTGATCCAAAAATATCAAACAATTCATCCACAAGAACATGACCTCCATTTACAAGATGTTTGCCAATCAATTCTCGATCCAATTTGGAATCCCTTCCTTTCAATAAGCTCAATATATTTTTTTTATCAATTTGTGCTCTAAACAAATCTCTTATTACACCCTCATCACCTTGAAAAAATTTTAAAGATTCAATTAATGTAATATAATAATATGCTATGAGCTCAGCCATCATTGGACCTAAATCCCCTGTTTTTTGATAAGTATCGAGGTGTTGCATCAATATTGTTCCATATCTATACTTTACAAGATGGTTTACCACACCTTCAACACCAGCTTGTGATAAAATAATTTTCATTTCATCATGAGAAATATTACCTGCAGAAATGCCTGCAGGAAAATTTCGACTTGAAACTAAAAAAGGTTCAGTTTCGGTAATAGCACGACCTATGATCTTTGAAGATAAGATCAACTCAATATTATGAATATCCCATTTTAATAGATAAGCTCGAATTGCAGCCTTCCCACTAAATGGTGTTGCCTCGAGAGCAATTTTGTTAGTTTCAACAATATGTCTATTTAGTGCAACTTCTAAAAGTTCTGGTGGGGAATAAAGAGAGGCCGCTCTTTCTATCTCAGATCCATACCAAGTGGATTCCAGCATTCGAGTCATTTCAGAAACATCTTTAGCATGAAGTAAGTTTTGAAGGATATCCGAAGAAAGAAAATTCACTGAAAGAGATTGTAATCTCCCAAAGGAAGAAGAATAGGATGATGAGGTCATTACTACTTGATCATTCTCTCTAAAAGAAAATTTTTAACCTCATCTTCATTAGTTCTTAATAATTCTTCAAAAGTCAAATCAAGCTCTCTCGTGCCGTTCTTATCTTCAGCTAGAATGCCTCCTATAGTTTGAATTGAATGTCCAACAATTATGTTGTTCATTCCCTTTAAAATTATTTTATCATCCTCACGACAATACACTATGATGTTTTGGCCTAATTTTTGTTTAGCGTAGTTAAGCATGTTTTGTAGAGTGATCTTGTACTCTGGCTTTTGCGTAAAACTCTTTAACTCTTTTGTTATTGTATCAAAGGTAGAGTCCATATTTGCATTAATTGCATCAAATAGAGTTTTTTTTGCCTTTAATCTTGCCGCCTCGACTATTCTTGCTGCTTCTCGCTGAGATATTGCTTTTGCTTCGTTGTAGTACTGTTTTTCCATCTCTTTTATAGTACTTTCCATGGTACGATGAATCGTTGCCTTTTTTTCAGCCAATGTACTATCAATAATGTTTATTTTCTTGCTTTTTCGCTCTTTTATCTCTTTGATGAAAGTATATGAAATACTCATTTGGCCGCTCTCATCTCATTATAAGATACCCAATAAGAGAATTATTCCAAGTACAAAACCTATAATCCAAAGAGTTTCAGGTATGACAAAGAAGAATAAAACTTGTCCGAATTTTTCAGGTTTTTCCGCTATTATTCCCATACCGGCAGCACCAATACCTTGCTGTGCATTACCAGTTCCAATTAGACCTCCTGCAATTGCGATTGCAGCAGCGATTGCCAACAATGGCTTCGTTAATCCTGCATTTGGAGAGGGAGACGATTCTTGGGCAAATGCTTGTGTAGAAGATAATGTAAAACCGGCAATTGCCAATCCTGTTATTATTGCAATAATAGACAATTTTGAATGATTATATCGTATCATAATTAGCTAAGGTTTATTGTAAAAGGAGATTTATAAGTTTTCATAAAAAAATCCTCCGATTTAAATAATTTTTATATATTAAAATTTTATCTTTCAAAATAACTTGTATAACTTTATTTTTTTATTATTTTCCAATATATTAATATAAGTATTTAATATATAAAATAGGTATGAAGGTAAGTAAAAAGGTCACTCGAAATGGACCAGATATTTACAGTTGGAGAGATATGATAAAAGGTTCCCTAATTGTAGTTGGATCATTCGTTGGGTTCTATGCATTTCTTATGTTTCTTATGGGTGGACTCCTTAAATAAATAAATACATTAAATGTAGTCTCACCGTATCGTAAATTCAATTTTCTTAGTACCAACTTTAAATCTATTTGGATTCTTTTTCTAAAATACTTTTTAAAGACTTCATTTTTTATATTTTCTATTAGAATATATATATAGATTAGAGGTAAAAATTTTAAAAATTTTAGTAAATGAATTGCAATCTAATGGTAAAGACATAGTAAAATTTTGTTTCACAATTATATGTTTAGGATATTTTAACAAGTTATTTCTATTAAGAAAAATAGTCCTATTACAAAATACAAGCAATTTTTTTAAAATAAAATAAAAAATTTAAGTATCCTTTAATAGCCACAAAAAGAGTAGTATAATAAAACAAATATCTTACTTTTTAAAGCTCTTTGCTACTTTTTCTTATATCGTTTATTTGTTGTTCAAAATTAATTAATGCAGATGCATGATAATCTAGTTTCAAACTTTTTGATAATAATCTGATTATTCTTCGTTCTATAATTCGTTTACCTCCATCAATTGCAAAATGCAGGGCTTCAGAAAGAGCAGAAGGATTATTACAAGTATTTTCTAATTGAATAGAATATTTATCTTCGATATAATCTTGCACAATTTTTGAAACTCCTTCTCCGAGAATCTCCATTGATTGATTTACTGCATTAGCATATGCTTTTTGAAATAAAATATTTTTATTATTATCATCATCATTTGAATCATTACTATCATTTCCTTTTTGTGTCATAAAATTAACCTCTTAATATTGATACTTTTAGATTTATCGTTAATTTTTTTTCAACACCTTATTCACTTACTAGATTATTTTTATCTAGATTTTTTATATCCGTTTCAAGTTCTTGTTTTTTTATTTTTTTTTCTCTATTTTCTCTATTTCGAATCTCCATTTCTCGAGCTTTGAAATCGGCTATTCCAAGAATTCTAATGCCATTATCTGTAATAACAAATTCCAATATAGATTGATCATGATGAGTAGCTCTCATTTTTAGTATAAGCATTGCCCTTTTCATTCTATATTCAGCTTCGACATATCTTAGAAGAAGTATATTATGAAACAGAGAAGAAATGCCCAAATCAGTTAAATTTAATCCATCACCATATTGAGTAGTTAAAATTATAAACATTGCAGTCAATTGATGTTTCCTTATCAAATTACAAATCCTTTTAGTAATAATGTACATTTGATCTTTATATTGGTGTTCAAATGCTGATAGACTATCTATTACAATACGACTTGGTTTTATCTTTATGATTAGTTTTTCTAAATCTGACATAAATTCATCTGGACTTTGATTTTCAAGTATTTTTGGAATAATATGGAGACCTTTTTCTTTCAGTTCAGCAATATTATACCCATAAGCAATTGCAGCTCTTTGTAATTCATCTGATGATTCTTCTAGTGTACAATATATTCCTCTTTTACCGTTGATGACTCCATTTGCAATAAATTGTAATCCAAATGTTGTTTTTCCTACACCGGATGCACCTATGATAGCGGTTGTTGTTCCTTTTAAAAAACCTCCTTGTATTCTTTCATCTAATCCTGTAATTCCAGTCTCTATTCTTGTATCATAACTATTATAGTCCATTTGTAAAGATTGTTTTGGAAAAACTATCATTCCACTTTTTTTTATAACACCTACATGTGGTTGTCTGTCGATTGCGGTAGATCGCATTTTGATTATTTTTACTATAATAGGAATAGCATTATCATTTCCATGTTCTAATTTTATAATTCCATCGGCTACAAATTCTTCTATTCCAGAACCAATATTATTGGATCCTATTGGGACTTCAGCTATCAACATATTTGTTACTCCTTCTCCTCTAAGCATTTTACCCAAAACTACATGTAATGCAATTCTAGCTTCATTAATATTTTGAAATGATTGTAGTATGGCAGAAAACGAATCAATTACTATTCTCTTAGCATTAGTTTCTTTAATTGTAGCTAAAACTTCTTCTAATGCATCTTGAATACCATCTTCTGTAAAAGAGGACAAATCCAAAAAAGAAAACTTATTCTGATGTTGAAATTTTCTAAAATCCATTTCAAATCTTTCTGTATTAACAAAAAATTGATCTTTAGCTTCAGAAAATGATACATATATTGCATTTTCATTTTTGATTAATCCATCATAGAGAAAATGAGCAGTTAGTATGGTTTTGCCGGTACCGGGATTTCCTGCAACTAAGACAGTAGACCCTTTAGGAATTCCTCCTTCTATTAAATCATCAAGGCCAGAGATACCAGTAGAAAGGCGTTCCAATGTTATAGAGCTTTTTAATGAGAATATTAAAAGTTATTGATACCTTAATTTCATTTTTGCTTTTAGCTCTTAAAAATATATTAAATATTCGAATTATCCTTTTTTAGAATTTTATAATATGCCAAATATAGAACATCTTGTAAATGTATTTTTATTCTATAAAATATAATAATCGTTAGAGAAACAAAAAGTTTTTATTCTACAGTAGGGAAGTAGTAAAAGTTTTAATTAATATAACAAACTTGAATTGTGCAAATTTCTCATAAATAATAATCACAAAAAAATAATTATCTGTGATGATGAAAAGGATTTCCTTCATTTCTATGCAGAGATTTTAGATTTAAAATATTAGTATTATAACAACAACAAATGGAAAAGAAAGTATAGAAAATACAATGAATTATATGTAAAATCTTCAGTTGACCTCATATTAGTCGATTATATATTAATAGATATGGATGGGGAATCAGGTTGCTTGTGAGATTAACATAATAAATGGAGTTAAGATAATGCTAATTTCCTCTTATGATTTGGAAAAAGAGAAAATTAGTGATATAATTCACTTAAAATGTATTTTTAGTTTTTTATCTAAAACAATAGATGTAAAGAAACTAATAGATGAAGTCTCAAAGATATTATCATAAGAAATTAAATATAACATGTTGAAATAATTTAATAATCCTGCCTTTAAATTCTGGACCATTTAATCAAGTTAATTGTTTATTTTCCAATTTTGATCTTTTAGATTTAAATTATCCTTATTCAACATAAAGAGGTATGTCTGAAGAAGCACAACAACAAAATCAGATTTCACCACAAAACAATGATGTTCAATTACGAGATGCAATATATATTGGAAAAAAACCATTGATGGCATATGTTACATCAACATTAATTCAATTAGCAAATCAACCAACAGTAACCATTAAGGCAAGAGGGCTAAGTATAGGCAGAGCAGTTGATGTTTCACAAATAATATTGAAAAGAATGGAAAATGCAGGCTACGCTATTGGTGATGTAAAAATTGGTTCTGAGACTGTTCAATCAGAAGACGGTAGAACAAGAAACGTCTCCACAATAGAAATAGAAGTAAAAAGAAGCTAAGTTAGTTAGTTAATTTTTTGAAAACTAACATTAATTTTTGTTATTTTTACGTTATGAATAATATTATTTATACAAAAAGAATTATTATTAGTTTTTAAATCGTAAAAGAAGTAAATTAGATATAGTTGTATTATGGAAAAAATTGCTGCTCTTTATTTAGCCCATCTTAATCCCTTTACAAAAGCACATCAAGAGATAATTAACAAGCTACAGAAAAATTATATCGTATATGTCTTTCCTGTAAGATTTATAAAACATGGAAAAGAGATCAATACGCGCAGTTTTCCATTTACTTATGACATTAGAAATTCAATGATAAGATCAGTTTTTCCAAATGAAAATAAAGTTATTGTTTCTCCTAATTATACATTTTTTTCTCCCTTTCTCAAGTATTTACCTCCTCTTTTTTCACCTTACTCTTGGAAAATCAGAGATCAAGTTTTAAAGTCGATCAATGAAAAAAAATTTATATCATATACAGGAGACCGCATCGAAAGATATGCTTTAAAGATCTATCGGTTTAATCCTATTAAAGCTACTAGACTTCCTATCTCTGCTTCACAGGTTAAAGAAAGTATTTATAAACAGGCTTTGAATAAAAGAGAAAATTTTAAAGATTTTACATGGGAAGAAAAAATTCCTTCTTCTGTAGTAAAAATTATAAAAGATAATTGGAATGTGATTGAAAAATTTGCCAAAGAAAAAGATGAGACTTTAAAAGTAGTTGGAGTAAAATTTCCCAAAACAGGTTTTTTATAAAAATCAGATAGAAAACTTTTATTAATTCTTTAAAATACGTTCCTTAAAATGAAACACAAGGGAGCGCAATTCATATGGTTTGATGGTAAATTTGTAGAATGGGAAAAAGCATTTATTCCAATTAATACCCATGCATTACATTATGGTACTTCAGTTTTCGAAGGAATTAGAGCCTACAGCTCTAGTAATAATTTACACATATTTAAATTAAAAGAACATATTGAAAGGTTATTTCGCTCCGCTTCGATTTATTCTTTTAAAATTAACTATACTGTTGAGGATTTAATTAATAGCACGATTCAGTTGCTACGTAAGGTAAACATGAAAGAATCCTGTTATATTAGACCACTTTCATTTGTAGGAGTACATGGTATAGATCTAAATGTAAATTATGAATCTCCAACGCATACTGTAATAATAGTATTTCCTTTTCAAAAATACTTTAAAACAGAAGGTATTAGAGTTGGAGTTTCTTCATGGAGAAGAATTCATGATACTTCTACTCCACCTATTGCGAAGGCTGGAGGAAATTATCTTAACTCCATTTTAGCAACACAGGAATGTAAAAGACATGGTTATGACGAAGCTATAATGCTTGATAGAGATGGAAATGTAAGTGAAGCACCTGGTGAAAATGTTTTTGTTATCAAAAATAAAATTATCTATACCCCAAATATGGATTCATCAATTTTAGAAGGAATTACTAGAGATACAGTAATTACACTTGCACAAGACCTTGGTTACACCATTATTCAAAGAAGCATATCTCGATCTGAACTTTATACTGCAGAAGAGATTTTTCTAACTGGAACCGCTGCAGAAATTATTGGAGTTATTAGTGTTGATGGAAAAAATATAGGAGAGGGAAAAGAAGGTCAAATAACTAAAATAATAAGAAACAATTACAATGAAATAGCTATCTGTAACAGTAGTAATGAGAAATATAGAGGATGGACTACCGAGGTATGGTAGGAGAAAGAATTCAGAATAGAGATGAAATATTTCATAAATTAGAAAAAGAAAGAAATGAAGAAAAATTAACTTTAAGTATCAGTAAAAATAGGTTACAGAATAATAATGCTGTAAAGATTGGCATTATTGGAGTTGGTGGATGGGGAAAAAATCATTCCAGAGTCCTTCATGATTTTGGTGTATTAACATCAATATGTGATATGGATAAAACAAAAGCGCAAGATCTAGCAAACAGATATAATGTAAATTATTATGGTTCAATAGAAGAGATGATCAATTTTGAAAACTTGGATGCTTGCTTAGTATGCACTCCTACTAAGACACACTACCAAGTTTCAAAAAAATTGATGGAAAATGGAATAAATGTTTTTGTTGAAAAACCATTATCGTATTCATCCAAAGAATGTGAAGAAATGATACAAATAGCAAAGAAAAATAAAATAGCAATGACATGCGGATATATTGAACGATTTAATCCAGCTGTTCAAAATGTTAAAAAAATAATTTCTGAAGAAACTTATGGAGAGCTATTAATGATTGAATTCCATAGAGAGAACAGAATGCCTTTACATATCAAAGATGTAGGAATAATATACGATACAGCAGTCCATGATATCGATACTGCCATATACCTCTTTGGTAAAAAACCGCAGGTTGTATTTGCAAGAGCAGGAAAGATCTTTCATTCTTTTGAAGATTTTTCTAATATTATGTTAGGATTTGGAAAAGACAAAGTCGCGGTAATTTCTTCCAACTGGATAACCCCAAAAAAAGTTAGGAAATTTAGTGCTGTTTGTACTGATGGAATAATCAATGGCGATTTTATAAATCAAGAGATAACGATTGAAGATTCTAACTCAACAACTATTCCGAGACGATCAAATCTCGTCGAACCTCTTTCGTTAGAATTAAAAAGTTTTATAGAGGTTATTGAAGGTAAAAGAGAACAACCAGAAGTATCTCCAGAAGAAGCTACGAATGTAACAAAGATTGCAGAAGCAGCACTATTATCTAGTAATACAGGTGCTCCAATTTATCTTAATTTAGGTGAATAGAAATTGAAAAAACATATGCTAGACATATTAGCATGCCCTATGGACAAAAACTATCCTTTAGATCTAATAGAATTACATGTAAAAGAATTTGAAAATGACAATTCGTCAGGAGAAACCAACTTTGTGAAGGATGATAAAAATAGCAAAAAGAATAATCTTTTAATCAATCAAGAGAACGACATTAGTGGAGAAGAAAATAAAGATAAAATTATTGTAATAGTTGAAGGAATCTTATATTGTCAAAAATGTTTACGTTTTTATCCTATTATTGATGAAATTCCTATTATGCTACCAGATGAATTAAGAGAGAAAGAAAAGGACTTAGAATTCTTAAATAGATGGAAAAATAATATACCACAAAACATATTAAACAACGCAAATCCGTGGCATTTATAGGTTAATAATATATGCTATAAAATAAATGAACATAATAAGAAATAAAAAAGATCTGATTCAATATAAAAATAATTCAAAAAATATCAAAAAGAACGTTAAACGTAATGATAGCAGCAGAAATAATAACAATAACAATAACAATAACAATAACAATAACAATAACAATAAAATTGCCAAAGTAAATAATTATGTATCTAAGACTACAAGAATTGGAAAAAACGTCAAGATCTGGCATTTTGCATATGTTGGAGATAAAACCATAATTGGTGACAATGTTATGATAGGATCTCTTTCTCATATTGATTATAATGTTAAAATTGGAAATAACACAAGAATAGAAGGAGCAGTATATATTCCACCTTTAACAGTAATAGGAAACAATGTATTCATTGGCCCTGGCGCAACATTTACTAATGATCCATATCCTATGAGTCCAAAAATGATAGGAGTCACAGTAGAGAATGGAGCAATAATTGCTTCTAGAGCAGTAATAAAACCAGGTGTCAACATAGGAAAGAATGCTGTGGTGGGTATGGGTGCTGTAGTAACAAAAGATGTACCAGCCGAAACAGTTGTTGTTGGAAATCCTGCTAGAATAAAATATTCCAGAACGGAATATGATCAAAAGAAATTAGAGTGGGAAAAACAAGCAAGCTAGACATATTAAATGAAATGAGGATTAAGATTTAACTATATAACTATCTAACTAAAATCTATACATAAATAATTATTTATACATATAAAATCACTATTCTTAATATTATTATTATTATTATAAAATAATATGTTTATACTACTTCACAAATAGGATTTGCTTTAATTATAATTGATTCAGAACTCCTATTTTGTGATAATAACTGATAATCACTTTTAGAACAGGCAATAGATATTGTAGTTTTATCACTAGGATAAGTATCAAGAGAATTTGTTCCTTTTCTTTCTACTTCTCCTATGTAGTCCCTTAACTTTGATTCTAAGAGTGCAAATACATCTATTTTATCACCTCTCATCTCATTTGTATCTAAAGTCCATGAAATTGATATCCTGGTTTTACTTGCTTTTAGATTCCTTTTCTTTAAAATATATCTTACTTTGTCAATAAGATTTTTTGTATAACTTTCTATGCTTTTGATTGTACCATTAACAAGGTAGACTAAAGGATTAGATCCATGTAAAAAAGATTGGATTATTCGTAGATCATGTAAGCCATTTGTTATATCATCTAAATACAAGTCTTTGTAAAAAGTATCAACGATTTGATTATCGATATTGTATCCGGTAGAAAATTTGCATACCTCTAGAACACTTGCAATTCCTGAATAATGACGAAGGATTCTTGAAACATAAGATAATTCAGCAGATAATATATCAACAAAATTAATTTCCTGATGTGTAAATTTATTTAACATATTTTCTAAAAAGCTATCTCTTTTAGAGTTGAAATTGCCAAGAATAGTATTAGTTGATAGAATGGGTCCTGAATTTATTGGCATATAATAGTAATAGATATTCTCTCCAACTGTCATCCCTGTTGTATGTTCTAAAATATCTATATTTTCTTCATTGCCACCTATACCAGTAGGAAGGGTATAGATAATAGATGTATTGTTATTGATAGGTTTTATAGCATCAATAAATTTAGACGATATATCAATTTTAACCTCCTGACCAATTTTTCTTATTTTAGGAAAAAAGAAAAGATAAGATGCGGAAGATATTACATCATCCATAGCCTCTAATTCGAGCAATGATTCATCTTCAATCAGATCAGATGCGGAAGAATATGTTCCAACTATATCAGTATTTAATAAAAATCCCCTTTTTGTAGATTCATCAAGTAGCGATACTTTATGCCCTGCAGATACCAATGAAGACGCAAAGTTATATCCTTCTGTACTTAATCCATAGACAACAACATTTGGCAAAGAGGGCAACTTAACAATCAGATATAGAAAAGTTCTCCTTACTAAAGTTATTCCCTCTTTTTATATAATAAATATATAGAAGAAGATGCAATTATGAAAAAACAATTAAACCTACTAATACACTTCAAAATAGAAAGAAAAGTATATTCAATAAGACTATTTCGTAATTATAATATTGAGAATTTGGTTTGATATCCTTACTCCAAAACAAATAATGTTTTTTCAAAAATTTGTAGATATATTGAGAAAAGATGATCATGATATACTATGTACAGGCAGAGATTATAGAGAAGCAAAAGAATTAGCAAAGTTAAAAAAAATAGATATAAAAACAATAGGCAAACATGGTGGAGATAACAAATATGAAAAATTGACTGCCAGTACAGAAAGAGCATTTCTTTTATCTAGTATAATAAATTCTTTTAATCCAGATTTGACTGTCTCATTTTCTTCTCCTGAAGCAGCAAGAGTATCATTTGGATTGGGAATAAAACATTATGTATTTAATGACTCACCTCATGCTACAGCTGTAGCTAGATTAACAATTCCTTTAGTTGATAGATTATTTTGTCCGTGGGTCATTCCAGTAAAAGATTGGACTAAATTTGGCTTAGAGAAAGATAAAATAACAACATACAAAGCATTGGATCCAATAGTCTGGATAAAAAAAGAATTAGAAAATAAGAATTACCAAGAGATCGCGAAAATAAAAAAAAAATTAAAAATTGAAGAAGGAAAAAAGATCATATTGATTAGGCCTGAAGAAGTAAAAGCATCTTATATTGCGGATAAAAAGGTAAGGAATTCAATTGAATTAATTGATGAAATAGTAAATAATTTTTCTGATAAATACAATATTTTGGTTCTAGCAAGATACCAAGATCAGATAGATTTTTACAAGAACAGATTTGAAAATAAAAATGGAATTAAAGTAATAGAAACCGTAACTGATGGAATTTTATTATTAAAACTTACCGATTTATTTATAGGCGCAGGCGGGACCATGAGCGCAGAAGCAGCACTAATAGGTAAGCCTGTTATTTCCATAACTCCTATCAATTTCCATGTTGAAAATTATCTTATAAAAATTGGGTTAATTCAAAAAATAAGTAATTTACATACATTGAATAAATATATAAAAAAGATTCTTTCAGATGATGAAGAGGTCAAAAACAAAAAAAAATCTTTTTATATAAATCAAATGTCATATCAAGAGAATATAAATAGAATATCTCAAAGAATAGTTGCAAAAATGGAGGATCCAATAGAGATATTTAAAACATTCCTTTTAAATCCATAACATTATAATTCAAGTAATTTATACGACATTATGCCCGGAAGCCCGGTGGAGGAAAATATCCTTTTCCGCCGAGTGTAGCGGCCAAGCATAAAGGCCTTTGGAGCCTTTGACCCCAGTTCGAATCTGGGCCGGGCTATAATTAAGCTAAACTAATTTGTTATCAATTATTAATTTTTTAGAAACAAAATATTTGATAAAAATATTGACATTGGCATCAAAAATATTATTATTATTTATTTTTGTCACCAATGGTATTTAAAATAACATTATCCAAATTATTAATTGTTGTAAATAACAATTCTTTTCTTTTAGTTAAAATTGTAGTATAGGTTAATAGTGATTTTTCAATTGAATTAATCATATCATTTTGTTGTAGTGGATTAGGAGATCCATAAGATTTTCGTAAGAATATTGATTTTTCAGGTTTTGTATCTTTAATAATAGACATTAATTCATCTAAATCTATTTTAATTTTTAAAGAATTCAACACTTTATTAACAAGATCTTGTGGGATCTTATATAATGGTATGTTTTCATGTATAATTGCATATTGTACTAATTGTCCAATTAATTTGTGTACTTTCCTGAATGGTATATTGTATTTGATTACAATTTGCTCGGCTATATCAAGAGATACACCATAGCTTTTATTTGCAGAATATAATGTATTTGTTTTATTTACTTTAAATGTATCAATAATACCTTTCATTATACGTAAAGACTCTTTAACTATTTTTGATGAATTCCATAATAGAGGTTTAAGATCTTGTAAATCTCTACTATATCCTGAAGGAAGATTTTTTACTATAGAAAGCGATGAAATCAGCATTCCAATAACAAGCGCACTACGAGATCGGAGTATTTCAAGTGGATCAGGATTTTTTTTTTGTGGCATAACACTCGATGTAGAACTATATTTGTCTGAAAGTTCGATATAACTAAATTCAGAAGTAGACCACAAAATAAAATCCTCAGCAATTCTGCTTAATGAAGTCATTAAAATTGAAAGAAAAGACAAATACTCTATCATTGAATCTCGTGAACTTGTTGCATCAATAGAATTTTCTAATAATCCTTGAAATCCTAAAAGAGAAGCGGTATAATTTCTATCTATTGGTATACCAGTCCCACCAATAGCACAGGATCCAAGAGGTGATAAATTAATCTTTTCAAAAGAGTAACTTATCCTATCCAGATCTCTCAATAGGTTAAAAGAATATGATAAAAGATAATGAGACATTGTTCCTATTTGTGCTTGTTGTAAATGAGTATATAATGATATTATGGTATCTTTATGTTCTTTTGCTCGTACAATTAGAGATTTAATAACACTAATAAGATATTCAGAAATATCAATAATATCATCTCTCAATTTCATTCTTAAATCCAAGGCAACTTGATCATTTCGTGAACGTCCAGTATGTATTTTTCCACCTATATCTATTCCAATATCTTGAATAACTATGGATTCTATTTGTTCATGTATGTCTTCTTCAAAAGATAGTTCATTTGAAATTATATATTGTATTGTGCCTTCATCTTTTGATTTATATTTTATTTTATTTAAAGAAAAAAGAACTTTAGATAACTCATTAGAAGTTAAAATGCCAATTTTATTTAGCATTATACAATGAGCTTGAGTTCCCAAAATATCATAATAAAATATATTAACATCTTCACGAAGAGAAGAAAGAAAATTTAATACATCTTTATCTAAATTTTCTTTTTGTCTAGAGCGATACAAAATATTGTTCATAATAATGTGAAAAAAGATATAATATATTCATTTATTCTTCCAAAAATATAAGTCGGAATTTAATCCATTAAATAGATCTTGATCCAATAAATAGTTAAATATGGTTTTTGATAACTTTATATAATGTCTCAAGACATTCAACAAACCCGGAGGCTTATTTTTGATGAATTATCTAAAATAGTAGATCCGGAAATAGGCGTATCAATTATGGAATTAGAATTGATTGATAAAGTAGATATTGAAGAAAAAGATGTGAATGTTGATTTACATTTAACAAGTCCATTTTGTCCTGCAGTATTTGGTTTTAAAATTGCTCAAGATGTAAGAGACAATATCTATAGAATAGATGGAATTGAAAATGTAAAGATCAATGTCAGCAATCATTTCATGGCAGAAGCTATTAATAAGCAGGTAAATGAAAGCAAACTTCCTTCAAAACAACAACAACAACAAGAAGAAGAAAATTAAGAAGAAGTAGAAGAAGTAGAACAAAAACCGATGAATGAAAGTAAACTAGAGTAAAACAGCCTACTAATCAGATATTAATAATATCAAAATATTTAATTACCTTTTTTATTTTATCATCCTCATTATAATTACATACATAGCAATAAAAATAAATTCAGATTTTACAAAAAAATATAATTCATTTATAAGGTTAAAGTGAATTCTAACTATTACTCAATACCCTCTTGTTCGCTGTCATAATTAGTAGCTGTTGTAATTGATCTATCTTGAAGTTTTGCAACTTTCTTTTCGTTCTTTGAGAGACCTAATAAATGACTTCTTAGAAGCTGGATTCCCAATGCAGGATCAACTCCCTTAGGACAAACATTACTGCACGATCCTGCAAAATGACATCTCCATATTCCATGATTGGTATCAATTACTTTTAGTCTATTGGATTTGTCTGTATCCCTAGAATCAGCAAAATATCTATAAGCTTGTGATAATGCTTGAGGTCCGGGAAATTTGAGATCTGTTGCTACTGTTGGACATGCAGAATAACACAAACCACATCTTATACAATAAGAGAATTGAAGAAATTTATCGATGTCTTCAGGAGTTTGAACAAATTCGGAATTTTCATTGACATTCTCAATATCGGCTTTCTTATTTTGTATAAAAGGCATAATACTTCTATGATGCTCAAAGAATTTTGAAAAATCTGTAACTAAATCTCTGATATAGGGAAAATTAGGTAGAGGTTCACAGGTGATTGTATTTGTATTAAGATCAGAAATCTTTGTATAACATGCTAATCGCGGCATACCATTTATTTTCATCCCACAAGATCCACATGAAGCCATTCTACAGGAATAACGGATACCAATGCTGCTATCCTGATAACTTTTAGCATGCAATAAAGCATCTAATACAGTAGTCCATCTCTTTACTGGAACATTAAATTCATCAAAATGAGGAACATCATTAGAATCTTTAATTGCATTAATTCTAAACACACGTAGTTTTACAGAGCTTTGATTACTTGATGATGTGGTTGTTGATAATGATGTATTTGATTCTTTTACAGATATTTCTTTTCCTAATTTCTTTCTTTTATTTCTTTTAAATATATTCATCTTACATATCACCGTTATTTAACCCATCGATAACCCGTTTGCAATTATTATTGTTCGGGTTCCATAAGCAATTACTCCTATCAGGCCAAGTATCACCAATATATTTACTCCTTTCTCCCATATTTCATTTTGTCGCAATTCTAATAAAATAATTCTAAGGCCATTAAAACCATGTATAGCTATTAGTACCAAAATAGATTCTAACAAGAGTGAATAAAATATATTTTTATAATTTAATATTACATTTTCGAATTCAAGGGACATATTATAAGGCATTATTAACCTCATCATAATGTGAACAGCAACTACAAATAATGCCCCTACACCCGTAATGTAGTGTATTTTCATTATCTGACTTTCTCTTAAAATAGTAATTCTTGACAATCTATTATTCTTATTACTTTTTTTCTTGCTATTATTTTCGATATTTGCAGCAGTCATTTTTTGTGATTCACTCTCCTCCACTAAAGAGAACATTTGCTCCATATAACATTGCTACAGCAGTTAAAACAAATGCAATCCATAATCCAGAACGTTGCCTATTGTTAATAGAGGCAGGATCATAAGGATAATCAGGTCGACCTGGTTTCCCCAGACCTTGACCAGAATGAGTAAATATCAATCGTATTCCATTTACTGAATGAAAAGTGCTTGCACCTATTACGAGAATTAGGAATAAGTGACCTCCAATTGTTTGGGTCATCTCTAACATTGCAGCCCACGCATCGGGACCATTTACCAAAGAACTCGTCTCATATACATGACCAATGAAATACACTAAGAGAAATATACCGGTCAATCTTTGAAACCAATAAGAAACCCTTTCCCATCCATATTTTATTGGATTAAGCCATCCTTTTAGTCCTTCTCTATTATTTCGTTCGTTATTATTATTTCCGCCAATTCTTTTTGCTGATGAAGCTGAAGTCATTTCAATACTTCCTCTCCACCGGTGCATA
>Ga0126314_10000589_pt1 | contig 17323 bp, 10 predicted proteins | sample Plot105B_FD_92535 | JGI IMG/M metagenome (GOLD analysis project Ga0126314, IMG submission 92535) | Serpentine soil microbial communities from UC McLaughlin Reserve, CA, USA - Plot105B | ecosystem: Environmental > Terrestrial > Soil > Grasslands | place: USA: UC McLaughlin Reserve, Lake County...
GGGGCAACAACTCCGGCAGCATCTTTTGTACCCATGTTATCGATCGCAACGGCTACCGGTGCAATGCCGTCCTGACCCTTGAAAAGATCGTAATTTGCAACACCTGTCATAACATGTGCAAATAGAATGTATAATATTGTACAAATAAATAATGAAACAAGAATACCTATAGGCATGTCTTTCTTAGGGTTTTTTGCTTCCTGGGCAGCAGTGGAAACAGCATCGAAACCAATGTAGGCAAAAAATACGATTCCTGCTGCTCTAATCACACCTCCCCATCCATGGGTAAACAAACTTTCATGACCAGGTTTATCGCCGGGTATAAAGTAAGGAGAATAATTATCAGCATTGATGTACTTCCATCCTAAAAATATAAAGATGAATACAATAACTACTTTAATTGCCACTATAAGGCCATTAATAAATGCAGATTCACTGGTTCCCCTGATTAATACAAGAGACATCAACACAATGATAAAGACTGCAGGTAAATTGAACATACCTGATACTACGGTTCCATCCATTAACGTCGCAGTGTCAAATGGAGACATTGTAACCTGTGCTGGCAAATGGACATCATAATACTCCAGAAATTTGACCAGGTATCGGCTCCAGCTGATAGACACGGTGGCTGCGCCAACGGCATACTCGAGCACTAAATCCCATCCAATGATCCACGCTACAAACTCTCCCATTGTAGCATAGGAATAGGTGTAAGCACTTCCGGCCACTGGAATCATTGATGCGAACTCTGCATAGCACAAGCCTGCAAAGGCACAGCCTACAGCTGCAATTATAAATGAAATGGTGATTGCAGGGCCTGCATTATTGGCCGCGGCTGACCCCGTAATGGAAAATAAACCTGCGCCAATAATTGCACCTATGCCCAAAGCAACCAGATTTACCGGACCAAGGGTTCTCTTTAGTGTACCCTCACCGCTTTCATTGGCTTCTTTTGTGAGCAAGTCAATTGACTTTCTAAAATTCATAAATTCTAAGTTTAGTTAAAGTTTTTTTGTAATGTCGCTTAATTTATATTCTATGTGCCAAACCTAATTAAAATATATCTAAAAATAAAAGGGATTTCTTTTTCAAAATCCCTTTTATGTAGTGCGTTTACAATTATTGAGCTACTTCAGTGTCCTTGATTGATTTATCTACCAGCTTTTGCAGAGAATCTACCTGTTTGTTTAGGTTTTTCTGTATAGAATCCATGTTTACAGTTAATTCTATGGAGTTTGTTGTAGAACTGGTTTTTATTTCCATCTGATTGCCAATCATTTTTACAGATCCGGCATCATTTACTGCAATTGCGATGTAAGGAGCAATAACCAATGACACGATTGACATTAATTTAATCAGGATATTCATTGAAGGACCCGAAGTATCTTTAAATGGATCCCCAACGGTATCACCAGTTACAGAAGCTTTATGTGGCTCAGATTTTTTGTAATGCATTTCTCCATTAATCTCTACACCTTTTTCAAAAGATTTTTTTGCATTATCCCATGCTCCGCCAGCATTACTTTGAAAGATACCCATCAACACACCTGATACGGTTACACCAGCTAATAAGCCGCCCAATATTTCGGCAGAACTTACAGTAGGGAAAACTCCTTTAAAACCAAAGCCAACAATGATTGGGACCAACAGAGCGATAGCGCCGGGGAGCATCATTTCACGTATAGAAGCCTTCGTAGAAATAGCTACACATTTTTCATATTCAGGTTTTGCTTTGTATTCCATAATTCCTGGAATTTCGCGAAACTGGCGCCTAACCTCCTGAACCATATCCATCGCAGCCTTACCAACCGCAGCTATACATAAAGCAGAGAAGATAAAAGGAATCATTGCGCCGACAAAAAGGCCAGCCAAAACAGGAGCTTTATAAATATCAATTGCAGAAATTCCAGCTACGCCGACAAATGCCGCAAATAAGGCCAGTGATGTTAATGCGGCAGAAGCAATTGCAAACCCTTTACCAGTTGCAGCAGTAGTATTTCCCACTGCATCAAGATTATCTGTACGTTCACGAACCTCGGGAGGAAGCTGGCTCATCTCTGCTATACCTCCCGCATTGTCCGCTATTGGTCCGAATGCGTCAATAGCCAGTTGCATTGCGGTGGTTGCCATCATGCCTGCGGCAGCAATAGCAACACCATACAATCCGGCGAAGGCGTAAGAAAAAATGATGCCTGCAGCCAATACAAGGATAGGGGCAACTGTAGATTTCATACCTACAGAAAGACCACCGATGATATTGGTAGCGTGTCCTGTTCCCGATTGCTGTATAATTGAATTTACAGGACCTTTGCCCATTGCTGTATAATATTCCGTAATGATACTCATTAAAGTACCTACTACAAGACCGACGATGATCGCATAGAATACATCAAGAGAGGTAAAATCAACTCCACGAAGATGCAATTGAGCAGGCAGCATCCAGTTCACTACAAAATAAGAAGCAATAGCAGTAATTAAGATAGACCCCCAGTTCCCCAGGTTCAATGCAGTCTGTACATTAGAATCTTCACCTTTAATGCGCACAAACCAGGTGCCTACAATAGAAAATAAAATTCCCAGCCCGCAGATCACCATCGGAAGTAAAACTGGTGAAAATCCATTCAGATGATCAACAGCTACCCCGTTTATTTGCTCTACTACAATTTCCTGGCCCAAAACCATTGTTGCCAGTATCGTTGCCACATAAGAACCAAATAGATCCGCACCCATTCCAGCCACGTCACCTACATTGTCACCAACATTGTCGGCTATCGTTGCAGGATTACGTACATCATCTTCAGGAATTCCTGCTTCAACCTTGCCCACTAAATCCGCTCCGACATCAGCAGCCTTGGTATAAATACCACCGCCTACACGCGCAAATAATGCAATGGATTCAGCTCCAAGAGAAAAACCCGTAAGAACCTCAATAGCCGTCTTCATTTCTACGCTATTGGCACTCATTACATTAAATATCTGAAGAAAGACAATAAATAATCCGCCTAAACCTAAAATGGCCAACCCAGCGACACCAAGTCCCATTACAGTACCGCCGGTAAAAGATACCTTAAGGGCCTGCTTCAGGCTCGTTCTGGCAGCTTGCGTTGTTCTCACATTTGCCTTAGTTGCAGCCTTCATGCCGATATATCCTGCTGTAGCAGAAAACACGGCACCGATAACAAAGGCAACAGCAATGATCCAGCTGGAATGTAATTCCACACCATTCACCTCATGTACGGTTCCGGAATAAGCTAATAATGCGGCCGTAAATACCACAAATATACTTAGTACCTTCCATTCAGCTTTTAAAAAGGCCATCGCACCATCGGCAATATATCCCGCCAATTCCTGCATGTTCTTATCACCTGCGTCCTGTTTGTTTACCCAAGCGCTTTTAATAGCCATCACAAAGATGCCTACCAAACCCAGTGCAGGGATAAAGTAAATTAAATTGTTTTGTAAAAACTCCATATGTTGATATTCTCGTTTAGTTTCCGTTTCGGGGAATTAGTTATACTTGGTTCTCTTCTTAATGTTTAAAGACAGACCGTTAGCCTGCAAGTACATAAGAGGGGGTTTGCAAAAATAAGCGTGTTTATGTAATTACCAAATTTTTCGGCCTTTCATTGTAATATTTATTTAACAGCTATACTGGCAGCAATATACATTTATAAAATAATTTTTGAGAGATGTATGATGATGCTTACGAAGTTTTACCCAAAGTTTAAATATATTAGCAGTGTGGGGTCAAGTATAAATGTATTTGCTTCGTAAAAAACAACCAAACCAACATGAAAGAAGAAACTCAGGACGGATCTTTTAAAAGAGAACTTGGATTACTGGATGGAACCATGCTAGTAGTGGGATCTATGATAGGCTCAGGAATATTTATTGTGAGCGCTGATATCACACGAAATGTTGGTTCGGCGGGCTGGCTGATACTTATCTGGGTGCTTACGGCAGTTATCACCGTTATTGCAGCTGTAAGTTATGGAGAGCTGAGCGCGATGTTTCCTAAGGCAGGCGGTCAGTATGTGTATCTCAAAGAAGCATATAATAAACTCATTGCCTTTTTATATGGCTGGAGTCTTTTTGCGGTTATCCAGACCGGTACCATTGCGGCTGTGGGGGTTGCCTTCTCCAAGTTTGCAGCCTATTTGTACGAACCGTTTAGCGAAAATAATATGCTCTGGCAAATACAGACAGGAGTCAGCGACTCGGGTACGCCGGAGTTTTACTCCATACATGCCGCCCAGATCGTTTCGATTGTTACTATAGTACTGCTTACTTATGTTAACAGCAAAGGCGTAAAAGACAGTAAGATTTTGCAAACTATACTTACCATCATTAAGATTCTGTCACTGTTTGGCCTGATTGTATTTGGTTTTACCCTTGGGGCAAAAGCAGAAATCTGGAATGCCAACTGGCTTAACGCATGGGATACGCGTTCTTTCAGCCTGGATACCATGACCTGGACACCGATCAGCGGAAGTCTGCTGCTTTCAGGCATTTCAGCAGCTATGGTAGGCTCCCTGTTTTCCAGTGATGCTTGGGCAGGAGTAACTTTCATCGCAGGAGAAATCAAAAATCCTCAGCGTAATGTTGGTCTTAGTCTTTTTCTCGGAACATTTATTGTCAGTATTATATATATCCTTGCAAACCTGATGTACATCGCGGTGTTGCCCTTAGACGTAATTACTACAGCAAAATCCGATAGGGTTGCGGTGGTGGCAGCGCAATACATTTTTGGCAACGCCGGAACTACAATCATCGCTGTGATGATCATGATATCGACCTTTGCCTGTAATAATGGCCTTATCATGGCCGGAGCAAGGGTTTATTATACTATGGCTAAAGATGGTCTGTTTTTTAAAAGGGCGGCAAGTTTAAATGCATCAGATGTACCTGGATGGGCATTATGGGCACAAGGTTTCTGGGCCTCGGCACTCTGCCTGACGGGAAGATATGGTGATCTTCTCGACTTTGTGGTTATTATCGTTATGATCTTTTACATCCTGACTATATACGGAATCTTTATTTTAAGGAGAAAAATGCCTAATGCTGAACGTCCATACAAGGCTTTTGGATATCCCTTTTTACCGATGCTATATATTATTCTTGCGGCTGCACTTTGTATAGGATTGTTAGTTTATAAACTTCCGACCTGTGGTTGGGGTGTACTAATCATGTTATTAGGAATTCCTGTTTACTATCTAACCAGACAAAAAGAGTAAATTGTGTAGCATCTATAAAAAAAGCGTTGCCTGTATCAGGCAACGCTTTTTTTATGCTTTAATTCCAAATGGTTTATTTAAAGGAGCTAATATCTACCACTTTGTCTGGTTTGAAGAAATAAACACCACCCGAATTGGCCTGCCATGTGAATGATTTCTGAACATGACGGTAAGCATCAGCATTAGCTTCCTTGCTTAGTTTTTGATCAAGGCTTTGGTTTGATACATAATTTACCTGGTAAATGCTGGAAGTAGCAGGAGTGAGGAATACAAGCGTAGTTTTATCCGGCGAATTCGTCATGAATTCACCTTGAATTCTTTCATCAGGATTCTGCCTTTTCAGTACATATACCTTTGCATTCACATTCGCTACAAAGAAATCATTATTGATCAGGTAACCGTTTCTGCCTATCTTAGTAAGGCCTTTCGTGTACTCACTGTCCTTCGCTCCAATTGAAGCTCTATATAAACTACTCACATCAAGCTTCCCATCTTTAAGGGCAACAATAAAGAAAGGTGCGGTAAGACCCGATTCGTCTGCGATCTGTACAAGTGCAGCTGTTTTCTGAGTGTTTACAAAAGATGCAAAAGCCAGTTTAGCAGTGCCGGCACTTGTATCTGTTTCACTTAGCTTTATAGTGACCAGTGTATCTTTATATTTAATGGAAAAAAGCTCTTTACCAGCTTCTTCCTTCCCGTTACCCGCATATTTTACAATTTTTAGTGCTGTGTCGCCAGGTTCGGCGCTCTCATTGAATTTCTCAGTAACGGTTAGTGGTCTTGCTACATAAGTTTTCGAAATGTCTTTTTGGCCACAGCTATAGATAACAGCTGAAAGCACGAACAGGTATAATACTTTTTTCATTTTGTATATAATTTGGTTTTTAAATGGTACTGTGTAAATTTCAAGTTTCATGTAAAATTAAAATTTGTCTTGAATTATAAGCAACAAATTGAAAAATAACAGCATTATTACCGGAACAAAAGGAGTCTGAGCCCTAAACTATACGCCGACTTAAATAGAAACAGGGGTAAGCTGATGGAGCTACCCCTGTTATTAGATGGTTGATCCACCACAGATCAACCTAAACCAAACAAACCAATCATATAACGATTGATGCATGAAAAAAGTTTTAAGGATTTTAAAAAAAAATATCATTTTATATTTGTTGCATTATCCATACAGAGATGAAGTTAAAAAAAATAGGTATTAGTTATAGTGAGGCCAATTTTCAGAATTACTGGAGCTGGTTCAATGATGCCGATCTTGGAGACGATCTCGAGCTTGTGGAACTGTCTTTTTTAAGGAATAACCTGGCAAGCATTTTCCAATGTGATGGATTTGTACTTACCGGTGGGATAGATGTAACTCCCTCAATTTATGATGGGAAAGAAATTTATCCCAATATGCCCGATACCTTCCTGCCCGAAAGAGATGAGTTTGAAAGGGCTATTTATCGTTATTCGCAAGATCATCAGCTCCCGCTTTTAGGAATTTGCAGAGGTATGCAATACGTTAATATTCTCGAAGGAGGTAAGGTATTTGAAGATAATGATGAAGCAGCGCACATTGTACATAAAAAAGCTGATACTGATAAGACGCATGGAATCGATATTATAAAAAATAGTTTACTAAATACGATTACAGGTTTGGAAGCAGGACAGGCCAACAGTGCTCATCACCAGGCAATAGATCCGGAACATTTAGGTTCCGGGCTTATGATAAGTGCATACTCTGAAGATCAAATCATCGAAGCTATTGAATTTAAGGATAAATCTGACAAAGGTTTTATGCTTGGAGTCCAGTGGCATCCTGAAAGAATGCTGTGGAAACAGCTAAATCCCCTGTCAGAACATATCAAACAAAGCTTTTTACAGGCGGTGCGAAGCACTTAAATTTTAAGGGACTTCTTTTAAGTCTGCAATTTTGATCCACCCCTTTGTTACTTCTCCATCGTTATTGGTATGTGTTACAAAGATAAAACCATTCTGCTCATCTACAACCTTAGGGACGGTAGTTGTCCATAAAGGCAAAACCTTCCTTTTTGATCCATTATTTTCCGGTGAATCATAAAAATAGACTACTCCTTTTGGCACAAGGTATTTTTTACCTTCACTCTGTAGCGTCGGTTGGTTTGCTGTAACCGGAGGCGAGGTTTGGGTAGGAGGTGTCGCAACTGGTTTTGGAGATGTGCCTGTTTGTCTTTCAAATTCCTTCTGAAGGCTATCTACTTCTGTATCGGCTTTCAATAAAGAACTATCGGGGATAATCGGTTTTATGACAGTTGTGACTGTATCAGGATCTGGCTGCGGCTCTGATGCGATCGTGTCCTGCGGCAAATTATTCAAACTATCTGTATAAGAGGCCAGATGCCTCCCATTCATATCTGTCAAATAAATCGAATAACCAGCAAACAAGCTGAGCGCTACGAGTGCGAGTACCATAACATAAAAAATTGGCTTAGCCACCTGAACCACATCACGTGGCTTTTCAGCCATTATAGAACTTACCGGCAAAGCCGTTTGTGGTACAGCATCGGGAATATGCGGGATATCCTGAACAATATGTTGAAGTATGGCGTCCTGAAGCGCCATTCCATTAGTGAATCTTTTTTCCGGAGATTTTTCAAGGCACTTTTTAATAATATCAAGTAACCACTTAGGCACATTCATTTCCTTTGTTCTCAACTCTTCACTCCAGTTCTCTGCCAGGTGATTGCCTCTTAGAGGCAGCAGGTCGGGCACCGGTTTTTCCATATGAGAAAGCATCACCGCATTTCTGGATGTCTCACCTTTGTTATTCTGAGGAAAAGGAACAGTTCCCGCAAGCAGCTCAAACAAAATTATTCCAAAACTGTACACGTCTGTTTGAAAGAACATTTCACCATCATGCTGCTCAGGTGCCATAAATTCAACCGCACCCGCATGGCGTATACTGCTACGGCGCTGTTCATCAGACATGATTGCCAATCCGAAATCAAAAAGGATATAGTTGCCGGTAGATGTATTATACTTTACATTATTGCTTTTAATATCACCATGTTTAACACCTACTTTATGACAGTGTGCCAGTGCATTGGCAAGCTGTTCGGCCAGTTTTATTGTTTCACGAACAGTGAAAACAGAGTTGTGAGGTGGCTTAAGTAAATCTTCAAGATCGGGTCCTTCAATATATTCCATTTCAATGAATGGAAATGAACCACTTTCAGTAAGACCGGAATTCAGGATTTTTACCACATTTGGACTTGGATCTTCGTTTACCTTTTTCAGTTTTTCAACTTCATTCTTAAAATTTCTGAAGTGTTTGTCATCCGCATTTTCTGTATGGATAGGAGTAGGCAGTATTTTTACTGCTGTAATGATCTCTCCCATTCGTTTACCTTTATAAACAGACCCTTGCCCTCCCGTCCGTAAGGCACCCATGTTTTCCAATCCTTCTGTTATGGTAAATACTTTGCTCATATGATTAGGTAATTATGTTGTTAAAAGTAAGGAACGTCGTCAACTAATCCGTCCTTTGTTTTCTTAGGATCAGCACTATTTTTCTTACTTGCCGGTTTTGTAGTTGTTTTACTGGTATCGATAATCCTATCGGCACCTGCCTGTTTTACAGTATCCACAGCTAAAATGCTTTCTTTTACAACGGACGTACTGTCAGTTTTAATACTTTCTTTTCCATCAAAAGTAAAGTTTATCCCATAAATGCTCAGCCCAAGTAATATGGTAACTAATATCCCTAACGGCCACCTAAGCTTTATGAAAGGTCTATATTTGCTCAATTCTTGCTGCAGGCGATTGTTTTCAGCTAGGAGAGCCATATTTAAAGCCTCATCTTTACTTCCGCTCAATTCAATTCCGGAGCAAACCGCATCATGCAATGCCATACCATCTGCAAATCTATTTTCCGGCTTTTTTTGCAAACACTTTGTTACAAGTTGCAAGATCCACTCAGGAATCTGCATTTCATGACTCATTTTTTCTTGCGGCCAGCTAGCCGGAAGATGTGCTCTTCTAAGCTCCATGATATCAGGCAGATTCTTTTCTATGTGCGCCAACATTACCAGATTTCTAGCTGATTCATGTTGGTTGATCAGCGGGAAAGGAACACTTCCAGTCAGAAGTTCGTATAGTACTACTCCATAGCCATAGATGTCGCTTTCAAACAGCATTCTGCCTTCATATTGTTCAGGAGCCATAAATTCTACAGCACCGGCATTTCGCAGACTCGAACGCCGCTGTTCATCGGACATTACCGCCAAACCAAAGTCGAGCAAAATATAATTACCGGTGGTAGTATTAAATTTTACGTTATTACTTTTTATATCACCATGTTTTACACCAACCCTATGGCAGTGGGCCAAAGCATTTGCCAGCTGTTCTGCAATTTTTAAGAATTCACGGATAGTAAAAATAGCATCGTGCGGAGGCTTTAGTAAATCTTCCAGGTCAGGCCCTTCTATATACTCCATCTCAATGAAGGGAAGAGAGCCGCTTTCTGTCAATCCGGAATTTAATATCTTCACTACATTAGGAGAGGAATTCTCGTTTACCTTTTTAAGCTTTTCTACTTCATTCTGGAAATCCCTGAAATTTTTATCATTAACATTTTCGGCATGAATCGGTGTGGGTAGCAACTTAACTGCGCTGATAATGGCGCCCATACGCTTACCCTTATATACAGAACCCTGTCCTCCGGTACGCAGTGCGCCCATATTTTCCAATCCGTCCGTTATGGTAAATACCTTCGCCATGATTATAAAAGTGCAGTGTAGCTGAACTCCAGAACTGCAGATTCCCCCAAAATGATCTGATCGCCTTCCAGCAAAGTATGGCCGAGTTCCGTGAAAGTAAGTTTTACGGTGTTATGTTCGCCAATCGATTTAACCTTAACCTTGTTTCTGGGTGGTACACCTCCATCATCAGCAAAGATGACAAAAGCAGAATTATCCTTACTCCATTCAATGTGGGCGTGTTGTCTGCTGATATATTTGTTGCTTGCATTACTGCTAAGATTTGGGAAAGCGATGGTGTTTTCTCTCACAAAGCCATCATTGTCCTGTGTTTTCTTGTCCCTCCCAATATTAATGCGGCCGTCTGTGGCGGTGATGATATATTCGGATTTTTCAGCTTGCCCATTTAATATCCTGATGAAAGCGGAAGTATACCTCTGAATTACGATATGTTCGGGAGTCTTAATGATCAGGGCAACATTCAAACCGTTCATTTTTATGCTCTGTTCCGGAAGTTGATCCGCAAAAACGATCTCCATCGTCCATTTTTCGGGTAAATCTATAGCAAAATCGTCTGCTATACGCTGCACTTCGCTCTTGAACCGCTCATCATCTTCAAAAAACACAGCCGAATCATACATAAATCTTTCTCCCGCGACACAGCAGATATAAAGTTCAAAGCCCTTGATGCGCTTGCCTTCTCCTCCTTCCATTTTCTGCAGCTCCTGCTTTATAAAAAAGAGCAGGGATTCCCGGATGGTTTTGACATCCTGGGGTTTCTCAGGAATATTCCTGCTAAAAAGATTGAATACGCCCATTTGTTTCTTCTTTTTTAAAATCCTTAATATATCCAAGTTTTAAAAGGGCAGGAACCACATGCTGTCCTGCCAGCAGTACGGCCTTGCTGGAGCCTCTTGTAGATTCAATCCTTATACAAACCACAATGTGGCCGCTTCCACTTTTTTTAGGTGCGAAAAAAACATACCACCCGTCATTGATTTGCTCCTGCTTCCAGATTCTTTCCGGGGTACCGGTCTTACCAGCCACTGTCAGTTTTAGCGTATATACCTTTCCTGCACTTTGCTTTAGCATATAATCTGTCATCAAATCCGCATACTGCGGATCATTAGCTAGTTTTGTGCCAGAGTTTATCTTCGTCAATGAATCACTGACCTTCAAGACAAAACGGTTATTTACCAACGTTCCTTTATTGGCAATACCAGACACCATTCTAGCGACCGCTGCAGGAGTAGCAATCAGTTCACCCTGGCCCCATGACATTCCTGAAATCCCTTTTGCCCGCGTTCGGCGAATGTTAGATGGATCATAGCGTGGTTTTGTGTTGAATTCTGTTCTGCGCCAGAGATCGAACCACTTCTGCTCCTGCTGAGGATCGCTTAAACCTTTCTCATAATAATATCCACCCACTCCTCTCAGGAACATGCCTGTTTTCAGATAGAGTGATGCCATATCTTCCTCCAAATGCTCTTCATTTGCCAGTTTTATGAAATACACGTTGTTAGATTTTACCAATGCTTTTTCAAGACTGATTACCCCCGTTTCATCCGGTTCTATACCTTTAGTCCTGATTCTTTCTCTCATGCTTACAGTAAATTTCTTATCCGATGCTGCAAGCCCCAGTTTATTAAACGCGGCCATTGTCGTCACCAGCTTTGCAGTAGAACCGGGTTGTGTTGCGAGCGTAAAGCCCAGGTCGGTAGTTGTATACCAGCCTGAAAGCCTGTTCTGTTCCGCGGCAGTCATATTTAGTAATTCCCAATCCTTAACAGGAGGTAGCGGGTATACCGCCGACGTTAACACATCGCCGGTATTATCTTCCATGATCACTACAGATACACGGCTCTTCTTTAATGAATCATCAGTTGCCATTGCGTGTTGTATCGTAGATTGCAGACGTGCATCAATCGTCATTTTGACATCTCTGTTGCGCTTTTTAAAAGCAGTAACTTCTGCACTATTGATACCTGCTAATAATAACGGCGCCAGAGCAGCAAAGTCTCTCTTACTTACCGCCATCTCCTTAACAATCCTGGGCAGGAAGCGGTCTTCTCTATAACGATTGGCTTTAGTGTTGAAAGTAGTAACAGGAGTGTGAAAGCCCCTGAGTTCTGCAGCATGTTCATATTCGGCAAAATAGCCGTTGGTACTGCCATTGAATACGCCTGTATTTATGTCTCCTGTCCAGAAAAAGGTTTGTTCCTCAAAAGGGTAGTAGCGGTCCACACGCTTATGCAGGGCCGAATCCAGATTATAATTAATTCCTGCAGCCTTAAGTGTCTTTGCCTGACCCCTTACAAAATCAGGATTGCTTGTTGCCATAACACGGCCCATACGATCATATAATTGTCCGGCCTCCAGCCTATTCATCAGGATAGAGATTCTTGGATTATAACTGAACATACGCTGGCCGCTCCGATCTGCTACTAAAGCTGGCTGAACAACCCATTTACTATTGTCAATTACATATTTGGAGACAGTAATGGTTAATAATATTACTGCTATACTTGCCGAAAGTAGTGCAGGTACCAGATTTTTGTCCTGCTGTTTGGTAATGAAATCCATCTGAACGGGGGTGCCCTGTATTTTTGATACAGAAAGCAAGACTCCGGCAGCCATCATATTGGCCACTAGTGATGAACCACCATAGCTGATGAAAGGTAAGGCTACACCGGAAAGCGGCAAAGCCCCCGTTGAGCCACCGGCAATGAGGAGGAATTGCACAAACATGCTGATGCCTATACCAGAGCATAGGTAAAATAGAAAAGGCGTGCCCGTGCCCCGGCCAATTATGATAGCTCTATTGATAAAGATCAGGAACAGAATAAAAACAGCTATAATACCCGTCCATCCAAATTCTTCACCGATCGCCGGTAAGATCATATCAGTATGTGCTTCAGGAATATTCTTGGCAAAACCTTCACCTACACCCTGACCACTGATACCGCCACCAGCCATAGCCCAAATGCCGTTTGCTACCTGGTCACCTCCATAAACTTCATTATTCCAAGGGTCCTGCCATATCGACTTCCTTTCTGAAAGCCGGTTTACGGGGCCGGGTATCAATTTATCCAGATATGGGATTTGGTCTATCAGTAAAAAACCTGCCATCACGATGATAACCATGATAGCTGACTCACTTGTCTTCTTTTTATTGAATACCATCGCAAGTGCCATCAGAAGTGCTGTTAAAAGACTTGCAAGCCAAATGTTCAGGAACCATACCGTAGCGATATAGACGAGTATGGCCATCATCATCATCATAAAATCTCCCCTGGAGAAAGAGAAGATGATGATGAACGTAAAACAAACAACCATTGCAGGGCCAAGGTCACCCAATGCCAGGTATAACAAAATGGCAAACAGCATTGCAGCCAATGCAAATGAGAAGAAGTACCAGCGCTTTTGCCAGCTTAAGTATTCAGAGATGAATTTTTCGTTGGCAGAGAAGAACCCTGCCAGGAATAAAATAATCGCATACTTTACGATCTCACTCGGCTGAATTCCAAACAGATTAACCTTCACTCCACTGCCTTCAGGGCCGTTTCCAAACACTACAGTAAATCCGAGAAGCATAAGCGCTATAAAAGCCCATTGCCAGCCATTTGCCTTGCCGCGGTTCCGGCCAAGTATCAGCAGCCTGTAAAAGCGCGAATCTATTGTCAGTTTGCGGAAATTGATCAATAGAAGAAGTGCAATGGTCATAATTCCCATTCCGAAAAATACCAATGTATCTCTTGCAAGGAAACGATCCCGCAAGGGATCCTGCAAGCTTAATAACGTGATAAACGATAGCCCTGTCATAACCATGATTACCGGAAGAATAAGTTTGTCAGTTTGCGGAAACTTACTTCTGAGAAAGAAATTCAGCAGGAAAAAGCCAGCAAAGAAACAAGCCGTAATGATCCAGTACCATTTGTTATACTCCTCGGGAGTTCTGACGATCAGCGATTTTTCTTTTTTCAAAATCTTAAAATCCCTTGCAGAAAATAGCCTGATTGTATGGATTGACTGTTTGAACGTGAAGGTCACATCTTCTTTTAGTTCCTGTACTCCCTGTGAGCGTCCAAACTGGAATCCTGGTTGCAGGGGTAAGACCTGAAATGCCCTGCCCTCCGGAAGGTTCATAAATCCGAAATTACCATTAGCATCTGTACGGGCATAAGAGATTAGTCCGGGTATTTTGGCACCTTCCTCACTATTCATGATGGTACTGTCCTGAGGCAGGACCATTTGAATTTTAATCAGCACTCCACTTACCGGACGTTTCAGTGAATCAATAATCTTTCCGGTGATACTGTACAAGCCTTTCTTAAGATTAACAATTGCAGGCAGTTGAGGTGGTCTGGTGCTTTCCTGAGCAAAACGCAGGGAATCGTCGCCGGTATATCCCAAAAGAGAACGGGAGTCCATCACTCTTTTTTTAAAATTATGGCCACCATAGGTGAAGGCCTCATCTGCATTGACAAAAAAATTGCGTTTGTTCAACTCGCCGATGTTATCGATGGGTGTCTTGAATGATTTTGCACCATTTGCAACAACAGACCCGATTAAAGATATATCCTTTTTATCTTCAAAATAATAACCTTTTTCCAGTAGTGTTGTAATCAACTTTCCTGGTGCTTTATCATTCAGATTGATCATAGTACCACTGGTTATCCGGGCTTCCACGTCGGCAAACCCATGCTGCAGATTATTGAACAGGGTAAAGAACAGAGCCGCCAGAACTACAGAAATGATAACCAGGAGAAAGCGCATATTATTTATTTACAGGTATAGGTAGTGAATCTGTTTTGAATGTACTTCTTTGCATTTTTCCATTGATGTACTTCCGCTGTGGAAAATTATAGATAACCAGTATTGCATTTGGACAATTGTCAAATTCTATGTTTTTAAATACCAGTGCATTACTGTTTGATGAGATTACGGTATTAAAATCTTCAAAAGTGAAGTTTTCCAATAGTACGTGCTTGCTGGCTGGTCGGATTTGGATTGGAATTTCATTGAAACTGGTATCCCTTTTTATTATAATGCGGTTTTCAGCGATCAAATAAATGGTATCCCTGTTAAATTGAAGCGGTTCTGTAATGAGAATGGGAGATTTCCAGATCGAATCTTTCAAAATCAATATGTTACCCGTCATTTTGTTTAACGTATCCTGAAGTTTCTTTTCCTGAAGATTACGCGGTGGTTTAATGATGCTTAGTTTTTGCTGATCAGTAGTATTTGTAGTTCTAATATGATTTTCCCAAAGCAAATAAACAACAACAGCGAGTAAGATAAAGCATAAGCTCAGAAGCGCAAATACAATGCCTTTTTGGTTACCGACCCTTACGGGAACCACCGGCGACTGTGTGTTCAATGGCTGCCCGGATCTGACAGAATCATGGGTAACGTTCGAAACCGAAGACGCACGTTTTCTGATAGCCACCTTTGGTTTTGCTGCTTCATGCACCTGACGTTCTCTGTCATGTTCTACCAAGACTACAGTGATGTTGTCCATCCCCCCGTTTTTGTTGGCTGTGTCGACCAGCTGTTTGGCTTTTTCCTCCAGGGATACCTCTGTATTAAGTATGTTGGTAATCTCTTGCTTATTTACCATATCTGATAAACCGTCACTGCAGGCCAGCAAAATGTCTCCCGGAAGGAAAGGGGAATGTCCGCTTTCAATGTAATCATCCTGTCCGGTCATATTCACGCCAAATCCAAGCGCCTTATTAATCTCATTGCGTTTTGGGTGACGCATAGCTTGTTCCTCGGTCAGCCTGCCAGTATCCTCCATAAAACCCACAAAAGACTGGTCCCTGGTAATCTTTACCAGAGAATGATCACGCAACAGATACAGCCGGGTATCACCTACATGTGCATAGTGGAACTGATTCTTACTTTGGTCTGCCACTACAAGTGTTAAAACACAAGCCATTTTTTCAAGCTTATCGTGCTGCTTCTTTTCCTTCAGAATCTGTCCGTCCGCTGCAATTATGGCTTCCTTCATTAAAGCATTTAAATTGGCATTCGGAAGGTTCAAATGCGCTAACACAGATTTCTTGGCAATAGCCGAGGCAATTTCTCCACCTGCATAGCCACCAACGCCGTCAATCACACAGGCAATTACCAGATCACTTCCTGCTATTTTTTCTGCAATGAAGGTGTCTTCGTTATTATCCCTTACTTTCCCGGTGTCCGTAATTCCAAAATAGTTTCTATCCATTCCTGCGTGACGAATTTTTAATATCTCTAAAATGTGCAATGAGAAGCACAACACATATGATGAATAACGCTACAGACAATAAATTTGACATACCTTATGCTTTAAATATGTTCATTCCAATTATCCCGTTAAGTATAATTCGTGAGTTCAGGGGGAGCTCAGACCATTTAGGGCCGTTAATGTCGCTCCTCTCCAAAAGTATCTCATTCAATATTGTCTTTTCTCCGAAAGAGGCCAGGTAAAATTTGCCCTCTTCCTTGTTATATTTAATCTTTAGATGTGGGGTATTCACCCATTCAGAAGGAACTCTGAAAATATTCATCGCATCTTTGGTTTCCTCATCACCGGAAACTGTAATCTCGTCCGTTTTCATCATATACTCCAGTTTCTTTCCTGCATAGGCCTTATCGGGGATAGTAGTTTCAAATCTGGCGAGCGTTGCACCAGATTGCGGTGCTGCAGGTGACTTCTTAATTTCGTCAATAATAATATTACTTTCCAAATATGGGATCTCGTAATAGCCATCACTGTAGTATGTAAAATCCTTCAGGATATCGTTGTTGATGTCAAAGGTTTGAGCAAGACCTGTTTGTCTCGGTATAAAGGTAACTCTCAGATTTTCTTCCTGCTGGTTGCTGTCGGGCATAAGTTTTCCAATAAAGCCAATATCGCCCTGCCTGTAATCGGGATGAGAAACAAAGCGAAATACCCACTTGTTACTGGCTGGTTCAACTCTTTTGCCTTCTTTAACCTCCTTATTAAGGATTTCATAAAAATTCTTTATGGATTCATGAGAAATCAGACCTAGAATGCCTTTTTTGTGATCCATAAATTCCTTGTAGTCGTCTGTATTAAGGCAAATTATAAATTCATGGTAGAAAACAACGCGCTCAGCAAAAGAAAGGTCAGTAATAGATCTTTTAAAACCGTCAATAATATATTTGTAAACAATATTTGGAGTCAGTGCCTTTGGTTTTGCTGATGAAGCAGTACCTTCATTGGTCAAAAACCAATCTTGAATGCCTATCCGTTGCCAGAATGAGGGTTTTGTAGTCATTGATGAGGTTGTTGTAGGTTATAAATATAGGAATTATCCTGTTCACCCGTCTTTATGGCTCCCAGCTTTA
>Ga0126314_10000590_pt1 | contig 17316 bp, 18 predicted proteins | sample Plot105B_FD_92535 | JGI IMG/M metagenome (GOLD analysis project Ga0126314, IMG submission 92535) | Serpentine soil microbial communities from UC McLaughlin Reserve, CA, USA - Plot105B | ecosystem: Environmental > Terrestrial > Soil > Grasslands | place: USA: UC McLaughlin Reserve, Lake County...
AACGCGGTCCGGCTCCAGCCGATCCGCGTTGAAATTGTGTCCGGCAGTGACGGCCAGGAGATTGAGATAGGCCAGTTGGGTTCGGCCATTGCCCTCGCGAAACGGATGCCCAGCATTGATTTCCGAAATCAGGAGGGCTGCGAGGGCAGCGAACTCCTTGTTGTCGCGGCTGACCAATATTTGATCGATGCCGTCACGAGCAAAGACGGCTGCCATCATTCGATCCAGATGCTCGGGAAAGCCGAACCAGTTGCCCCCTTTGGCTATGCGAATGGTTCGCGGCTCTCCGGCCCATGCGTAGACGTCTTGAAACAGATGGTGGTGAATAGCTCGGTAGTGATCATAGCCAAGATCACCGGTGGGCAAAGGTTCTTCGGCGCGGCTCAAATACATGGAAAACTCGAAATCATCGAGTTCAGCCTGATTGGTCAGGCCGGCAAGATTTATGAGAACGGATGTTCCAGGATAGCAGAGCGGGTCTGCCTCAGCCTCGTAGGTCACTGCTTCCTGGCGAACTCTGCGCGTATCCGGTCGCGGCGGGCTTGGCCGTTTTCACCGCGTGCATCCGATTCAGCCAGCAGTTTTTTGCTGCGGGCCGAGGCATTGATGCCTTCGACCGCGTTGATCCGCATTGCCGCATTTCGGCCGATGACGAGAGGTCCGGTTTGGGTGCTGGGCTTTGGATGCTTTGTCATGTGCACAGCATACCATAAGCCGAACGGAGTGGAAGCGAATCGCTCTATCCTTGCCTCATGCAGCCCTATCTCAAGCTACTTTCCGACATCCTCGAAAACGGCGCCGATAAGTCCGACCGCACCGGCACCGGCACGCGCAGCCTGTTCGGCTACCAGATGCGCTTCGACCTCTCGCAGGGCTTTCCACTGGTCACGACCAAGAAGCTGCATTTGAAATCCATCGTCTATGAGTTGCTCTGGTTCATCCGCGGCGAAACCAATGTGCGGTGGCTGCAGGAGCGGGGCGTAAAGATCTGGGACGAGTGGGCCGACGAGAACGGCGATCTCGGGCCGGTCTATGGCTCGCAATGGCGAAGCTGGCCGGCGCCCGATGGTCGTCATATCGACCAGTTGGCGGCCGTGGTAGACTCGATCCGCACCAAGCCCGATTCCCGCCGCCATATCGTTTCGGCCTGGAACCCGGCCGAGGTGGACGAGATGGCGCTGCCGCCGTGCCACTGTCTCTTCCAGTTCTACGTGGCCAACGGCAAACTGAGCTGCCAGCTCTACCAACGTTCGGCGGACACGTTTTTGGGTGTGCCGTTCAACATCGCCTCCTACGCCCTTCTGACGCATATGATGGCGCAGGTGACGGGGCTCGAAGTCGGCGACTTCGTCCACTCATTCGGCGACGTCCACCTCTACAACAATCATTTTGAGCAGGCTCGGCTGCAGCTGAGCCGCGAGCCGCGGCCATTGCCGAAACTGGTCATCAATCCCGAGCGCCAGCGGCTTGAGGATTTCGTCTTCGAGGACTTTTCCTTCGAAGGCTATGACCCGCACCCCCATATCAAGGCCGACGTGTCGGTATGAGCCGCGATCTCGCCGAGCTCACCGCGCTGGTTTCCCGGGTCTCGGACATGTACGAGCGCGAAACCGGCGTGCGGCGGGACGACGATTGGTATGCCCTCAAGATGCAGGAAGAGTTGGGCGAGTTGATCGCCGAGCACCTGCGTCTCAGCGGTCGGGGCCGCCGCAAGGGGCTCGATGATGCGGCCATCTCGCAGGCCCGCAACGACGAAGCCGCTGATCTCCTCGCCTTCCTGTTGCTATATGCCGAGCACAACGGCATCGACCTCGAAGCGGCGCTTGAACGAAAATGGTTCTCCTATCTTCGCGCCGACAGCGAGAAGCGCTAAAAGCGTGACCAGAGCGGCCTTGGCCTTTTGGCGGGACCCGCGTGGGACAGGGAGAAGATCATGCGGGCGTGTTTGACGGCAATCCTGGCGCTGGCGGTTGCCGCCCCGGCCATGGGCAACGACACCATGGCGCAGCTCGGCACGGGCGGGCTGGTGTTCGTCACTAACGAACAGATTTCGATGGCCTCGGAGGATCTCTATATCTCGCCCACAGAGGTGCGGGTGACCTACGAGTTCAACAACACCTCCAATGAGGCGCAGAGCATTCTCGTCGCCTTCCCCATGCCCGATATCGCGGGCAGCGGCGATTTCATGGTTGATGTGCCGATCCAGCACGCCGAGGACGAGGACGTCCCGCCGATCAAGGACCCCGAAAATCTTTTCGGCTTCGCCACGAGCTTCAATGGCGCTCCGGTCGATGCCGAGCTCCACCAATATGCCTTCTCCAACAATATCGACTATTCGAGCCTGCTGCGCGACATGGGTGTCCCACTGGTGCCGTTCGGGCAGCTGACTGCTGACGCGCTTGGCGATGTCAGCGATGCCGATGCCCAGCGCCTCCTTAGCCTGGGTCTGGTCTTCGAAATGGAATTCGACGCCGGCAATGGCTGGCAGACCGAACTGGTGCCGCTCTGGACTCTGCGCTCGACCTATAGCTGGGAAGCGACGTTCCCGCCCGGCATGTCCGACGTGGTCCACACCTATCGCCCGAGCGTCGGCGGCACGGTGGCGACGACCTTCATGCCCACCGGCGAGGCGGAGCAGGACGCGCGCTATGCCGAGTATGTCGACAAATACTGCGTCGACGACAGCCTTGTGACCGCGCTGGGCAAGCGCGAGATCAAGTCCGATGGCTATACCAACTATCCCTATGTCGAGAACTGGATTTCCTACATCTGGTCGACCGGCAACAACTGGATGGGGCCGATCGGCAAATTCACCCTGACGATCGACAAGGGCGAAACGGACAGCCTCGTCTCCTTCTGCAGCGAAGGCGTCAAGAAAACTGGCCCGACGACATTCCAGATGACCGCCACGGACTGGTACCCGCCCTATGAGCAGGAGCTCGAAATTCTCTTGCTCAACAAGGTCGACTGGTACGACGAGCAATAAACAGGGGTCGGCACATGAGCCTGACGATACGCTCTGCCCGGCCGGACGATGCCGGGCTGGTGCTCCATTTCATCAAGGCGCTGGCCGAATACGAGAAGCTGTCGCATGAAGCGGTGGCGACGGAAGCCGACATTTTGCGCGATCTGTTCGCGCCTGATCCCAAGGTCTTTTGCGAGATCGCCGAATGGGAAGCGGAGCCCGTGGGCTTCACCCTCTGGTTCTACACCTATTCGACCTTCCAGGGTCGCCACGGCATCTGGCTCGAGGACCTCTTCGTCGACCCCTCCATGCGCGGCAAGGGCATCGGCAAGTCCTTGATGATCAATCTGGCGCGCCGCTGCGTCGCCGAAGGCCTCGGCCGGTTCGAGTGGTGGGTGCTCGATTGGAACGAGCCCAGCATCGAGTTCTACAAAAGTCAGGGCGGCGTCATGCAGGACGAATGGACCAAGGTGCGTGTCGACGGGGAGGCGCTGCTGGCGCTGGGTCGGTCATGAGTGCCTCGATTTCCCTCATCGCCGCGGTGGCGGAAAATGGCGTCATCGGCCGGGACGGGGACATGCCCTGGCGCATTCCGTCCGATTTCGCCTGGTTCAAGCGCATGACCATGGGCAAACCCATGATCATGGGCCGCAAGCAGTTCGAGACGTTTCCGAAGCCGCTCGCCGGCCGTCCGCATATTGTCGTGACCCGGCAGCAAGACTACGGGCCAAAGGGCGTCACGGTCGTCCACAACCTTGCCGATGCTTTCTTGGAGGCAGAATACCTGGCCGCCGACGCGAACGCCGATGAAATCATGGTCATTGGCGGGGGCGACATTTACGCGCAGGCGATAGGTCAGGCCGATCGGCTCTACATCACCCATGTCGACCTTACGCCCGAGGGGAACGTGCATTTTCCCGCGATAGACCCGGCAATCTGGGCGGTCGTTGACCAGCCCGAGGTGACGCCGTCGGAAAAAGACCCGGCGACCTACGCAATCAAAGTCTATGAACGACGGCAGGCGCCCGCTCATTGATCGTTTCAGTCGCTTGCCTATATATGGTTCCAACCAGATTTCGAAGGAACCGAAAGGAAAGCGATGCCTTGGGAGAATAATGGAGGCGGAGGTGGCCGCAATACGGGCGGTCCCTGGGGCCAGGCACCCGGCGGAGGTGGCGGCGGCCCGCGCCGTCCCGGTGGAAACACTCCCAATCTCGAGGACATCCTCAATCGCGGTCGCGATCAGTTTCGTGGCGGCGTTCCCGGTGGCCGCTGGGCCATTGTCGGCGGCGTGATTGCGCTCCTCGCATTTTGGGGCGTCAATTCGGTCTACACCATTAATCCGCAGGAAGTCGGCGTCGAGCTGCGCTTCGGCCAGCCCAAGCCTGAACTTTCCGGCCCAGGCCTGCATTTCATGCTCTGGCCGGTGGAAGCTGTCGAACGCGCCACGACCACGGTCAACCAGACCCAGATCGGCGCTGCGAGTGCCGGCAATGCCCGCACCGACGCGCGTGACGGCCTGATGCTCTCGGGCGACCAGAACATCGTCAATGTGCAGTTCTCGGTCTTCTGGGCGATCAACGATCCCGTCGCCTATCTCTTCAATGTCCGCGATCCAGAATCCATGGTTCGCTACGCCGCCGAAAGCGCCATGCGCGAAGTCGTCGGCCGCCGTCCGGCGCAGGACATTTACTCGGACGATCGCTCCGGTATTTCGGCGGAAGTGCAGCGCATCACGCTCGCGACCCTTGAAAGCTATGGCCTTGGCGTTTCGGTCAATCAGATCCTGATCGAAAATGCCGGTCCTCCGGCTGACGTTATCGATGCCTTCAACGAAGTGCAGCGTGCGCGTCAGGACGAAACGCGTCTCCAGGAAGAAGCGCGTTCTTACGCCAACACACTGCTCGGCGATGCCCGTGGTCGCGCGGCGGCCCTGCGTGAAGACGCTGCCGCCTACACCAATCGCGTGGTGCAGGAAGCAACCGGTGAAGCCGAGCGTTTCAACTCGGTCTATGCCGAGTACGTGAACTCGCCTGAAGTGACGCGCAAGCGCCTCTATCTCGAAACCATGGAAGAAGTGCTCGGGGGCTCCGAAAAGGTGCTGATCGAGAACGGTGCCAGCGGTTCCGGGGTCGTCCCCTATCTGCCGCTGCCTGAACTGCGTTCGGGCACCACGACACCGACGACGGGGAACTGAGCATGACGAACCGCCTCTTTATCATCGGCGCCGTCATCATTGCGGCCCTTTATATCCTGTTCTCCTCGCTCTACGTCGTCGACGAGCGCGAGCAGGCCATCGTCATGCGCTTCGGCCAGATCACCGACGTCCGCACAGAGCCAGGTATCTATTTCAAGATCCCGACCGATGTCGTCGACAGCGTGCAGATCATCGAAGATCGCTTGCTTCGCTATGACATCGCCAATATGCGCGTCCAGGTGTCGGGCAACGCCTTCTACCAGGTCGACGCCTTCCTCACCTATCGCATCTCCGACGCCCGTCTCTTCCGTGAGCGTGCGACCGGCCAGCTTTCGGTGGCGGAAGACCGTATCGGGGCCAGCCTCGATGCTGCCCTGCGCCAGGTCTATGGTCTGCGTGAATTCAGCGCGGCCCTCTCCGACCAGCGCGGCCAGATGATGCAGGAAACCCGTGAACTGATCCGTCCGGATCTGGCGGAACTCGGCATCGACGTCGTCGACGTGCGTATCCTCCGCACCGACCTCGACGAAGACGTTTCGGCCACCACCTTCGAGCGTATGCGCGCCGAGCGTCTTGCCGAAGCGGCCCTCCTTCGCGCTCGCGGTGAAGAACAGGCCCAGAGCCTGCGCGCCATCGCCGATCGCCAGGCTGTTGAAATCGTCGCCGCCGCAACCCGCGATGCCGAAATCATCCGCGGTACAGGCGACGCCGATCGTAACCGCATCTTTGCGGCCGCCTATGGCCAGGATCCGGAATTCTTCGAGTTCTATCGCTCGATGCAGTCCTACCGCGCCGCCTTGGCCAATACCGGCACCACCATGGTGCTCTCGCCTGACAGCGCCTTCTTCCGCTACTTCGGTTCGGACGGCGAAATACCGGCTGCGAGCACGACGTTCGGGACGCCCATCGCGCCCCAGCCCTTGCCCGAAAGTGCGGCCCCGACCACAGAGCCGGCTCTCGATGGGCTCGGGATCGAGGAATCAACGCCCGCTCCCGCGATCACGCTCGAAGACGGCTCGGAACTGACCCCGACCATCGGCACGGAGGCTCCGGCTCCCGTCGAAGCGCCGGTCACGGCTCCGGCCCCGACCACCGCGCAGTAAGAGCGCACAAGCAAAAGAAAAAGCCCGGCAGCGATGCCGGGCTTTTTTGTTGTTTCATCCACCGATCCAGAGTGAGGGGTTCTTTCCTCCGTAAGCTCTTGGGGTGCGAATAGATCGCTGACCCCTCATCCGCCCTTCGGGCACCTTCTCCCACAAGGGGAGAAGGGGGCATTGAGTATGCCAAAAGAGTGGAGCCACCCCTCGCCCCTTGTGGGAGAGGGACAGATTTTCTGCGTCCAGCAGAAAATCAGGGTGAGGGGTCTCTATCCTCCGCAGAGGAGAGGGTGAGGGCGCCTGGATAACCCCTCATCCGGCGCTGCGCGCCACCTTCTCCCTCAAGGGGAGAAGGGAAGCCGGTAGCTGTCACCCTATCTCGCCCCAAACTCATCCTTCCCCTCGCCCCTTGAGGATCGCGCGTAGCGCGAGACGGGTGAGGGGTCCGACAAGCACCAGCTTATCCATCTTACTCCCGGTCCTGAATCCTGTTGTAAGATTCCCCCATCACCGGCGCGGGCAGGTCTGCATGCGATACAGGGCCGGTGAGCCGGAGCGTCCCGGTCGCATGGGGTGCAAGTTCGGGCGCCGGACACCTCTGCGACGAGCGATCGTGGGGGTGCATTCGGCGCTGTCCTAAAAACCGGCGCCGGAGGCAGGTCTGTCTCTAATAAAAAATAAAATACAGAGGCAAACCTGCCTCCGGTCCTGACCCAATCCAAACCCGGAGGCCGCTGGCCGTCCGGCGTTCCGCCACGCCTAGCGGACGAATTCGTCCTCTTCATAGCCCTGCAAATAGAGGAGGGCGGTCAGATCGCCATGGTCGACGCGATGACCAGCTGCCGCCGCCACGGCCGGCTTGGCGTGCAGCGCCACCCCGAAGCCGGCAATGGCGATCATGTCGAGGTCATTGGCGCCATCGCCAACAGCCAGGGTTTGGGAGAGGTCGATACCGCGTTCGGCGACGAGCGTTTCGAGCCGCGTGCGCTTGGTCGTCTTGTCGACGATCGGCTTCTGCACCGTGCCGGTCAGCTGCTCGCCGTCAAACAGCAGGACATTGGCCACCGCCTCGTCAAAGCCGATCCGCTTGGCAAAGTAGTCGGCAAAGAAGGTGAAGCCGCCCGAGACCAGCGAGGTATAGGCGCCATAGGCCTTCATGGTGTGAACCAGGGTGCGTCCGCCTGGGGTGAGGGTGATGTTTTCGCGACGGATGGCTTCGATGGTGGCGCGCTCGAGGCCCTTGAGCAGGGCGACACGCGTATCGAGGGCCTGGCCGAAGTCGAGTTCACCCCGCATGGCGCGCTCGGTGATCTCGGCGACTTGCGGCTTGATGCCGAGGGCCGCAGCGAGTTCGTCGATGCATTCCTGCTCGATCATGGTGGAATCCATGTCGGCGATCAGCAGCAGCTTGCGGCGACCCTCGGTGGGCACCAGATTGGCGTCGACGCGGCGCGCGCCGATGATCTCGCGGGCAATGGCGAGAGCGTCGGGGGCCTTTGGCTCGATGATGTCGCAGGCGACCTGATGGCTCAACCAGTTGAGTTCTCCGCCCGTTTGTTGCACCACTGCCGCCGCCAGCGACACGTTGAGATCGGAATCGGCGGGGTTGGCGATCAGGCTGAGAACCGGCATGGCAACGAGGTCTTTCGGGAGGATGGAGTGACGCGCCAGAGGAGTGCCGTCCTGATAGCGGGTCCCACTGCCAGCGGCAAGTCGGGCATGGCGCTGGCCCGGGCGCGCGCGCGCGGCGGGCTGATCGTCAACACCGATTCCATGCAGGTCTATGACACGCTGCGCATCGTCACGGCCCGTCCCTCGGCGGAGGACGAGGCGCAGGCCGAGCACCATCTTTATGGCTCGGTACCGGCGGCGCAGCGGTTTTCGACCGGGCAATGGCTGGAGGCCGTCTCGCAAGTTCTGGCGAGCGTCGACCCCGAGCGGGAGGTGATTTTCGTTGGCGGTACGGGGCTTTACTTCGATGCGCTGACAATAGGATTCGCCGAGGTCCCGGAAATTTCGGCGGAGTTGACGCTTCAAGTTCAACAAGAGATTCAGGAGCTCGACGAAGCCCAGCGCATGGCGCTGCTGGCTGCTGCCGATCCTGAGGCGGCGCGTCGGCTCAAGGTGGCCGATCCCCAGCGGGTCACCCGCGCGCTCGCCGTCCATCGGGCGACGGGACGGCCTCTATCGGCCTTTCAGGACGAGTTGCAGGCCGGGCTGCTGGAGGGCTGGAGCATCGAGCGTTTCGTGCTGAACCCGGACCGCGACGTGTTGCGCGCCCGCATTGCGCGGCGCTTCGAGATGATGTTCGCAAGCGGCGCCGTCGAGGAAGTACAAGCTTTGCGGGCGCTCGACCTCGATCCCGCCCTGCCGGTGATGAAGGCCATCGGGGTGCGCGAGATCGGCGATTGGCTCGATGGCGTGATTGGACGCGATGAGGCGATCACTCTCGCCACCATCGCCACCCATCAATATGCCAAGCGCCAGCGCACCTGGTTCCGCAATCGCATGGGCGACTGGCCGCGGCTTGGCCTCGAGGGCAGCCCTATGCCTTGACCATGCGGCGCAGCAGGTTCAGCCGCTCGCGCATGGCAAAGCGGGTCACCAGCACGACGGCGACGAAGGCGAGGCCCGAAGCAAGCCCGATCCAGATGCCGACACCCTGCCAATCGAGGACAAAACCGAGAAAATACGCGATGGGCAGCCCCACCATCCAGTAGCCGACAATGACGAGCACCATCGGCACCTTGGTATCGCTGAGCCCGCGCCAGGAATGCGCCGCAACCACCTGAGCGCCATCGACGAGCTGGAAGACGCCGGCGACGACGAGGAATGAGGCTGCGAGGGCCAGAGAGTTCGCATTGGCCTCGACCCGCGGATCAAGGAAAAGCGTGACGATGCTCGGCCCCAGCGTGAGAAAGGCTATGCAGGAGAGGGTCATGAAGGCGGTGCCCATGACGAAGGATGTCCACCCCGCCTTGCGAATGCCCTCGGCGTCACCCCTTCCATAGGCCGTGCCGACGCGCACCGTGGCGGCAACGCCGAGGCCCAGAGGGACCATGAAGGCGATCGATGCGCATTGGAGGGCAATGGCGTGCGCAGCGACTTCATCTGTGCCGATGCGACCCATCAAAAGGGCCGCGGCAGTGAACATGCCCACCTCGGCCAAGACGGTCAGGCCGATCGGCGTGCCGATGCGGAAGATTTCGCGGAAGCGCGACCAGTCGGGCTTCCAGAAGCGCAGGAGCACATGGAAGCGCTTGAGGCGCCGATGCCGGAGCACATAGGTCACCATGGCGAAGAACATGACGACATTGGTCAGCGTGGTGGCTATGGCGGCGCCGCGCAGTTCGAGCCGCGGAAAACCGAAATGGCCGAAGATCAGGACATAGGCGGTGATGGCGTTGACGAGGACGCCGAGCACGGTGATCACCAGAATGGCCCGCGTGGCATCGAAGGCTGATAGCAGGGAGCGGAACGCGATGATGCCGAAGGCGGGAAAGAGTGACCAGGCCGCCACCTGGATGAACTGCTCGGCCAGTGCCGTCGCCTCGGGGTCCTGGCCGAGGGCCTGGTAGATGGGCCTGATCTGCAGGACCAAGGGCACGAGCACCGTGGCCAGCGCGATCGCGGCCCAGCAGCCCTGCCGCACGATGCGGCGCACCGCCTTGATGTCGCGTGACCCACGCGCCTGCGCCACGAGCGGGGCCACGGCACCGATGACGCCGATGCCACCGACAAGAAACGGCATGAGGAAGGTGGTCGCCAGCGTGCCGGCGGCAAGATAGGTCGAACCAAGCCAGCCGAGCAGGATGACGTCGGTCGTGTGCAGGGCATTCTGCGCCAGTTGGGCGATCACCAGCGGCCAGGCCAGCGCGAAGGTGGCGCGAAACTCGCTTGCCCAACTTGCCGGCGCACCATCGCTCATGCTCGTCGCCTGCTGCGACGCCGCGATATTTTCAGTCATTTGCTTTCCCACTCACACGGGCATGGTCTAGTCGAATGGGCGGCAGCTTGGAAGAGATGGAGTGACTGACAAATGGATCGAATAAAGCCAGCCTTGCTCGTGGCAGCCGGCCTCCTCGGCGCTTGCGGCGTCATGACGGCCGCCATGGCCTCGCATGGCGAGGATGCCCGCAATCTGGCGGCGATTTCCGCCATGGCGCTGGCTCATGCGCCGGCGCTTCTCGCCGTGGCGCTGGCGGGCAGGGGGCGCATCATTTCGGCCGCTGCGCTGGTCATGGCCATGGGCTGCATTGTTTTTGTCGCCGACCTGGCGGCTCGGCAATGGCTGGGGTCGGCGCTTTTCCCAGGCGCAGCCCCACTTGGTGGAGGAGCATTGATCCTCGGTTGGATCGGCGTAGCGCTCAGTGCTTGGGGTCGAACAAAAGGGTAAATTTTGAGTCAAAACTTCTGCCCCAGAGCGGGAACCAAACCTCAGCCCCGGCATTTTAGGCTCGAACAGTTTTCTGGAGGATCCCATGCACAAGTTCCTGATCATCGCCGCCACCGCGCTTTCGCTCGCCGCCTGCACGACCACACAGCAAGGCGCGACTGTCGGCGCCATCGGTGGTGCGGTTGTCGGCGCCAGTGCAACAGGTGGTAGCCTCCTCGGCACCGCCGTTGGTGCCGGTATCGGTACCGTGGTCGGCGCCGCAGCTGGCGATGTTCTCGGCCGCGTTGATGGCAGCAGCGATCGTTGCGTCTACCAGCGTCCGAACGGCACCCGTTACATCGACACCTGCCCGAACGGCTAAGTTTCACAGAGGCGGTTTACGTCCCCAAATCGTCTATGTGTTGTGAAGAATGCCCGGCTGGAGCCCCCACCAGCCGGGCATTCTGCCGTAAACCCCTGATACCGAAACCATCTTGAAAATTTCGTGGAGCGCCGCAATACTCGCGCTCCGTACATGCCACTTGACTTGCGCTACCTGAACGCCCGGGCTTCCGGAAACTGGGCTACCCGCTGATCTGGTGCATCGTAGGGTCGGGCCACGCGGCCAGACTGAAACCCTGCCGATTGTCGGCGCACAGACCCATAGGATCTAAGTCCATGTCTTCCATCACGGGCACCGTGAAGTTCTTCAACACCACCAAGGGCTATGGCTTCATTTCTCCCGACAATGGTGAGAAGGACGCATTCGTTCACATCTCCGCAGTGCAGAGTTCGGGGCTGCAGGGCCTGTTCGAAGGCGACAAGGTGACCTTCGAGCTTCAAACCGGCCGTGACGGTAAGGTTTCCGCCACCAATCTGGCTGTGATGAGCTAACGTCAGCTACGAATCGCGAACAATTCGCTATCGTTCAAGGGGCCTTGCGCCCCTTGAATTGTTTTGGTGGTCCTGAGGACCTGGAGTGCAGCAGTGCTTCGTGAATTTCTAAAGAACTGGAGTCACCGCGTTGAAACCCCGGACAGGCTCCGACAGGCTGGCGCGCTGCCCTATGCTGTTGTGGAAGGTCGCTTGGCCTTTCTGCTCATTACCACCCGCAAGACTGGTCGCTGGATTTTTCCGAAGGGAAGAATGGAACCGGGCATGAAGCCCTGGGAAAGCGCTGCCCTTGAGGCGATCGAAGAAGCTGGTGTGGTCGGGGAGATTTCCGAAGTCGCCATCGGTAGCTATCGCGCCAGTGCCGGAGGCAGCGGGGCAACGCTGATCGACGTGGACCTTTATCCATTGCGGGTCACCCAGCAACTCGATGAATGGCGTGAAAAGGGGCAGCGCCTGCGTCACTGGGCGACGCTCGACGAGGCAAAGCGTCTTTTGGCCGACCGATCCCTTGCCCGTCTGGCGGGGAAGGTCGAGGCCATACACGGCTCACTGCCTAACCAATAATCGCGCTCATCCCCAGATAGACCACGGCCGACAGGATGGCCGCAGCGGGCACTGTGACGATCCAGGCCGCGGCGATGCCGTAGACGTGTTGACGGCGAACCAGGCGACGGCGTTCGGCCTTTCGCATGTTCGCCAGTGCAATTTCAGGCGTCGCATTGAGCGAATCCGGATCAACGAAACGAGAATTGGCCGGAACAGCCGAACCCTCCATGTCCCGCCGCGAGATGTATTCGCGTAGGAAGCCGACGCCAAAGATCGCGCCCACGGCAATATGGGTGGATGAAACAGGCATGCCCAAGGCCGATGCGATAAGCACGGTTACAGCGGCCGAGAGAGCCGCGCAATAGGCGCGGATTTCGTTCAGACGAGTGATGTTCTCGCCCACGGTCTTGATCAGGCGCGGGCCAAAGAGGGCCAGTCCCAGCGAAATGCCGACGGCGCCAATGGCCAGGACCCAGAAGGGCAGGGCGACCCCTGCGATCTCGCTATGACCGGATTCCAGGCTGGTCACCACGGCGGCAAGGGGGCCAATGGCATTGGCCACGTCATTTGCGCCATGGGCGAAAGAGAGCAGCGCAGCGGCAATGACCAGCGGGAGCCGGAACAATGCGGCCACATGCTTTTTGCGGTTCTCCATGTGGAGCGACTTCTTGCGCACCCAAGGCATGGCGCAGAACCAGCCCAGGGCAGCAAACACAAGGCCGAGCAAGACCGTCAGCGGAAGGTCGGGCGCCCAGATCCGCCTCAAACCCTTGGTGATCAGATAGACGGCGAAGACGCCGGTCATGACGGCGACGAATATGGGAACCCACAATCTTGCCGCGGAAATCTTGTCGAGGCGGGTCGTGATCGTTGCGCGGACAATGACGAGAAATATCGCCGCAACGATGCCGCCCATGACCGGGGAAATGACCCAGCTCGCCGCAATGCTGCCGATCATCGGCCAGGCGACCACGGAGAAACCCGCGGCCATGATACCGGCCCCGACGACGCCGCCCACGACCGCATGGGTCGTTGACACCGGAGCGCCGATATATGTTGCCAGATTGACCCACAAAGCGGAAGCAAGCAGGGCGGACATCATCACCATGATAAAGTCCCGACTGTCCATGTCGGGGACAGTCAGCAGGTCGCGCGCAACGGTAGACACCACGTCCCCACCAGCCAACAGGGCGCCCGCTGCCTCGAAAATCGCCGCGATGACGAGAGCCCCCGTCATGGAAATGGCACGGGCACCGACCGCCGGACCCATATTGTTGGCGACGTCATTGGCGCCGACATTGAGCGCCATGTAGCCAGCGATAACAGCGCCAATAACAACCACATAGGTGGTCGGGCTCTGTCCAAAGGCGAAGCTGGCCCACACACCTACGGCGAGCAGGAAAACAAGTGCCAGTCCAGGCGCAGCGAGCGAGCGCGACAGGTTGTGCGTCGCGCTTTCGATGCCTTGAACCTGGCTCAGATCCTTGTCGAGTGCGTTCGCCATGTCACCAATCTGTCATACTTGAGCTCGCGTGCCTTTAGCATCCCAGAAGGGGCCTGCCATCCCCAAAACTGGACCACGGTCGCACCTGAGCGAAGCCTTGACAGGATTGTCGTATTGCTTTTATCAATGCACGACTAATTTTTTGGAGAGGTCCCATGCGGGCACTCATTCTCGTAGTAGGTAGGCGCATCGGCAACGTGGGGTAACACCCCGCGCGAATGCTGGTGCGCCGAAAACAGGTCCCGAAAGGGGCCTTTTTTATTGCCTTTTACCGCCGAGACGGTTTGAAGGTTTCAATGGACGTAACGCCCGGTACGGCGGGCCCGAGGAATAGGAAGAGCGCAAATGGCCGAGAAAATGACCGGCGCAGAAATGGTGATCCAGGCGCTTGCGGATCAGGGAGTGGAGCATATTTTCGGCTATCCGGGCGGCGCTGCCCTGCCGATCTACGATGCGATGTTCCAGCAGGATAAAGTTCAGCACATTCTGGTGCGGCATGAGCAGGGCGCGACCCACATGGCGGAGGGTTATGCCCGCTCGACTGGAAAGCCCGGCGTCGTCCTCGTCACCTCTGGCCCCGGCGCGACCAATGCCGTGACCGGCTTGACCGATGCCTTGATGGACTCCATCCCCATGGTCTGCATCACGGCACAGGTGCCAACCTCGCTGATCGGCACGGACGGCTTCCAGGAGTGCGACACGGTCGGCATTACCCGCTCGTGCACGAAGCACAATTACCTCGTCAAGAATGTCGCCGACCTGCCCCGGGTGCTGCATGAGGCCTTCCATATCGCCACGACGGGGCGCCCGGGCCCCGTGGTTGTCGATATTCCCAAGGACATCCAGTTTGCCGTTGGCGAGTACTACAAGCCCGGCCTCGATACTCTGCGACACGCCTCATACCGTCCGCAGGTGGATGGGGACCTGAGCGCGATCGAAGCCGCGGTCGATCTCATGCTCAAGGCCGAGCGGCCGATCTTCTATACCGGCGGCGGTGTGATCAATGCGGGTCCCGAAGCCTCGGAAAACCTGCGCGAACTGGCCGAATTGACGGGTTTCCCCGTCACCTCGACGTTGATGGGCCTTGGGGCGTTTCCGGCGTCCAATCCGCAGTGGATGGGCATGCTGGGCATGCACGGCACTTACGAAGCTAATCTCGCGATGCATGACTGCGACGTCATGATCAATATCGGCGCGCGCTTCGACGACCGTATCACTGGCCGCGTCGACGCCTTCTCGCCCAATAGCCGCAAGATCCACGTCGATATCGACCCGTCCTCGATCAACAAGATCATCCGGGTCGATATTCCGATTGTGGGCGATTGCAATCGCGTGCTCGAGGAAATGATCCGCATCTGGCGCAGCAAGACCAACCAGCCGCGCACCGAGGCAATCGCGCCCTGGTGGAGCCAGATCGAGAAGTGGCGCTCCGTCGGTTCGCTGAATTTCAAGAACTCCGACACGGTGATCAAGCCGCAATGGGCGATCCAGCGTCTCTATGAGGCGACGAAGAAGCAGTCCAAGGAAGTCTACATCACCACCGAAGTCGGCCAGCACCAGATGTGGGCCGCCCAGCACTTCCATTTCGACCAGCCGAACCGCTGGATGACCTCGGGTGGTCTGGGGACGATGGGCTATGGGCTGCCGGCAGCGGTGGGCGTGCAGGTGGCACATCCCCATGCGCTGGTGATCGACATCGCCGGCGAAGCCTCGGTGCAGATGACGATGCAGGAAATGTCGACCGCGGTGCAGTATCGCCTGCCGATCAAGATCTTCATCCTCAACAACGAGCGCATGGGCATGGTCCGCCAGTGGCAGGACCTGCTGCATGGGTCGCGCTATGCGCATTCCTATTCGGAATCGCTGCCCGATTTCGTCAAGCTGGCAGAGGCTTATGGCGGCAAGGGCATTCGTTGCGAGAACCCGGCGGAGCTCGATGCTGCCATTGCCGAAATGCTCGATTATGATGGCCCGGTGCTTTTCGACGTGATCGTCGAGAAGGACGAAAACTGCCTGCCCATGATTCCCTCGGGCAAGCCGCACAATGAAATCATCCTGCCCGATACCGCCAATATCGGCTCGATCATCGACGAGAAGGGACGCGCGCTGGTCTAGGCGCTGCGGAGGATTTTAGACATGAACGCACATCTCCAGCCGACCGGCTCGGCCTATTTTCTGACCCAGGAAACCCAGCAGACCGAGCGCCACACGCTTTCGGTTCTGGTCGACAATGAACCAGGCATCCTCGCCCGGGTCGTGGGCCTCTTTTCGGCGCGCGGCTATAATATCGAGAGCCTGACTGTCAGCGAAACCGAGCATGGTCGGCGACTTAGCCGCATCACCGTGGTGGTCATCGCAACGCCCAAGACGCTGGTGCAAATCAAGCTCCAGCTCGAGCGCCTGGTGCCGGTGCACCGCGTGCACGACCTGACCGCCGAGGGGAACTATGTCGAGCGCGAACTGGCGCTGATCAAGGTCAAGGGCTCGGGCGAGCATCGCGCCGAAACGCTGCGTCTTGCCGATGCTTTCCGCGCGCATATCGTTGATGCGACCGTGGAAAGCTTCGTCTTCGAGGTGACCGGCAAGCCCGACAAGATCGACAGTTTCATCGGCCTGATGTCGCCGCTGGGTCTCGTCGAAGTCGTGCGCACCGGCCTTGCCGCTATCGGCCGCGGCCCCGACGCAATGTGATTTATGCGCCGCCGCGTCCTTACGGATGCGGCGGCCGGTTATTGATCGAACCTATCAAAAGGTTCGATTGGGCCTTGCCGCCAATCCGGTATAGGACAGGACAAATTCTAGTCGAGTCCGTGCCATGACCCTGCTTTCCGTCAATCTCAACGCAGTCGCCCAGCTGCGCAATCGTCGCGATTTGCCCTGGCCGAGTGTGACGGGTCTTGCTCGCGTAGTTCTCGATGCCGGCGCCAGCGGCATTACCGTGCACCCGCGACCGGATGAGCGACATATCCGGCGTACCGACGTCTACGAACTGAGTGCCTTGCTGCGCGCCGACTATCCCGAGGCCGAGTTCAACATTGAAGGTTATCCGAGTGATGACTTTCTTGAACTGATCGAGGACGTGAACCCCGAGCAGGTGACGCTGGTCCCCGACGATCCCAGTCAGGCGACGTCCGATCATGGCTGGAATTTTGCAGGGGAGGACAACTTTTTGACCTCCGTCGTGCAAAGGCTCAAGACGCCGACGCGGCGGATCTCGCTGTTTTGCGATCCCGATGCCGGGGCGGCGGGCGTGGCAGCGGCCAAGGCGACCGGGGCGGATCGGATCGAATTGTTTACCGGCCCGTATGGCGCTTGCTTTGACAGCCCCGAGCAGGCGGAGAAGGAACTTGCTGACCTGGCCGAGACTTGCGCCGCGGCGCTCAACATTGGACTTGGCGTCAATGCCGGGCATGACCTGACCCTGGTCAATCTGCCGGCCTTTCAGGCGACGGTGCCGGGCGTTGCCGAAGTGTCGATCGGCCATGGCATTACGGCGGATGCATTGCTGATGGGCTTTGCCGAGGCAGTGCGGGCGTATCGCGCTGCGCTCGTCGACAATTAGGGGCGCCTTGCGGCGCCCCGGTCTGCTTATTCGGTGTAGTTGAACTCGGAAAGCTCACAGACATTATTGCCGTATTTTTCGAGTTCCTCGCCGTCGTCGAAAACGGCCTTGAAATCGAAGACGCAATAGCCGGTGCCGTCGTCGATATTGATGACCACGCTGCGGCCCGCCGGCAA
>Ga0126314_10000591_pt1 | contig 17297 bp, 13 predicted proteins | sample Plot105B_FD_92535 | JGI IMG/M metagenome (GOLD analysis project Ga0126314, IMG submission 92535) | Serpentine soil microbial communities from UC McLaughlin Reserve, CA, USA - Plot105B | ecosystem: Environmental > Terrestrial > Soil > Grasslands | place: USA: UC McLaughlin Reserve, Lake County...
ACGTGGACCACTGAGCTCTCGCGCCCTGCGGCCTGCGCCTCGGCGCGCGCCTGTTTCTCCGTGACCGACCACTCGTCGCGCACCCAGACGGAGACGGCCCCGGCGTCGGAGGCCGGGATGTCCGAGCCGAAGTGCAGCTCGATCTTGCGAGGTGTCTTGCTCTCGCCATGAGTGAAGGAGAGGCCTTTGAGGGATTTGCCGACGGCGTCGCGCAGCTCGCGGGAGCGGTCCCCGCCGATCCTCGCGTCATCCCCGAAGATGCGGGCGCGGGCGCTGTGGTAGGCGGCGGTCCACTCCGCCCCCTCGCGGGTCTGCAACCGGTACTCCTCGTCCACGAACATCAGCTTGCCGGAATCGAGCATATCCTCGAGCAGCCCAGGTATGCGCCCTCGGAGCGCTGCGCTGCCCTCGCGGATATCCTCGACCATCAGGTCAGCGAGCATTTCGGGGTTGGCGCGCAGTCCCGTGTCGGCTCCGGCTTCCCGGGGGAGCTGGCCTATCAGGAATATCAGGGCGCACAAACGGTAACGCAACTCGCCGTCCTCGCTGCCGTCGCGCTGGGCGCGTATGGTCTCGTCCACCTCGCGAAGCAGCACGCCGGTCTGCAGCATGGAGCCGGAGAGCTGCTCGTAGATGAAATCCGCGGGCACGACGTTGCCGACCTCGCGCAAGGCCACCTCCTCCGTGGCTTCCTGCACGATCCTCAGCTGGGTGCGCAGCTGTCCGGCGGCCCCGGCACGGTCTATGGCATGCAGCACCTGCTCCCAGAAGCGCCTGCGAGCCGGAAGCAGCGGATAGTCCGCGACCAGCACGGGCCGGTCGGCATCGGTGGGGTGTATCCGCGTCTCGGCGAGCTGGCGGTCGATCTCGCCGCTGTTGTCCTCGAGGATCCGCCAGAGCTCCCCTCTCTTCGCCGGATCCTTCCGCAGCACGACCCGCCGGACGACCTCCTCGACGTCGGTGTCCGAGAGGTAGACCTGCACGGTAAAGCGTCCCTGGAGCTTCTGCAACTGCGTCGTGGCCTGCAGAGCGGACTGCCCGGTGGAGACGAACAACAAACGCCCCTGAAACCGGGAGGAGCAGGCCTCCACCACGCTCTGAACACGCAGGGTGCGGTCGGCGTTGTCTCCGAGGTACTGCTGCATCTCGTCCAGTACAAGCAGGGAGCACGGCGCCTCGGACGAGTCCTCTGACTCCAAAGCCAGTACGCTGGCGATTGTCTCCAGCATCTCATCGTCGCTGATGTCGTCTGGGTTGGGGTACTGTGCCTTGATCAGTCCGCGAACCTCCGCCTCGCCGCTGGCGAAGTCCGGGTAAACGGAGAGGAGGGCCCGAGCCAGAAACGGCGAGACGTAGAGGTTCTGCAACTCGCGTCGAAAGTCTTTACCTTCTGCCTCCACCGCCTCTCGCACGCCCTCGTAGAAGCCGCTCTGCCGGAGCCATAAGACGAACCGTCCCTGAGCGTAGCGCGCAGGAAGCCCGGCGGCGCCGAACACGATGCCGAGGATGGCGAGCCGCACGCTCTCGCCCGCCCCTGCCCCGAGCGTACCCGCAGCGGACCACAGGCCGCCTTCCCGCCGCCCGGCTGTGTCGAGCTCGCGCAGCATGTCGTTCACCGAGTCGGGGAGCTGCGCTACGCTGCGCGCCGTGGCCCCGTCCGGGAACTCGGGGTTGTGCCAGAGAAACTCCAGGACGCGCACTAGGTGCGACTTTCCGGAACCATAGAAGCCGCTGACCCACACCGCGGGCTGGGTAGCCTTTCCTACGTTCTTCAGATATGTGTCGAGGATGGTCTCCAGTCCCCTGCGGTACTCGCCCTCACAGACGAAGGTGGAGAGCTCGTAGCGCAGGACGTCCCATTCCTCAGGGCGGGTGGGCTCTACGATCTTGGCTACCCCATCGTTTGGGATACGGTTAGCAAGCGGATCTCGGGCAAAGACCTCGCGGTTTATGAGGCTGGTCATGACATCTCACCTTCCTGAGCGGTTATGGGTATTGCCAGGTAGTTCCATCCGTCGCGGGCGTCGAGCAGACGGTAACTTCCGCCATCGTGCTCGCCGGGAAAGAAGACCAGGAGCCGGCCCCTGATCTCTGGGGAAACCATCTCCAGCAGCCGCGAAACCCGGAGCAGCCCGAAGAGGGATGCCACCCCGCAGACGGCCACCACGCTCTCCCCCCCCGCTTCCGGCTGGCGGAGGGCGCTCCTGACCACCCTGGCCGCGTGCTCCGCGAAGTCATCGAGCAGGTCCTGCGTGAGATCCTCCGGTGAGGCGAAGTAGCTCTCCCGGTACGCCTGAGCGGCCATCCAGCGCGCGAACTCGTCCGTGAGGTCGCAGGCGACCCAGACATGGTCTGCACGTATGGTCGCCTCCTCGAAAGCGTCGAACCTGAGCCTGAGCCTGCGCTCCTCACGCGGTTCGTACAGCGCGAACCATACCCGCTCCTCCGGGGCGACCCGCTCCGCCCAGGGCAGGCTCGCGAACCTCTCGTAGGCGTCCAGCAGGCCCTCCACCTTACCCACGGACTCCCTCCAGCCGTGAGAAGCCGAACTCGGCGACCTCGCCCATCCTCCGGTACTCCATCCATCCCCGCTGCGAGGCGGCGAACGCGAGTGCATCCAGCTCGTGCTCAGGCGCGTCGAGCAGCCGCGCCCAAAGAGTCTCGTAGAGCGGCAGGCCACGGATCCCGGAGAGATGTCCCAGGAAGAGAGCGTAGACGACCGCCCCTACGGAAGGCCTCACCCTAACCCGCACCTTGTTAAAGCGGCCCTCTAGGTGTCCCGACTGGGTCCAGGAGGAGGTCGTGTTGCGACCCACCTTGGCGAGTATGCCCGGGGCCAGAAGGTCCGGAAAAGAGGCCGCCACGGCACCGGAGAGCATTTCCGCATTAACAGGGCTGCCAGCCTGCGTTTCGACGATCAGCGGCGCCGTCGAGCGCAGCAGGCCGTCCCGGGTCACGGCGGCGAGCGCGACGAGCAGAGGCCGCGATGGCGGGTCGTAATCCCAGAGCATCCTCAGCGCACCGAAAAGGGTCTCTTCTCCATCCAAGGCGTACAGCTCGCGCAGGTGGCGCAGGGATTTCGCCCGGGTCGTGGCGGCCCCTTTCAATAGGGCGTTCTCCTCCAGCACGGCCCGACCGTAATCCTGGGGAGATCCCTCGGCCGGCACGGCCTCCAAGAGCAATTCCAGCTCCCCGAACATCATCGTCCGGCTGGCGTGCGTGCGGTAACCCTTGAGGATGTCGGGAGGCACGGTGCTCCCAAACTCGTTGTTGTGCAGGCTCTCTTTCACGCTTTCCCCATCCAAAGGAACGAGGTTCCTATGCTAAAGCCTTCTCCCCGAGCGGGCAAGCTCACTGAAGGATATCCCGATGATCGCGGGCACCGACTGCGAGGCTGGCCCATGGGGTCTGCATGGCGTCAGAAGCCACCGTGCCGGACCGAGGAGACAGAGAGACTCACCGTACCGGCTCCAGAAGGAGCCGGGTAGGTACATCCGGGATCGGGATGGCCAGGTCAGGGGGCCTCGCGTCCTCGGGATCGAAGAGCTCTGGTACGCACTCGATGCCGGCGAGCTCCAAGCCCGGCAGGAGCAGCGTGAGGCCGCACAGCTTCTTCGTATGCCCTTCGGTCGAGGTGAGTATGAGGTGGTCCCTAGCCCTCGTCGCCGCCACGTAGAGAAGCCTCCTCGACTCGGCCTCCCTCCCCCTTGCCTTCCGGTCGGCGATCACGCGGTAGAGTACGCTCTCCCCCTCTTCCTCTCCGCCGCCTAAGTCCTCCACCGCAACACCGAGCTCGGGTTCGAAGAGAATCGGCTCGGATGAAGACGGGAAGCTCCGGGCGAGGTCGGGAACGATCACGAGAGGCCACTCGAGCCCCTTTGCGGCGTGTATTGTCATGAGCCCTACTGCGTCCTTTGCCTCAAGCGGAGGACGCGGTATCTCCGTCCCGTCCTCGTAGAGTCGCCTGAGGGAGCGCGCCACCGAGAAGACGCTTTCAGTCCCCCAGCCGAGCTCCCTCACAAGGGAGCAGAAGCCTCGCCAATCGGCCTCTCTTCTCGGCGCGCCTGGCAAGTTGGCGATCACCGCGGTATACCCGCTCATCCGATCAGCCTGTCGCACTAGCTCCTCGGGACGCTCGAAGCGCCTCCTCCTCAGGAGATCCCGGAGAACCGTGCGCGCGTGCGCGAGCTTCTTTCCCGACGATTCCTCGCGCACTAGGCTCCACCAGGGATGATCCTTATTGCGGCCCACGGCCAACTCGTGGAGCGTGCGATCGTCGATGGCGAAGAAGGGGCTGCGGAGGAGAGCGATGAGAGCGAGGTCATCATCGGTGTCTGCGAGAATGCGCAAAAGGGCGTAGCCGTCCTTCGCCTCCCGGGTCTCTAGGAGGTTGCCCCCACCGGCGTGCACCGCCGGCACATCCGCCGCAGCAAGGGCCTCCCCGTAGAGCTCAAGTGGTGCCCAGGTGCGGGAGAGGATGGCTATATCCCCGGGCCTCACAGCCCTGAGTTCGCCTGACGTGGGATCGTAGACGGGAAGCCCTCTTTCCAGCATCGCTCGCACCATCCGGGCGATTAGCGTTGCCTCGGCACGCTGTAGGTGAGCCTTGCCGACCTTCCCTTCGGCCTCCATAGCATAGGCACTGAGGTGCGGAGGCTCGTGGGGTGCCTCCTCGCGGTACGCCTCGAGGTCTTGGTGAAGGCCGCCCAGAACGGTGGAGAAGACCGCGTTTACCTTGCCCACCAGCCCGGCGTGGGAGCGGAAGGTCCTCGAAAGGACCACCTCGGAGCCACCTTGGGCCAGGATGCGGTCCCGGAAGCGCCTGAACACTGCCACGTCGGCCCTCCTGAAGCCGTAGATGGACTGCTTCTCATCCCCGACTATGGTAAGGGCGGCATCCTTATCTTCTGTGAGGAGCTCGAGCAGCTCGGCCTGGACGGGATTCGTGTCCTGAAACTCGTCGACGAGGAAGGCGCTCCATCTCCTTTGATAGTACTCTCTCACCTCCTCATGCTCGAGGGCCTTCAGGGCGTGCACCTCGAGGTCTGAGAAGTCCAGAATGCGTGAGCTGCGCTTCGCTTCTGAGATAAAAGCACGAGCGTCCTCGAAGGCCTCCCGCATCACCGGCAACATCTTCTTGAGACGCTCGTCTGCAGCCCCGAGTTCGAGGGTCATGATGCCGCGCCCCTGCTCGGCGCGAGCCCGGTCGCGCAGGGCTCTCAGGGCATCCTTGACGATTTCGAGCTCCCCTTCCCCCCACATCTTCTTCCTCCCGCCCACGAGGCTTATCCTGCAGAGGGCTTCGAGAGCGTCTCCCACCCCGCCGGAGTAGAGCTCTTCAAGAGCTGCGAGAGCGCCGCTTCTAGCTTCCTCCATGCGGTCTCTGGGAGTACCCTGGTAGAAGGAGAGGGTTTGCCGGCATTCGCTGACCACGGGATCCGCGAGGAACTCCCTCAAAGCTTCCTCGCGAGCCGAGGCGGCAAGCTCCTTCCAATCCTCCGGCCCAACCTCTAGGGCGCGCTCGGCCGCGATAGGGTCGGAGAGAAGCCCCTCGAGCACAGCTTGCATGAGGGGGTAGGGAAGGGCAAGGAACTGCTCTTCCGGCAGCCGGTCCAAAGCGTCTTGGAGTTTGTCTGCGGTCCAGGCCAGACCTCCCACCTCATTGAGGATCCCGAATTCCGGCGTAATCCCCGCCTCCTCGGGGTGCTCACGGCAGATCCTGGCGCACAGGGCGTGGATGGTGGAGATTTGGGCCGCCTCGAGCTCCGCGATGGCCTCCTCAGGGTCTGCCAGCGCCTCCCACACACGCCCCCTTATGCGGCTCCTGAGCTCGTCGGCGGCGAGCTCGGTGAAGGTCACGGCCACGACCTCTAGCGGCAAGAGACCGTCATCGAGGAGGTGATGAGCGTAGCGCTCCGCGAGCATGTGCGTCTTCCCCGTGCCGGCACCAGCGACCACCGCGACGCTCCCCGGGGAGCGGACGGCCCTGCTCTGCTCTTCGGTGAGCCTCAAGGCTCTTCTCCCCCGCCCTTTTCCGGCTCTGCTCCCAGCTTCCTGCCTAGCCTAGCCCCCCTGCGGCAGACAAGGTCGAAGGCGCACACGGCGCACGCGCGCGCCAGCTGGTCGCGCTCGAGGACATCGGGCGGCAGGCGCCCCAAGCTGAGCCTCTCGTGTATCCCTTCGGCCAGCTCCTCGAGCTTAACTTCGTCGGGCTCCTTGCCCTTGATGCGCTCGCCAGCTCTCAAGGAGTAGTAGTAGGCGTCGCGGGATTTCTCTCCGGGGAAGAGCGCCTCTGCCGCAGCCTCGCGGTAGATGGCGAGCTGCACGTCGGGTCTGGGCTTGCTCGAGCCACTCTTGTAATCCACGAGGACAAGCCCCTCCTCGGTGCGGTCCACCCTGTCCACCCTCCCCTCAAGCTCGAAGCCCCGCCACTGTCCGGTGAAGGTAGCCTCGGTCACAGCCACCTCTGCCCCCGGGAGGATGAAGTCTTCCCGGGAGATAGCCTTACGGAGCATCTCGAGGTGGAGTCTCCTTCGGACGCCCCAGGCCCTCATGCGGTCGGCTTCGACCTCGTCTTCGGCCTCCGAGAAGGCCTCCTCGAGACACCCCAACATACCGGAGCGAAGATCTCTGACCGAACCCTCCATGCCGCGCCGCGTGGCGGTTTCGAGCGCCTTGTGGTAGAGCCAGCCGATCAGAGCCGGGGATTCTCCCTCCTCGGGTTCGGCGAGTCCAAGCACCGAGCCAGCCCACCACTTGAAGCCGCACCGAAGGAGGTCAGCAAGCTGCGAGGCAGAGAAGTGGCGCTCTCCGGCCTCCATGGGAAGATTCAGCACGCCGTCGTAGAGGTCGAACGGATCCGTTCCCTCACGCCTGCGCTCCACCTCCCACGCTCTTGCGGCATGCTCGAGGATCCGGTCCTGGTAGCCCTCCCGCTGCAGCAACGCCCTGCGCGCCTCCTCGGGGCTTGCGGCGGGGAGGGGCCCCGGCGGGGATGGCTCCTTTCCGAGCAACTCGAAGTACGGGCTCGGGAGGCAGGTCCGGCTCCCCAACACCTTGGGGTAGGAAAGCACGAGACGCTCCCTCGGCACCTGAAGGAGTGTCCAGAAAGAGAGCCTCTCGCGCCGCGCCCTCTCCGCTGCCAGCTCGAGGTGGACCCCCTCCTCCTTGAGGAGCTTGCGCTCGTGGAAGTCCAGGGTTGGGTCCTCGGAGACGGGGGCGGGGAACGTCCCCTCCGAGAGCCCCAGCACGAAGACGTGACGGTAACGCGCCCCATAGAGGGAGAGCGGAGTGTGCAGCGCCACGCCCTCGCTCTCGGGGCGCGCGGGAGTGACCGTCACGCTCATCGCCTCAAAGACTTCGGCGATGAAGCGCTCCCGGAAGATCACCTCTTCTTTCGGCTGCGCGAGCCACCCTATTCCCTCGCGCAGACGGGCCAGGGCCACGATCTCGCGGCGCGCGGAGCCGACCCTGTTCCCGAGATTGCACGCCCTCAAAAGCTCTTCGAAGCGCCTGACCCAGCTCGCACGGGAATCCTCATCCGGCCAGATCTGGGGCAGGTCGAGATGCGCGAGCTTCAGCCCACACTCTTCCCATGTGGCGCTCCCGGACGCTCGCACCCTGCGTGCCTCGGCCCACCCCTTCCTTGAGAGGCCAGGACCCAGAGGGTGGGCGAGGAGCCTTGCTGTTATTTCGAAGGGAAAACCCTCCTCGGCCGCTTCAAACAGTAGCTGGAGCCACGCTCCAACCCGCATATCCGCCACCGCGACCCTGTAGAGCAGCCGCACGGGAACGCCGTACTCCTTTGCCACGGAGAGAACCGTTGGACCATAGAAGGCGTCGTCGCGTGCTACGATCACGATATCGTCCTGGGGCACGCCCTCCACCAGTAGCGCCTTGACCCGGGCGAGGGCTCCCCGCACCTCGGCCTCGAGGTGCGGGTATTCATTGGCCTCGGCGGCGGCACCAGGCTCCCACACGCCCTCCATCGGGGCTTCCTTCACTGACCATCCCCTAGCTTCAAGTTCCCTGGCGACCTCAAGGTTTGCGCCGAAGACGGAGTCCTCTCCCCAGGGCAGGTGCACCTCGCTGTCCTCTGCGGCCACCGCGTCGATGAACGCGAACTCGTCCCACCCAAAGCGGGGGTATCCCCACACCAGAAGGGGTAAGCGCGAGCGCACCTCGCGCGTTGCCTCCCAGAGCACCCCCGCCGGATCCACCAGAGAGCGTTCGCGAAGCAGCCTGCGGTACTCCTCGGCCACCTCGAACACCCTCCGCGCCCTCGCCGAGCCTGGAGAAGCGTCGGTTTTGGGTGTGGAGCGGAAGAGCTCGCGTATGGCGGGGAGCATGGCGCGCGCCAGGCCATCGGGGTCTTCGACTACGAGTGTGTTTGCAACCGCCTCCCGCATGAGGCGCCACACGAGGACGGGGTTGGCGACTCGCCCTTCCCCCAGTACTTCGCGGGCAAGGTCCTCGAGCGTACAAGGCTTGACGTCCAAAGTGTCTGCCGCGTTCTCGTTTGGCGTGATTGCGGTGCGCCCAGCGCCCAATACGAGCACCCACCCACCCAGGCGGACCCTCCGGTTCATCTCTCTAGGAGACTGTGCCGGTGCAACCAAGAAATGGGCCTCCCTGACGAGCTTTGCCTACTTCTAATCCTACTCCCTCCCCAGAATGCACTCGGGCCTTCTTGTCTCTCCGTAGCATTTCTCGCATGATAACGTAAAGAGCAGAGGAGGTTCTACTTGGGGAGGCGTCTCCCAGCAGAGAGTAGTCTAGCGTCCGGTTCCGGACGCTAGACTACTGGCACATCGATACCGCTCAGATGTACGCCAACGAGAGCGAAGTCGGGTGGGGCACACGAAACCCTGGCGTGGACCGCGAGGAGATCTTTCTGGTTACCAAGTTACGGGTTTCGAATTATACGGTACTCCGGGAGATCTGGGAGGTTCACGGCTAGTCGCCTACGTAGGCTGCGCTGACTGATCCGGCAAGAGAAGATTGCCGCCATACCTAAGGCGGCGAGCGTCATATTAGAAGTAACTCCCACATCCACGACTTCGAGCTAAATGACGAGGAGATGGGGGCGTGCCTTGGCGCTGTAGCGTTAGAGGGTAACCTGTCTTCCACCTGTCTTCCGCTCGCAGACAATGCAAGAATAGTCTCAGCAGCGACAAGGGGAGAGTTACGCTTCGTCGGAGGCTCTGGAATACCGGGTTACAGCTCGACACGGGGCGGCGTGCTGGAGTTACTGGGCTTCGGGACCGTGAGGTTCATAATCCAGGGGATGGTAAACAGCACGCACGAAACGTTTGAAGACTTGGTGGAGCCCACCACGACTACTGTAGCGCCAGGCCGGATCGTTCTGGCTTCGATTCCAACGCTCTTTCATCTCTGACCACGATAAGCCGCTGTGTTGTCGGATTAGGCGCGCGACAAAGCTTACGGCTTCCATGGTCCGCTCGTCCTTCTTTCTGTTATCGCCTCCGAGCACCTGGCGCTGAACATCGCGGTACACACGCTCGACGTCCTTTGCATCAATCCAGGGCTCCACGATCAGTGTGATCTCTGCCATGTTCGGGTAGTGCGGCTCCGGGGAGTTTTGCTCATCGCGGACATAATTGTAATGGAGTCTCAACGGCAGTATGTGTGGCACGATGCCTGTCAGTAAGAACAACCACGTATCACGATACGTCCAGCGGTAATGCCAGCCTAGCTTCTGAGCCAGCGAAAGTAGCTCGTCGAGGATCTCACCCGTTGGCGGATAATCTAGGAACTCCTGGGCTTGCTCTTCGGTTAGGCGCACATATTCGCCGCCTAAGTAAGTTCTCCGAAACCCTCTCACCTCGGGATGCTTGTCCGCGAAGGTCGCGGCGACCTCGGAGGCAGTCTCAGCGCGCTTACGAGTGTAGCCGTCAAGCTCTACCGACACCTTCTCCGGGATTACCCGATCTGGCCGCGCTGGCGGCAGGTACCTAACACCCTCTCCCCACTGTCGTCGCACCTTACAGAGGACGTCTTCGTACTTTTTGGCTTCATCTAGGATGTCTTCCTCTGTAACTTCCCCTCGATCGTAGTCGGAAAGCCAGCGTTCATCCTTCAACTTGGACCAAATCGCCGCGAATTCATCTGCGCTAACCTTCAGTTTTGTGCGCACTCGATCCTCCAGATGCTCTCTATTCATGTTCACACCTCACGTAGGGTCTGCTGTGATCATTATGGTAGTGGCAATGCAGCAGCAAAGCAACAATCGCGTCACTTTCGGCCCGCGTTCCGGCCTAACAGAAGAGGAAGCTCGGGACATTCGCGTTCGCGCTCTGCGGTTTGTTCTCGACTGCTACGACAGGAAGAAGGCCGCCTGCCCCGGCGGCCCCGACGATGCGGAGGATCTGAAGAATGACCGCACCACCAGTGAGAATTATACACAATAGGCATTCGCACCTGTGGTCAAGCGCATGAGTGCCCTCGACACGGTTCTCGGGCGCCTTGAGAACATCAAGCAAGTGGGTAAGGGATCCGGGCAAGCTGCCCTGTCCCGACTCACGGCCAAGGACGCGGTGACCGTGATCCAAGCCTTAGCGTAACCATGGGCGAAGACGGTCGGGTATTGCTCAAGTGTTTCGCCAACTGCGAAAAGGAAGCCATAGTCGAGGAGCTAGGTCTCACGATGGCCGACCTCTTCGAGAGCCGGAACGGCCACAAGGGGGAGCGGGGTCTTATACCCCCCCGAAAACAGACACAACCCTGCAACCATGCAACCTGGAGAACTATGCCAAAGCGAAGAGGTTGCCAGTCGAGTATTTGAAACGGCTCGGGTTGTCCGACATGTATTACAGCGGAGAGCCGGCCATCCGCATCCCTTACCGCAACCTGGACGGCTCCGAGGCAGCGGTCAGGTTCAGGACGGCGCTGGAGAAGTCTGAGGACAGGATAGACAACCGTTTCAGGTGGCGCAAGGGCAGCAAGGCCATGCTCTACGGGCTTGAGCGCCAGGAGAAGATTGAAAAGGCCGGTTACGTAGTGCTGGTCGAGGGGGAGAGCGACGCGCAGACCCTCTGGCACCAAGGCATCGCTGCGCTGGGAATCCCCGGTGCGAGCAACTGGAAAGCAGAGTGGGCCGAGTACCTGGACGGACTCACGAGGTTATACGTCGTTAAAGAGCCTGATGAGGGTGGCGAGACGCTACTAAGGGATTTGGCGGCTTGCGAGTCCATCCGGGACCGGCTCTACGTCGTGGAACTCGAGGAGCACAAGGACGCAAGCAGTCTGTATATGGACGACCAGGCGAGCTTCAAGGAACGCTTTGAGGCGAGGCTTAGGGCCGCCACGCCCTATCACGAGCTACGGCGGGTGGAGGAAGAGGCCGCTTCTCGTCAGGCTTACGCGGTGTGTCGGGACCTCGCTGAGAGCCCGGACATCCTGGGTCGGTTCGCCGTCGACTTGGCCCGTATGGGTGTCGCTGGCGAGGCGGTCATATCCATGCTGATCTACCTGGCGATGGTGTCGCGATTATTACAAAGGCCAGTCTCCGTCGCCGTGAAAGGGCCGAGTGGCGGCGGCAAGAGCTACCTCACCGAGCGCGTGCTCGGGTTCTTTCCCGATGAGGCGTACTACGCCCTCACCGCGATGAGCGAACATGCCCTGGCCTACGGCGAAGAACCGCTTTCTCACAGGTTCCTGGTACTCTACGAGGCCGCCGGGATGAGCAGCGACTTCCAAACCTATCTCGTGAGGTCGCTACTTTCGGAGGGACGGGTGAGGTACGAGACTGTTGAGAAGACCTCAGAGGGCATGAAGCCACGGCTCATCGAGCGAGAAGGACCGACCGGCCTCATCGTGACCACCACGGCCGTGAAGCTCCACTCGGAGAACGAGACCCGGCTGCTCTCCCTCACCGTCACCGACACCCAGGAGCAGACAGCGGACATCCTGGCGGCGTTGGCCGAGGAGGACGCGGCGGAGATTGACCTTGAGCCGTGGTTGTCACTGCAAAAGTGGCTAGATAGGGCCGAACATCGCGTCGCGATACCCTACGCAAGGACGCTGGCGCGGATGGTCCCTCCGGTCGCGGTAAGGTTGCGGCGGGACTTTGGGGCCGTCCTCACCCTGATCCGTGCTCATGCTGTCTTACATCAGGCATCTCGTCCGAAAGACGAACACGACTGCATCGTCGCCACGCTCAAGGACTATGCGAAGGTCCGCGAGCTAGTCGCAGATCTGGTTTCTGCAGGCGTCGAGGCCACCGTGCCCGACACCATCCGCGAGACTGTCGAGGTGCTCGGGCGGTTGCACACCGACGACTCTGTACCTGTGACCATTGTTAAACTCGCCGAGGAGCTCAAGCTAGACAAGTCCGCGGCGTGGCGTCGAGTCAGGGCTGCCATAGACCGCAGCTACCTGAAGAACCTTGAAGGCCGAAAGGGAAGGCCCGCCCAGCTCGTACCCGGAGACCCGATGCCCGACGACCTGGAGGTGCTGCCAACGGTCGAGCAGCTGCGCGGTTGCACGGATGCAGATGATTTCGAGGGGATATACCACTCCCCTCCCTCCTCGCAGCCTGATGGTGAGGGAGGAGGGAGGGAGCATGCCCCTCGCGAAACGGGGTCAACCGCACAACCGGATCAGCAGGAGGCAGGGCATTCCCTCGATTGCGAGTGTCCCGACTGTACCTCTCCCGGCCCTGATTACGCCAAGCCCTTCAAAGGAGGTAACTGATGTCGTATCGCAAAAACGTTCGGGCGCAGGCCGGTGAGCTTCACCTGGTCGAGGCGTTCCGGGAGATGCCCGATTATCTTCGGGGGGCGCTGCTGTGGATCAAACGGTCGATGGTCCCCGCCTCCAGCGTTCAACAAGATTGCACGTCCTACGGTCTAATACACGACCCTGAGGAGGAGATTAGCGTCTATATCCCTAACGATGCTTTCAAGGGAGCGATGCTGGCATCAGGGTACGAACCAGCGGACGGGGACGACCTGAACTGGCACTTCAGGATCAGGCGCAGGCATTGGCGGCGGACGAGCGGCTACATCGGCTTTACCCTAGACCGTCAACACTTAACCCTCTTCGAGGCCGCGTAATTTGATTTCGTAGCGTCGTGGGCTCAGATGAGGGAGCTTGCCGATTTGCAGAACTACCGATACGCCCGACGCCAAGGATACTCGACCCCGCCGATCTGGACGGACGAGGATCGGGCGGTATTCAGGAGGGCGGCACGTCTGGGGATAGTAGGGGAGCACATATCGCCGCGGGTCTACTCTGCTGTCATGGAGGCCTTACGAGGATCCCGGCGGACGGCGGCCGAGATGTAGGAGCTAGAGATCGGGGGCCGAGAGGGTTGAGATGGGAGAAGCAGGCGCCGGGGATGGGTGGTCCCCTAGTGAACCGGGGACCGGGTGGGCACGTGTCGTGGGCACGTGTCGTGGGCGCCAGGCCCTTCCAGATCTCCCCTCTTAGTCGCCCGGGAGCGACGAGGACAAGCTCCGCGCCACCACGCGGAGAGTCTAGAGCACGAGACAGAAGGTCCTTGCGAGAGCCGCGGCAATGGTCGCCTATGATAGTCCCGAAGCTTACGAGATATTGCGTGAGTGGTCCCGGTCGGAGCCAGAGGTCGCGGCGGTGATCGAGGAGTTAGGCGGGGCGGAGGGCGCGGATCGCCAGAAACGCACGACGGGGAGGGTGGGGGTCCCCCGCCCCAACATTCAAGGAGGTACAGGTTATGGGCAACGAAACACGCTCAACAGTCAGAATCAGTTGTCCCGGCGTTACGCGGGCGGGGAACCTCTGTGGTCGGTCCGTAGCGGAAGGGGCAGACTTCTGTCACTATCACGACCCCGCCCGAGCAGAGCAGAGACGGCGGATCGCCTCGAAAGCCGGTAAGTCAAAACCCCTATCTGAGTCGGCTCGCCTCCGTCGGGATCTGTTCGCCCTGATCGAGGAGGTCAAGGCCGCGAAGGTCGACCCGAAGATCGCGAACACGATCGCGGTGCTCGCCAACTCGATAATCGGAACCCTCCGCCTCGACTCGAAACTCCGAGAACTTGAGGACGTCGAGGTTCGTCTGAAGGACCTCGAGCGCGCGGCAAGGCAGGAGAGCCTATGAGCCACCTCGACCGTCTAGATCGCCTCAAGTCGCAGTTCCCAGGACCGCGGGTGCTACACGTCGGGGGTGGACGGACAATTGCCACCACCTCGGAGGATCGTCACGCGATGCTCCTCGCCGCGATGGGCGACGGCGATCACCCCATGCTCGATGCGGTCCGCGCCGGGGCGGGGGAGCCTGACTCCGACGAGTTCGCGCAGCTGCTATGGGCGATGATCGGGGGGGAAGGACCACCGTCCGGCGACGAGAACAGCCCTTGGGTAGATGATCATCATGTGTAGGCGAGAAGGGTCCAGCCTATCCTACTGGCTAGCGGGGCACCGAAGGGGAATAGGATCTAGCGTCGGCGAAATTGCTGTGTATGCAGATTGTTTATTATCGTCAAGGTTAGTGCTAAAATCTGGAGGTAGGTATCATGACCGAATAGTGAGGATAGATGTAGAGAAACTACAGGAACTAAGGGCAGATCGCGCGTTATCGCTGAGGGAGTTGGCGGCGGCTAGTGGAGTATCCCACACCACAATATGGAAACTGGAGCAGGGCAGGGAGGATGCTCATCCACGCACGATCCGGTTGCTTGCAGGGGCACTCGGTGTTACTCCTCGAGAGTTGATGGCGAAAGGAGGTCGCGACGTTTAGCACCAACGGCCACGGCCTGAAGAGGGCTGTCCTCTGGGCCATCCTCTACGCCCGCGTCTCCACAGACGAGCAAGCACGCTCAGGCTACTCCCTAGCCCAGCAGCTTGAGGCCCTACGAGATTACGCCGCCCGTGAAGGCTATGAGGTTCTCGAGGAGATAGTAGACCCCGGACAGAGCGGTGCCAGCCTTGAGAGGCCTGGTATGGACCGTATGCGCGACCTAGTAGGCGCCGGGGGCGTTGCCGTGGTGCTGGCCCAAGACCGGGATCGCTTTTCCCGGGAGCCTGCCTACACCTACCTACTGCGTCGGGAGTTCCAGGAGCATGGCTGCGAGCTCAGAGCCCTCAACGACCGGGGAGACGGCTCTCCCGAAGGCGAGCTCACGGATGGCATCCTTGACCAACTCGCCAAGTACGAGCGGGCGAAGATTTCTGAGCGGAGCCGACGCGGGCGCCTACGCAAGGCCCGCGAGGGCAAGATGAACAAGAATGGGCGAGCCAACTACGGCTTCAGGCATAACGAGACGGGCGACGCCTATGAAGTCTACGAGCCGGAGATGGTGGTGGTGCATCGCATCTTCAGTAGCGTGGTCAACGGGATGTCCCTCTACGGCGTTAAGCGGGCTCTGGAGATCGACGGCGTGCCGCCGCCCGGCAACGCCACTAAGGGGGGCGAGTATTGGCACGCCTCCTACCTGCGAAAGCTCGTCCAGGACGACGTGTACACCCCATACCCCTACGAGGAGATCGAGCCCTTGGTGACCCCGGAGGTCGCCGCGAAGCTGGACAGCTCGAAGCGCTACGGGATCTACTGGTTCAACCGCACCCGCACCACCAGGAAGAGGGTATCGACCAATGGCGCCGAAGGCCGCGAGTACAAGTGGCGCTATTCCGTGCGCAAGAATCCGCGAGAGCAGTGGATCGCCATACCCATACCCGAGGCTGGGGTCCCGCGCGAGCTTGTAGAAGCAGCCCGAGAGATGATCCAGGACAACCGTCCGCCGAGCAGCACGGGCCGGCGCTTCTGGCAGCTACCCAGCGGGACCGTCCGCTGCAGCGGATGCAGAACACGCATGACCCGATACGCCTCTGCGGCCGGAGGACGAATCTACTCCTACTACCGGTGCGCCCGCCTCGCCCGGCTGGGCAAGGACTCCTGCCCGTCACTGGAGGGTCACAGGAGCCGCAAGAACCACAGGGCTGAGAACGTGGAGCAGCTTGTATGGGAGTTTGTCTCCGACCTGATGAAAGACCCCACCCAACTCAGGGAGGATCTCGAAAGAATGATCGAGATGGAGAAGAGCGGATCGCACGGAGACCCCGAGGTAGAGGCGAAGGCGTGGCTCGACAAGCTCGCAGAGCTAGGCCAGATGCGGCGGGGCTTCCAGGAGCAGGCCGCACGGGGTTACATGACCTTCGATGAGCTCGGCACCGCCCTCGACGGGATGGAGGAGACGCGCCGGACGGCCGAACGCGAGCTCGCCGCCCTCCAAAGCCGCCGCGAGACCCTTGAGCAACTAGAGCTCGACAAGGAGGCCCTGCTGGAGCACTACGCCCGCATAGCCCCCGAGGCTCTCGACTCCCTCACGCTCGAAGAGCGCCACCGCCTCTACAAGTTGCTCCGGCTCGAAGTGTCCGTACGTCCCGATAGCAGCCTGGAGGTAAGAGGCGTATTTGGGGAATGCATATCCCTTAGTGGTTCAGAATTAGTACCGAGGTATCGGCTGTAATCGAAGCCGTCCTCACCGATCTGGGGGTGTGAGATCTCACCGTCCACCCTCACCCTGTCGCCGACGCCGATGCTGAGATCTGCGGCGAAGACCTCGACACCTCCGCCACGCAAGACCTCCCTACCCTCGTACCAAAGGCGCTCGACCCTTACGTCTGCCATGTAGCCGAAGCCACTCTTTTCCGGCGGCGAGGCTATCCGGCCGACGAACACGACCTCGCCGGGCTCCATGGCCGCCAGCTCTGAGAGCGGGTCCGGCGTGGCCGCGTGCAGGAGCGCGATCGTGACGCCTCCCGCCACGAAAAGGGGTGCCAGGACCGCCATCAGGCGCCATTCGGCGGGGACGAGATCCCGCCACAACAGAGCTCCTATTGCGATTATCAGACCGGCCACGAGGAGCACAGGGGTGAGCGGTGGCGCGACCGTGCCGACCGCGATCCCCGCCGCGACCAGGATCGCCCACAAGTCCAGTCTCACGGGTGGGCTGAGAGCCAGCTCAGGGCCTGATCGCTTCACCTGCCTAGACAGTGGCAAAGGGTGCTATCTTCTCCAGGGTCTCGGGCCCGATTCCCGGAATCTCTTCGAGCTCGTCCACAGAGGAAAACTGCCCGTTGGTCTGCCTGTACTGGATTATGCTCTCAGCCGTCGACGGCCCGACTTCGGGCAACTCGTCGAGCTCCTCGATGTCCGCGGTATTTATGTCTATCCTGAGCGAATCCTGAGACTCATCCTCAATCGCTTTCAGGGAGGCGGTGTAGACGACCCTCGGAGCCCCTTCCGAGAGGCGCGCCGTGTACAGTGCGCCACCGGCCAGTACGATCATGACCAGCAT
>Ga0126314_10000593_pt1 | contig 17260 bp, 21 predicted proteins | sample Plot105B_FD_92535 | JGI IMG/M metagenome (GOLD analysis project Ga0126314, IMG submission 92535) | Serpentine soil microbial communities from UC McLaughlin Reserve, CA, USA - Plot105B | ecosystem: Environmental > Terrestrial > Soil > Grasslands | place: USA: UC McLaughlin Reserve, Lake County...
ATCGAGGGCGCGGCCGAAGGCGCGGGACTGGGTACACAATTCTTACGGCACCTCGCCCGCACACGTCTGTTGCTGCACGTTGTCGATATCGCCTCGACTGCGGAACCCGCCGATTCAGTGCATGCAGTGCTCACCATAGCCGGCGAATTACAACACTTTGATCCCGCGCTCGCCGCCAAAGAGCGTTGGCTGGTGTGCAATAAAATAGACCTCTTAACGCTCGAACAACAGCTGGCCGTGCGACAACACCTGCTGGAGCAGCTAGACTGGCAGGGGCCTGTGTTCATGATCTCGGCGGCGAATCGCGAGGGTACGCAAGAATTAATGAATCAAATCATGAGTTATCTGGAGACGCATGGCGCTGAATCGGGCGCAACTGAGTAACACGCCGCGCTGGGTTATCAAGATCGGCAGTTCGCTGGTTACCAACAATGGCCGTGGCCTTAATTTTCAGGCCATCCATGATTGGTCCGAACAAATTGCGGCACTGCGCGACGCTGGCAAGGAGATTGTCCTGGTGTCCTCGGGCGCGATCGCCGAAGGCGTGGCTCGGCTTGGCTGGCAAAAACGTCCACAAGCGTTGCACGAACTCCAGGCCGCGGCAGCAGTTGGGCAGATGGGCTTGGTGCAGGCTTATGAATCTTATCTCCAACGGCACCGCATCCATAGCGCACAGGTACTGCTGACCCGCGAAGATCTGGCCAATCGCAGCCGCTATCTCAATGCTCGCACCACCTTGCGCACGCTCTTAAGTCTGCGCGCGGTTCCCGTGGTTAACGAGAACGATACGGTGGCAACAGATGAAATTTGTTTCGGCGATAACGACACTTTGGCGGCGTTGGTCACCAATCTGGTGGAAGCACAGCTGCTGATTATTCTTACCGATCAGGCCGGCCTATTCGAGCATGATCCGCGCCGCCACCCGGATGCGCGGTTAATAGATACGGCACAGGCTGCCGATCCAGCGCTGGAAAGCTTCGCAGGTCCCAGCGCCGGCGATATCGGCCGCGGCGGCATGATTACTAAGCTCTATGCGGCGCGGCGCGCATCGCGCTCGGGCGCAGCCACATTAATAGCATGCGGCCGTGAAGCTGAAGCCCTGCTCAAGTTCGGTCGGAGCGAATCACTAGGTACTTTGTTATTACCAAGCGATGAACCGCTTGCCGCACGCAAGCAGTGGATTGCTAATCAGCTCCAGGTCAGTGGCATGTTTAAGTTAGACGCAGGCGCCGCGCGCGTGCTGCGCGAATGCGGCAGCAGTCTGCTACCCGTCGGCGTAACGGATGTCCAAGGCGCATTCGCCAGAGGCGATATGGTAGCATGCCTGGACGCCGAGAACCGCGAAATTGCTCGTGGGCTGGTGAACTACAAGGCCGAAGAAGCGCGCCGGATCGCGGGCAAGCCCAGCGGCGAGATCAAGTCTGTGCTTGGCTATGTCGCCGAGCCCGAGCTGATCCATCGAGATAACTTGGTTTTAATATAAAAGGGCATGTAGGGCTCGCGGCGCGACGTGTGCTACGCCTGCGATTATAACCATTCAGGAGCGGCTTCCCGCCGCGATCGATCATGACTCTCAAGACCGCTCCTACAGTCACTGTATGGATTTGATGTGAGCATTCAGCCGACTCTTGTGGCGAGCCGCTTTGTTCTTGTTAATCAAACCCTTAGTTACCATGGTATCGATAATGGGCTCTGCGCGCTGATAAATCTCTTGAGCGGCCGCTTTGTCGCCCTTAGCTATCGCCTTCACAACATTCTTGATGTAAGTTCGCACGCGGGACATCTGACTCACATTATGTTCGCGGCGTTTAACCGCTTGGCGCGCTCGTTTACGGGCTGATGCTGAATTAGCCATAGAGTTTACTGCTCGGAATTTGCTTTAGAAAAACTTAATAATATGCAGTGCCCGCCACTAATTGTCAACACGGCTTGCGAATCATCACTTGTATCGCTGTGCGCATTGCCTGTATTGTCGCCTGCGCGTAACAACAGCTTCTGCGAGCCCACCCTGAGCGATAAACTTTTTAAATCCACCGCCCTCGTGGGTGGGATGACGTTTATTTCGCGCATTGCCGGCTACGCTCGTGATGCCGTGGTATTTATCTTTTTTGGCGCCGACAGTGGCACGGACGCTTTTTTCGTGGCCTTTCGCATCCCTAATTTCTTGCGCCGCGTCTCTGCGGAGGGCGCGTTTTCGCAGGCTTTCGTGCCGATCTTCTCCGAGTACCGCGAACATCGCGACCGAGCCGCACTGAAAGATTTGGTGGATCATGTCACCGGTACGATGAGCGCGGTGCTGACGCTGATTACTGTGATCGGCATGCTCGCCGCACCGGTGCTGGTATCAATATTCGCGCCAGGATTTGCCGACAATCCCGAGCGGCATGCGCTGACTGAACACCTATTGCGCATTACATTTCCTTATATTCTGTTCATCTCGCTCACCTCTCTGGCTGGCGGCATACTCAATAGCCTGGGACGCTTTGCGATACCGGCTTTCACGCCGGTGTTTCTGAATCTATCGCTGATCGCGGCGACCTTGTGGCTCGCACCGTTGTTCGCCAAACCGATCAATGCCCTGGCATGGGGCGTATTCATTGCGGGTGTGGTACAACTAACATTTCAACTACCCTTTTTGTACAAGGCGAAGCTGCTGCCGCGCCCTCGATTGAAGCACGCGCATGAAGGTGTGCGCCGCATCATGCGCTTAATGTTGCCCGCCATCTTTGGCTCGTCGGTGGTGCAGGTGAATGTCCTATTCAATACCATGATTGCATCATTTCTCGCGGTCGGCAGCATCAGTTGGCTGTATGTCTCGGATCGCTTCGTGGAGCTGCCGCTGGCGCTGCTAGGCGTGGCGACCGCGACCGTGATCTTGCCGCGGCTGTCGCAGCATTATACGCGCCAGTCCAAAGCGGCGTTTAGTCAGACACTCGATTGGGCGGTGCGCGTCTCAATAGTGGTCGCGATACCCGCCACGCTGGCGCTCGTAATGCTGGCGGGACCTATTCTTGCGGCGCTGGTTCAATATCACGAATACACCGCTGCCGACACGCGCATGTCACAGATGAGCCTGATCGCGTATGGCTCCGGTCTGCCCGCCTTTATTCTGATCAAAGTGCTGGCACCAGGCTTCTATGCGCGCCAGGACACGAAGACACCGGTGCGTATCGGCATCATCGCCATGCTGACCAATGTGGTACTCAATGTGATTATCGTGTTTCCCTGGGCGTATTTCGGTATACCCGGACCGCACGCCGGCTTGGCAACCGGCACCACGCTGTCCGCATACCTTAACGCCACCCTTTTATATTGCAAGCTGCATAAAGAAAACGCTTATCGCGCGCATCGAAGCTGGCGCTATCTCGCATTAAAGGTGACCGCCGCCACGGCGATCATGGGCGCGGCTTTATTCATGCTTACACCCGCGCTCGCGCAGTGGGGCACGTGGCCAGCTTTGCAGCGCTGTCTTACCCTGACCGGCCTTGTCGCATTGGGCATCATGACTTATTTATTAGTCCTACTCGCGTTGGGCGTAAGGCCACAGCATTTCGCCATTTAATGACGCCCATTTGTCTGTTTGCCACATCACCGTCACAATGCACACATGGAGCTGATTCGAGGCGTTTATAACCTGCGTCCATGGCATCGCGGCTGCGTCGCCACCATCGGCAATTTCGACGGTGTGCACTTAGGCCATCAGGCGGTTTTGGGTCAACTCGCCGAAAAAGCAGCTGAACTTAATTTACCGTCAGTGGTAATAATCTTCGAGCCGCTGCCACACGAATTTTTCACCGCGGGCAGTCCGCCGCCACGGTTGATGCGCTTTCGCGAGAAGTGGCTCGCGCTGCACCGTTATTCAATCGACCGCGTGCTGTGCTTGCGGTTTGATGCGAAGCTCGCGGCCATGCCTGCCGGGGCGTTCATTGAGCGCATATTGATCGCGGGTCTGGACATTCGTTATCTCGTGCAAGGCGATGATTTTCGCTTCGGGAAGAATCGAGAGGGTAACTTTTCGCTGCTGCAGGCCGCAGGCCGTGCGCATGATTTTCAAGTCGTCAATATGTATACCTTTCAAATAGATGGCGAAAGGGTCAGCAGCACACGTATTCGCGAGGCGTTGCAGCGCGGCGATTTAGTCACCGCCGAAAAGCTACTAGGCCGCCCATACTGCCTCTGCGGCAGGGTTAGGCGAGGCGATAGGCTTGGGCGCCAGCTCGGCTTTCCCACCGCAAACCTCAACCTAGGCTGGCCCCTGCCGCCCGTTAGAGGAATATTTGCCGTCGAGGTCTTCGGCTTAGCGCAAGAGTCCCTTCCAGGCGTGGCTAGTATCGGTAATCGGCCTACAGTTAACGGCGTTGACTATCGACTTGAGGTTTACTTGTTCGAGTTCGAACAAGACATCTATGAACGGCGCCTGCAGGTCGATCTTTTGCACAAGATCCGCGATGAAATTCGCTTTGATTCCCTGGAGGAATTGCGACAGCAGATCGAACGCGATGTAGAATCCGCTAAAGCATATTTCGCCTGTCGCCAAGATCGTTTCAAAAACTTGAAAGAAAGACGATAGGCCAGGAATCCATTCACCGCAAAGACGCAAAGGATGCGGAGAAAAAGATGCACAAGGAAGATCACCTTCCCTATGAACTTATAGCAGCAGCCATTGAAATACGTCTCCATCTTGGCCCAGGTTAGTTGAAGTCCATTGACGAAGAATGTTTAACCCAGGAACTTTCCATTCTTGGTCTTCCCTATCAGAGGCAGGTGCTGCTGCCGGTGAACTACAAAGGCTTGGCCCTAGGTTACAGATACCGTTCGGATATGGTCGTCAGTGGATTAGTTGTATTGGAATTAAAGGCCGTCAATCACTTGGAACCAATTCACGACGCACAACTTCTCACCTATCTGAAACTATCTACTCTAAAGCTGGGATTGCTGATTAATTTTAATGTACCACTTATCAAGAACGGCATTAGACACCTAGTCTTTGGATTGTAGGGCTTCTTTGCGTACTTCGCGCCTTTGCGGTGAACCTATTAATGTCTCAGACTAATTACAGATCCACCCTCAACCTTCCCAAAACCGATTTCCCGATGCGCGGCAATCTAGCCCAGCGGGAACCGCAGATGCTTAAAAACTGGGAGGACTCGGGGTTGTACGCGAAAATACGCGCGCAGAGGGACGGCGAACCTAAATTTATCCTGCACGATGGGCCGCCCTATGCCAATGGCGATATTCATATCGGCCACGCAGTCAATAAAGTCCTCAAGGACATCATCGTCAAGAGCAAAACCTTAAGCGGCTTCGACGCGCCCTACGTTCCGGGCTGGGATTGTCATGGTCTGCCGATCGAGTTGCAGGTCGAAAAGAAGACCGGCAAGGCGGACGTTAAAATCGATGCCACAGCCTTTCGCGCGGCCTGCCGCAAGTTCGCCGCCGCGCAGGTTGATGGCCAGCGGCGAGACTTTATCCGCCTGGGCGTACTTGGTGAGTGGAATGCGCCTTATCTCACGATGGATTACTGCTATGAAGCGAATATTGTGCGAAGCCTTGGCCAGATTATCGCGCGCGGCCATGTATTCAAAGGCTTCAAGCCCGTGCACTGGTGCGTGGACTGCGGTTCCGCCCTGGCCGAGGCTGAAGTCGAATACGAGGAAAGGGCATCGCCCACCCTTGACGTGCGCTTCAAGGTCGTGGATGAGGTGGCGTTTCTGAATAAATGGGCGTTGCAAGATCAAGGACGCGGGCCCATTTCGGTCGTGATCTGGACGACAACGCCCTGGACATTGCCGGCCAATCAAGCGGTCGCGGTGAATCCTGAGTTCACGTACGTGCTGGTGCAGATGCAAGACGATCGCCTGGTATTCGCCGAAGCGCTGCTGGAAAGCGCCTTGCAGCGATACGGAATCGCACCGGGTAAAGTGCTAGGCCGCATTCAGGGCAGAGACTTAGAATATTTGCAACTGCAACACCCGTTCTATGCGCGCCAGGTGCCGATCATCCTGGGCGAGCACGTCACCACTGAAAGCGGCACAGGAGCTGTACACACAGCGCCTGGGCATGGTCAGGAAGATTATGTGGTGGGACAGCGCTACGGTCTCGCTGTAGATAATCCGGTTGGCGGTAATGGCCGCTTTTTACCCAGCACAGAGCTATTTGCGGGCGAATTCGTTGATCAGGCAAACAAGCATATCCTCAAAGTCTTGCAGGCAAAGGGTGCGTTGCTACATTGCACGATGCTGACTCACAGCTATCCTCATTGCTGGCGTCACAATACGCCGGTTATCTTCCGCGCCACCCCGCAGTGGTTCATTGGCATGGAGCAACAAGGTTTGCGAGGCCATGCCTTGCAAGCTATACATGCGGTCAATTGGATGCCCGGTTGGGGTCAGGCGCGCATTGAGGGCATGGTGCACAATCGCCCAGACTGGTGCATCTCGCGCCAGCGCAAATGGGGCGTGCCCATCGCTTTGTTCACACACCATGACACCGGCGAGCTGCATCCTGATACGCTGAATTTGATGGAGGCGGCGGCACAACGAATTGAAACCCAGGGAGTGAATGCTTGGTTTGATTTAAATCCCGCCGAGCTACTAGGCGACGAGCATGACGAATACGAAAAGGTCACCGATATCCTGGACGTGTGGTTCGACTCAGGCGTCACGCACGCGTGCGTGCTTGAGCGGTGGCCAGAGCTTGGCTTTCCAGCGGATTTATATTTAGAGGGGTCGGATCAGCATCGTGGCTGGTTCCAATCCTCGCTGCTGACCTCGGTTGCAATGCATGGAACCACGCCTTACCGCCAGGTGCTCACGCACGGTTTTACGGTCGATGCGCAAGGTCAAAAGATGTCCAAGTCGCGCGGCAATGTGGTGGCACCCCAGGCAGTTATGAAAACCCTAGGCGCGGATATATTAAGGCTATGGGTGGCGGCTACTGACTACAGCGGCGAGATGGCAGTCTCTGACGAAATCTTAAACCGCACTGCGGATGCGTATCGGCGCATCCGCAACACTGCCCGCTTTCTACTCGCTAACTTGCACGGTTTTAATCCCATGCACAATCGCGTCCCACCGGAGCAAATGCTGGCGCTGGATCGCTGGGCGGTGGATCAGGCGCTAGAGTTGCAGGGCCAGGTCACGCAGGCTTATAAAGACTATAGCTTCCACCTGATCTTCCAGAGGGTGCATCGTTTCTGCACGGTCGAGATGGGCGGCTTTTATCTCGACATTATTAAAGATCGCCAATACACAGCCCGGACCGACAGCCTCATCCGGCGTTCGGCCCAGACCGCAATGTATCACATCGTCGAAGCGCTGGTGCGCTGGCTGGCGCCAATCCTGAGCTTTACCAGCGACGAGATCTGGCGCTTTATTCCAGGGCAACGTGCCGAATCCGTATTCTTGAGTATATGGTATAAAGGCTTGTTCGGCTTAGATGAACATGCGGTTTTCAGCCGCGCGGACTGGGCAAGAATAATCGAAATTCGGGATGCGGCCGCTAAACAACTCGAGGCGCTGCGCAAAGCCGGTGAGATTGGATCGTCGCTGGATGCGGAAATTGCGTTCTATTGCGAGGGTTCAGTCCTTGACTTAATACAGCGGCTGAACGACGAGTTGCGGTTTGTGTTGATCACTTCTTATGCCTGTGCGGCACCACTCGATAGGCGATCGGATGACGCAGTGGAAACAAAGCTTACGGACGGCGAAACGCTTTACATCGAGGTTGGCGCGGCCCCATATCCCAAATGCGTGCGCTGCTGGCATCGGCGCGAAGATGTAGGCAAACATCCAGAGCACCCGGAGCTCTGCCGGCGCTGCGTCAGCAATGTCGCGGGCAGTGGAGAAACTCGCAAGTACGCATGAATGCTAAAACATCTGTAAATGACCCCGTAACCGGCCTACGCACAAATCTCCCCCGCCCCTTTTTTTCAAAAGGGGAGTTCCGAGGGATTTGCGCACTTTGCTGATGCGTGGCGTGTATTCATGGTTAAGTGGCTCTGGCTTTCTACAGCCGTTATCCTCCTCGACCAGATTACCAAGTGGACGGTGAGCCATTGGCTAGAGCCCTACGCAACTTATCCGCTCCTGTCCTGGTTCAAATTTACACTGGTGCACAACACCGGCGCGGCATTCAGTTTTTTAAGTGGCGCCTCCGGTTGGCAGCGATGGTTTTTCATGTTGCTGACAATCATGGTGAGCGTGCTGATCGTATTCTGGCTCAAGCGCCTGACTTCCGGCGAACATTGGACGGGCGCTGGGCTCGCTTTGATACTGGGCGGCGCGATCGGCAATCTTATCGACAGGATTGCTTACGGCCACGTGATCGACTTCATTCAATGGCATTACCAACGGTGGTACTGGCCGACTTTCAATATCGCGGATTCAGCCATTACAGTAGGCGCTGCGATACTCGTCATTCATGGGTTATTTTTTCAGAGACCGGCATTAAAGTGACGCCAAGCAACTTGTCACAACGGCTCGCCTGATGCGACGCTGTTTATGACTCTAGCTTCAACCGCAAGTGTTGATTATGGCTTGCATCTCGGCAGGTTTACATGATCTACAATCTGGTCAATTCTGATGCGTAGTACCCACTGCACACGATCTGTTGCCGCCACCCATTGTTTGGGTAGCGCGCAGGTCAGCTTTACGCTCACTCGTTCAATACAAACAGCAGTGCCTGCTGGACAAAATGAATAATAGGTTTGAATTGACTGAGCGGTGCGTAAGCTAATAGCAGGTGCCTTTTTACACGCCTGCCGCGGCACGATAAACTACGCACTCTAGCTTTGCATACCGCAATCTTCCAGCAAACGGACGCTTAATTATGCAAGTACACCTAGCCAATCCCCGCGGTTTTTGCGCTGGCGTCGATCGCGCCATTGACATCGTCGAACGCGCGCTTGAATTGTTCGGCGCGCCGGTCTACGTACGCCACGAAGTCGTACATAACAAGTTTGTAGTAGACAGTCTCCGGGACAAAGGCGCGGTGTTCGTGGACGAACTACACGAGGTTCCGGATGATGCCACGGTGATCTTCAGCGCCCACGGTGTCTCACAAACAGTCCGGCGTGAAGCATCGTCGCGCGGCCTCAAAGTATTCGACGCCACCTGCCCATTGGTCACCAAGGTGCATCTAGAGGTAAGCAGATACTCCAAGGAAGGCCGCGAGACCATTCTCATCGGTCACCATGGTCACCCTGAAGTGGAAGGCACCATAGGCCAATACGAAAATACGCAGTTCGGGGCGATCTATCTAGTGGAATCGGTGGCAGACGTGGCAGGGCTAGAAGTACAAAACGCCGATTGTCTGGCTTTCGTTACGCAGACGACGCTGTCGATGGACGAGACCAGTGACATCATCGATGCGCTACGTGCGAAATTTCCGGATATCGTCGGCCCTTACAAGAAAGACATCTGCTACGCCACCCAGAACCGCCAGGATGCAGTCAAAAACCTTGTAAACAAATGCGACCTAATGCTGGTGGTCGGTTCGCCCAATAGCTCGAACTCAAGTCGTCTGCGCGAAATTGCGGAGAAAAAAGGCGTGGAAGCCTATTTAATCGAAGGCCCGGAAGCCATCGAAGACGCTTGGCTACGCGACAAGCGCGCAGTCGGCGTGACCGCCGGCGCCTCCGCGCCGGAGATTTTAGTCGAACGGGTGGTCGAGGTCTTAAAGAGCAAGGGGGCAAACCTAGAGCAAGAACACGACGGCATTCGCGAACACGTGGTGTTTATTATGCCGAAGGGATTGCGGTGAGAAGCGGCTGGTCTGGATAACCAGACCAGCAATCCGGCAACTCGCTGCCGTTCCTGTCTTGCCTTTCCGATCTAAGGAACCGATAAGAAGTAATTAACGCCTTTGAAGATCTTTCACTAGGGACGGTTTGATCATTATTGCACTCCTCTGCATGGTGGATGCGTTCGCTTACATGTCGCTCGATGCAGTTCGCAGCGCAAAGTAGCTGCTGACTCGCCTATCGTTAGGCTCCAGCGGGCGGCTGGTGAACGCCCGCGTTTTTCTCTTAGATAAACCCGGGCTGCGGAGACAACTGGCCGTCTTATCTGCTAGGCCGTGGCATGACAAAGATCGAAAAATGCTTTGCCCTGTGCGAGGACGTTGAGCATCGCGAGCAGCTTACTCATACATGCGACTTGCGCCACTTTCTTAAGCTTGGTTTGGGTTCGCAAGCCGTGTTCTAGGGCTTGTTAATCAAGCATGCAGCGCGTACCGTGCTGAAAACTTACCAGGCGGCAGCGCACACGGAAAAATAGCATATGGCCGACCACAAGAACTGCATAACTCTCAAGCTCATGGCCTTCAACATTTTGCGCGACGGTGTGGGAGAGGGCGGCGACCGGCGGGAGCAAATTGCGGCAGTCATCGCTAAGCACGACCCGGACATCTTGTGCATGCAGGAGGGCGGAGACAACGCTTATTGGTTTGACATGGCCAAGACGCGCGGCTTCAAACATGTGCAAAATGTCCCCGGCGAGTTTCAGCCCTCGCTGTTCGCCAAGCGAAAGGTCAAGGCGATCGTCACGCACAGCGGAGTGAAGTTCGTTTACTTCCAAATCAATCTTGGCAGATTTACGCTGGGTGTGTACAGCGTGCATTTAATGCACTGGCCGCCGGCTGAGGCCGAACGTGTAGCAGCTTTGCACAAGCTGCTGAGTTTGATGCAGGCACAGGGCGATGCGCTCATTTGCATCGCGGGAGATTTCAATTCCCGCACGCGCGGCGAGGAGGGGCTAGACTGGGGGGTGAAACGAATTGCGGAGTACAACAAGTGTACGATCAGGCGCGACGACTGGACCCGCGCGACAGATATGATGGCATTGGCGGGATTTGTCGACTGTTACCGACGTCTCAATACATCGCCTGGCTTGAGCTTACACCCGCTGGCGGACGGCTCACCTGAATCGGGAGCAGATGTTCCTGATGATAATCTCCGGCGGGTCGGAGACAAATTGCTGATGCCGCCGGTGGTGCGCATCGATTATGTATTTGTCAATCCGGCCTTGGCTGAGCGGCTTGTCAGTTGTGAGTTCGACGATTCGGGTGATGCTTTTGAAGCCTCGGATCATCTACCTTTGATCGCGACGTTCAAGGTCTAGTGGCCGCTAAACAACCTGGCGACGCAGGCCTGGATATTCTCAGCCGCGGCTTTAGGATCGTCCGCATTGCGGATGGGCCGCCCGACCACGATGTAGTCAGCGCTGTTTTCAAACACATGCTCGACGGTGACGACCCGCTTTTGATCATCGACGTGTTCGACCGGCCATATGCTCGGCGTCACCACCAGGAATTTATCGCCTAGATTTTCCCGCAATGCGCGCCTCAAGCCCGAATGAAATGAGGCCGTCACATCCAGCCTGTAGCGCGCGTGTGGCTCTCGATAAGACCAGCGCTTCCACTGTCACACTGGAAGCCTAAATCTTCAAGATGAGACTTATCAAGACTGGTCAACACCGTAACCGCCAGAATTTTTGTTTCGCCCTTTTCCTGAGCCGCTGCCTTTAACATTATGTTGTTGCCGTGCATCGTAGCGAAGAAAGCGCCTGTATTGTTTAACCTTTGCACCGCGGGCGCACAGTCTCAGGCAAATCAAAAAAATCCAGGTCTACGAATACCTTATATATATTTGTTGATTAGCCATTCGACGAGCCGAAAATAACCCTCGGCCATAAACAACTCCAAACCAACTTTATAAATTCATAGGGTGTCACCCAGCCTCTCAACCCACGCTTTTGCCTTCTCAGTAGTCGGGACATCAAGCCTGTGGAATTGAGACGTTTTGTGGTCGAAGTGTCTTTCTGTGAAAGATTGGAGACCATGCTAGTTTGCGCCTTATGAATGTTTTGCACGTCTAAATTAAGAAACTGAAAAGCCGTGCTCAGCATCGCGTCTTATAGCTTGCATGTGCAGCGAAATTTTTTCTCACAAGCGGGCAAGACGCACCAATGTTTAAGTATGCCAATCTAATCTGTTGCGGACTGGCTCGGGTGGCGCTTGAACTACAGGATGCTTTTTCGCAATGCAGTTATAGATCACCATATGAAAATCTACTGATTAATTGTGCGCAACACTCAGCTAACGATAGGATAATAAACAATAGCCTCAAAATATGGATCGCAACTGTGTTGAGGTTTGCGCTCGACTCACTAATGAAGCGTGGAGCAAACAGGCGCAGAAACAAACAGACAGCTCCATGACCTAAAATTCATAAACGTCACATAAAATGGATCACAAGCATGAACATAACTAATTATCGCGCGCGGCCAAAGTCAAACCACCGCGTCAGCGTGGATGGGAGCGGCAATATGTGGGGGTCTATACTGACATTGGCACTACTCATGTCGATGACACTCGCGCCCTTGGGTTGCGCGACCTATGGGGAACGTGTCGCGCCTGTACCATTGCCTGAAGCTCAGCAGGGACACGTGAACGTCGACGGGGCCAAACTCGTGGCCCAGGCGTATGTGGATCCTGGTAGCGCAAGATCAGCGCTCGGCTTCGATGCCCGCCAGGCCGGCCTGCTGCCCGTGCGATTCGTGGTCGACAATCAGGCGGGAAAGAGAGTTTCGGTGACTCCCACTCAGACCTTCCTTATTGACGACCAAGGGCAGGCTTGGCCCTTGCTTACCGCTGAGCAGGCATACGATCGAGTTAAAGGGCACGTTGATGTGGGCGAAACAGTCGCTGGCGCTGCAAAGCCTGCGGGTCTACTGGGCGCCGCTGGCGCGCTCGTGGGCGCGGCGGTTGGAGTGGTTACGGGCGAAAACGTAGGCACCACGGCGGCAGCAGGGGCAGCGGCAGGTGTAGCGCTTGGGGGCGTTGGCGGCGGCGCCGTTGCGAATCGAGAGGTCGGACGTAAGATTAGCGATGATTTGTCCCGAGAGTCATTGCGCAACCGCCGTGTCCAGCCAGGCGAGTTGGCCTATGGTTATTTATTCTTCCCCGGCAAGAACGAAGCGAAATCGGCAAAGCAACTGCGTCTGGGTCTGCATATCGGCAACGAGGAACACATCGTCAAGCTGCTACTTTGAAGATCTTTAAGCCATTCGGTCGAAACTTGATTAGGGTATTGCGACCAACAGCGGCGCTAACGAGATCTATAGCCCCACGGTCGATGGCCCTCTGATCCGATTAATAATACTTGTAATGCCTGGCAAGGCCCACTTGAACCTTTCTCACGTTGGCATCCTAATCCTTGATGATGGCCTTGCCCAGAATGTGGCCATAGCGGTCGAGGTCGTCGAATTGGACGATAACTTGTTTGCCGAACACTAAGCGCCCTAAGTTCTGCCCCGATATAAGTACCGGAATGGGGTTCACTCTCTGGCGCATTAACGCCCGTAAGCCGAATCTTGTGCTGGTTAAAACTGGAATCTAGGACAGTGATGATATCGCCGTCAGTGATCTTGATGACCCGACCAGTGAGCGTATCGGCGGCGGCTAACGCCGACCATCGAAGCAGTAGCAGCATGACCGCATTCAGCGCCACTTATGCGCGCGCCTGGATCCGTATGTACAAGTCTCCCTTTGAACGAAACTTCGATCACGGGGGTTGCCAGAGAGACACTCTTGCCAAGATTAGCAACCACGATCATGCCCTGTTTCTCAACCTTGTCGATCGTCCTCGGGATAACTGTCTCGATCCGCTTTACCCAGCGGCGCTGGCGAAGCTTGCGGTTGAGGATGATGTTATGGGGCTAATTAGGCAAGGGCATGACGGCGAGCGCCTTGAACGCTTATTCACGAAAAATAGACTGAGAAGAATTGTTTTTCAGGCCTTTTAGTTCAGAAAGCATAGCTCTTTGCAGATAGTAGTGATCTTCTAGGCGTTCAGCTATCTGCCAGAGTATGCAAAATATAAATCCCAGCAAAGTCAGAATGCTGTAGGGACTGGGCACAAATACAATAAATATGAGTATGACAATAAAAGTGATAACAAACAAAGGCTTGCTTCTTTTCCGAACGTTTTTAGGAGTCATTTAAATTACCAATAATGGATTTCGTCACTGCAGTGCGTGAAAGTATATCGAGTGACAGGTGCAGCCGGGTAGACTATTCAGAGGATGCCGTCTACACAGCCTCATGCGGAGGAACCCAAAACCATGGATTACGCACTCGTTTTCGCCACGACATTAGCGCTTGCATCACTCAGTGATGGGCTACTCGCTTATAAGCAAAAGTCTGGTGAATATGCGTCAGGCGTAAAGGTGACTCAATTGCTAAGCACATCAAGTACGACGCTTGGTGCGCCCATTGAGTATCCTCAAACGTCTAAGCCTGAGGTGACGGCGCTACAGGTCGAGATGGTGCCGGGCAAGCAAACCGGCTGGCATACGCATCCGTATCCGACCTATAGCTACATCCTCTCGGGCGAGTTGACGGTACAAGTGCAAGGCGGTAAACGCCTGCACTATGAAGCAGGCGATGCTGTTGCCGAGGTGGTCGGGACACCGCACAACGGGATCAATACCGGCGACAAGCCAGTAAGACTTGTCGTGTTCTTTATGGGCAAGAAAGGAATACCTGACACGCTGCCAAGCCGCAAGCGGTGATTGAGTTGCCTGCCTCCTACACCGGAGCAGTTCGAAATCCGCGTGCACGTCGTGGCGGAAACGCTTACGGGTTTTAAGCCAGCGATGTTCGCCAAAGCAATGCAGCAGCCCACCGGGAAGGTGCTTCTAGGTGACGGCGAGGCGCTTTTTTAAACCTCTTTTACGCCTGATTGAGCAGTATCTTCTCGTCCTCGATTTAGATCACTTCATGGCTTGTGGTGCGTGAGGCTGCTCTAAAGGGACTTGGATCAGCGCCTTCCGGAACCTAGAGTTGCAGGTCGGCGTCAGTCATCAGCGCGGCGAAGTTGCCACGCGGAGATATGTGCTCGACCGCACAGCGTGCGCGGATATCGTCCGCCGACCGTCGTCGCAAGGACTATCAAGCCAGCAAAAACTTGACCGGACTCACCATCTCTGTGGCTACAAGCTAGGGCAGCAGGTCACTGGTACCTCTGGATCAAGATCTGTGACATCCTTGGCTTTTCTGCCATCACAGTACCTCATTTGGACTCTGGCAGTGGGATGCGCACTTTGTGGTTCATGGCGTGACGAGTTAGGTGAAAATCAAAGGGGTGTAGCGACGCAAGATGACATGTTTTTAGAGGCTGTCAGCAAGTTTGTGTATGAGCCGCTTGTTTCATCAATCGGTGATGATGAATCGTTCCTCGAGCTGAATGGCCAGTTGTATCTTAGCCGCATGCCAGGTGATAGGGGGAGGTTTTCACTTCGCCGTGATATAGCGTAACGCCAGCCGGATTAGTTTGAATGGCTGCCTCACGCTGGGGAAATGCCCTTTATTACGCATACGCTTGCACACAAGGGTTTAGCAGGCTCTCGATGGCATCGATGGTGTAGATAAGCTTGCGCACCTCGGTGGAGAACGTAAAGAACGACATGATTCGTGCCCAATTGCGTTACCAGCGCTTGGTTATGGCTGGAAACCTGTGTCCCCAGGGCCCGACCTCAAACGCCATCAATTAGTGCTGGGCAGTCTCGGCATGGTCGGCCCGAGATGGGCTTGGGCGCGTCGGCAATCGCCTTGCGCTCCTTTAAGGCAGACGAATTGCAGTGAATAGTGGTCAGGTGCACCAGGCCGGTCTTGCGCGATCGCATCGGGGAATACGGCCGTAATCGCCTCGGGAAAGCCCTTTAAGCCATCCACCACCGCAATCAGAATGTCCGGTGTGCCGCGGGTCTTGAGCTCGTTCATGACCTATAGCCAGAACTTGGCGCCTTCAGTCTGCTCGATCCACAGTTCTAAAACTTCCTTGTGTCCGGAGCAGCGCACACCGATGGCGAAATATACGGCTTTGTTGCGCTACCTAAACCTTCTTCGCAGCGCTTCACGCACAGGGCATCGAAAAACACGATCGCCTACGTCGGCTCTAAGGGCCGACTTGGCCCCGCCGCGAACTCGTCGCGCAACGCATTGGCCACGGCCGACACTAAATCCGGGTAGATCTCAATACCATAGCGTTCGCGTACGTGCGGTAAGGATGTCGTGCGTGCTCAGCTCCTGGGCATACCGCGCGATGAGCTTGTCATCCAAGCCTTAGCGGCGCTGGTACTTGGCAATTAGCCAAGGGCTCGAAGCGCCCATGCCGGTCGCGAGGAATCGACAAGGGCAAGGTGCCACCATCGGTGAGCACCGTCTTGGCGCTTGAGCCATTGCGGTGATTGGCCGCGGCGTCACTCAGATACACGTCCAGCTTAGTGTTGAGCCTGCGCTTAGGCCTTTGCCTTCTGCAGCTCATCTATCAGGCCGCCTGATGCCATAACCGCCTTCGGATCACGCCCGGCCAAAAGTTGATCCAAAAGCTCAGGGCAAAATGCTCCCATACCTTTCTTTGCCATACGTTACTCCTTCTGTCAGAACAGACCGATAACGTATGGCTTTTAAATACAAAATTGCTGATAGGCTCCACGGGTAACGACTACGATTACGCATGCGTAGAGAGTTTTTTCGCAACGCTTAAGCGCGCACGGGTGCACGACGCCGTTACCACACGCGAGCTGCGATCAGGGCAGACATCTTCAAATATACTGCGGTGCTCTATCAAAGAAAACATCGTCACTTTTACCTAGTAAACTTCCTTCCTATCGCCTCTGGCGATTCGGTGGAAAGTGCTTAACCAACATGTCCCCTAAACGGGGGGGGGAAGACTGGTTCGCTACGCACTGCATAAACATCTGTCGAAGCGTTTCTGGCCGTACCGGGCGTAGGCTCACGCTTAATATTTAGGTATAGCCCCTACCTCCTCCCCTGTTCGGCGCAAAGCTATTTTGCTGACCGCTAAACCATGTATATACGCCGCCAAGATACTGCCCATGGGAGCCATAGCATCTTCTACATTGATGGAGCATTTTAGCACCCTGCGTGGTCTAATCAGTTGCTCCTACCTCACGATAAGGCAGCGCCAGAATTCGGAGCGGATCGTGATCGCTTCGGATGCAAAGAGTTCTGATGAGCACATGCGAGAGAAGGTGAAGCATATTAACGGCGGTGAGATTCTCGATAACGTGCGCTGGGAGCGCACCGCGCGACTTTTTATTGACGGAGGACATTACGATGCGCGCTTTATTAGGCGCAACACTGATGATGATCAGTGTTAACGCACAGACAGGCGTCTACTGCGACAGTCACACGCCGAGTATCTATGGCACGCCCGGCAATGATGTGATCACCG
>Ga0126314_10000595_pt1 | contig 17228 bp, 24 predicted proteins | sample Plot105B_FD_92535 | JGI IMG/M metagenome (GOLD analysis project Ga0126314, IMG submission 92535) | Serpentine soil microbial communities from UC McLaughlin Reserve, CA, USA - Plot105B | ecosystem: Environmental > Terrestrial > Soil > Grasslands | place: USA: UC McLaughlin Reserve, Lake County...
GTGTAATCCTCAAAAGCAACGAGGATGCACCCGTTTCTTCCGAGGAAGCGGAGAGGGGGAAAAAGGAAGGCCGATTTCCTCCCTGCAGTGCCGCCGTCGTCGTGGCCGGTGGCGTTGAGGAAGGTGAGGGGTTGGTTGGAGCCGTACGTAATGCTCGTGCGCTACTGGAGAGCGTTCTCAGATCTGCCCCCGCCCGAGGAGTTACGAAAGCTGCTTGAGAGGTTGTTCTCCGGAGAGAGCCTTTACCTCTATGTCCGCTGACAACAAACTACCGGTAAGAAGCTCTTCTCGGCCCCCGCCGCTATTCCACACCGCTACGCCCCGTTTAGGCTGCAAACCCCTTTTTGCGAAACGAACCCATTCCCATTGAGGGACTTGCTTAACGATCCTCACAATAGGTATGCTGTGGTCAAAGCAAGACGCGCTGTAGCTCTCAAGTGCTCCTTGCTCCAGCTATGATGGGGTGAATCGAGCCGCAGGTGCAAGAAACCTGCAGCTTCTCGACAAGCACGCGATAGGGGTACGCTTATTACGATTATCCAGCTTTAAAAGAGGAGAGTTGAGTGTCAAAGTGCGCACTAATCACGGGCATCACGGGGCAGGACGGAGCATACCTAGCTGAGCTTCTTTTGAACAAAGGCTACCGGGTGATCGGGGCTTTTCGCCGGACGAGCACGGTAAACGTCACGCGCCTAGATGCTCTGGGGATATCCGGGGACATCGAACTGGTACCATTCGACCTTACGGACCATGGCAACATGCGACGCACCATAGACCGCTTCTGCCCGGACGAGGTGTACAACCTAGCCGCTCAGAGCTTCGTCGGGGTCTCATTTGAACAGCCCATCACAACCGGCGACATAACGGCCATTGGGGCGGCGAGGCTGCTGGAGGTGATCCGGGAGGTTAACCCGGCCATCCGCTTCTACCAAGCTTCAACCAGTGAGATGTTCGGTAAGGCGCAGGAGGTTCCGCAGAGGGAGAAGACGCCTTTCTACCCTCGTAGCCCATATGCTGCGGCCAAGCTCTACGCACACTGGATGACAGTCAACTACCGCGAGGCGTACGGGATGCACGCCTCCTCGGGCATCCTGTTCAACCACGAGAGCCCCTTAAGGGGGGCCGAGTTCGTCACGCGCAAGATCACACTGGCGGCTGCACGTATAAAGTATGGTTTACAGGATACGTTGAAGATGGGCAACCTCGACGCTAAGCGTGACTGGGGGTACGCCAAGGAGTACGTCGAGGCGATATGGCTAATGACGCAGCAACTAGAGTCCGAGGACTACGTAATCGCCACTGGCGAGACCCACTCTGTACAGGAGTTCGTCGAGGTAGCCTTCAACACGGCGGGGTTGAATTCCTGGGAGCGCTATGTCGTCATCGACCCCACCTTTGTGCGTCCAGCAGAGGTTGACTTCTTGCGGGGTGAACCCAGCAAAGCGAAGGAGAAGCTCGGCTGGAAACCTAAGACGACTTTCAAGGAGCTCGTCTCACTAATGGTCGCGTCGGACCTGCGGCAAGCGGCGTTCGAGGCCCGGCACGGCCAAGAGAGTGTGGAGATAAAGTAGGTGCCTCTGGCCCTTGTCACCGGCGCCTCAGGTTTTGCGGGGTTCTATCTGATCGAGTACCTCATAGGTGAAGGCTACGAGGTAGTGGCTGGCGTTCATGGTTCGAAGACCCGCTCGTCCCTCGAGTGCGAACAACGGGGCTTGGATGTAACCCACCGGAACGAGGTGCGGGACATGGTCTCTGAGCTACAACCGGACGAAATCTACCATCTCGCAGGCCTCATCCGTCCGGCCTCAGGGGCCGTGAACGACTTCTACAAGGTCAACTTCGGCGGCGCCCTGAACCTGCTCGAAGCCGTGTGGGAGCGTTGCCCGAAAGCGGGGGTGCTGCTCGTCGGCAGTGCCTACGCATACGGTCGGGTTAGTTACCCCATAGTGGAGACAGAACCCTTCAGCCCCATCAACCACTATGGGGTCTCCAAAGCCTCCGCGGACCTCCTAGGCCACAGCTACGGTTTGCAAGGGTTGCGGGTGGTGCGAGCGAGGCCGTTCAACCACTCGGGCCCGGCACAAGGCCCCGACTTTGTACTTCCATCGCTGGTGGAGCAGTTCATAAAGATCAAGGCGGGCAAGCGCGATCCGGTAGTCCATCTTGGAAATACAGAGTCCGTGCGGGACTTCAGCGATGTACGGGATGTCGTGCGGGCCTACCGTTTGGCGCTCCAGAGGGGTGGCTCCGGCGAGGCTTACAACCTGGGGAGTGGCCGAGGGGTATCCGTGCTGGAGCTCTTCGAGCTGGTATCTGAGGAAGCGGGGGTCAAGGTAAAACTCAAGATCGAGGCGTCTAGAGTACGGTCCACGGACATCCCCTTTCTGGTAGCCGACGCGAGTAAGGCTAGAGAGGAGCTTGGCTGGGAAGCCAAGATACCGTTGAGGAGAACAGTGCGAGACATGCTAGCTTTCTGCCAGCGCTCGTTAAACGAGCGGGACGAAGGCTAAGGAACTGTGAAACTTCTCTCTGGGACGCAGGGAAGGTTAGGAGGACCATCGCTAGCTAGGGGGATTCCTATTTATACTCTTTCACCCAGCCGTTGCCCACAACCAACGAGAGGTACAGATCTTACTACCTGTTGCTCATGGTCCTCCAATAGAGCAGTTCGACCTGTGTCGCTATAATGACGTTTCGCTAAAAGCACGATGCGTTGGGTACCAGGGGGATTTCTACTGGTCTGATATAGGAACGCTGGAAGTGTACCGACAAGCTCAGTACGACGCGCTCTCGGGGAGGGTGAATATAAGGGTACCCGGTGAGCGGCGAGGCGAGGATATATGGATCGGCGAAAACGCACAAGTCCATCCGACCACCTGTTTCGAGGGGTGCGCGGTAGTCGGGGAGGATGCGGTGGTCGTTCGCGACGTAGTTATGTCGGGGCATGTAACGCTGGGCGGTGGTTGTTGGGTGCGGCCTCGCGCTACTATCAAGCGGAGTATCCTGCTGCCGGGAAGCAGCGTAGGGGATGGGGCGTACGTAGAGGACTGCATAGTTGGGTACGGCTTAACGTGCGGCCGGGCGAAACCATCAGGGGCAGCGCGCTTACCCGCCGATCCGCCCGTATCTCCCCGTTGCCTCAAGCCACAGCATGAGAAGAACGGCTTTCTCTCGAGCGCGGATGGGTCTTAGCGCAGTAGACGCAAAATCCGCCACATTCGGCTATATAGTCCCGGAAGTATAACCAGGCTGGCAGCGGTTTCTTCTAGCAGCGTGGGAACTGCGTGCCGGTTAAATACTTGTGACGAACGCTGCAGTACGTGCGATACAGCCGCGCTGCGTGGACGACTTAGTGTAGCTTTCTGGGAATTTATACAAGGTTCACGTCCTGGCTGAACACACAAACAGCGCTTGTTACGAGGGGGAAGGTACGGAGCCCTACAGGAGCACCATGACCACGCATCGAGCCCGCACGTATCAGCTTCTCAAATATGTGGACTTCCTATTGATCGTCCCGAGAAGCAGAGGAGGGTTTCTGGTCGATCCAGTATCTAGTGCTTCGTTCAAGAACTCCGGCTTCTCGCTCTTTGTGCCATAAAGCACGAACGGCTACTCTTGGTCCACGAGTTCTGAGGGGTCGACGCCGAGAGCTTCGGCTAAGCCACGGATTGTGCGAATGCGGGGCTCCACCTCATTTCTTTCGATTCTGCCGATGTGGTCCCGGTGTAGTCCGGTGAGTTCCGCGAGCTCCTCGCGCGTCATGAACCTCTCAGCTCGTATCCGTCTGAGGTTCTTGCCGATCTTCATGACCCCTATTGTAGGCAGCTCTGTGTTTCCTGTGCGACTTTGCTGCGATATAGATGTTGCAACTCAAGATCATAAAAATACCAAGTAAATGCCTTTATAATATCATCTAGATGCCGTATAATATGGGCGTAGAAAAGAAAACGGCCCGCCGGGTGAGCCGCCAAGCCAACACCCGAAGGGCCACGACCACAGACCACGGTGAAAGGAGGTTCTGTGATCGAGGCAACTATACACGAGGGTGTTGTTATCAACACCCCTGACCCGGAGGTTCGGAACGCCGAACTCGTCCGGTGCTTTAGGCACGAGGGCGAGGATTGTCCCCGCTGTGAGGGTAGCGGGTATCGGCCCCGCAGGCGTTGCGCCGGATGCGGCGAGACCGCCGGCAGGCACAGCCAAGGAGGCAAGGCCCTGGTGGGGCTTCGCAACCGTCGGGGGTGGGACCAGCCCCTTTACTGCCTAAACTGCCACCCCGAGCTGGGCCGGGGTCCAGCGATGCTAGAGGGGATGGACGACTGATGGCCGCCCCTACCTGTTCTAAGTGCGAAGGCAGGCGCTGGGTCCGCTACTTCTCCGAGACGACGGACGGGAACTTTGAGGAAGCTTTCAAGCTCTGTCCCTGCAACCATAAGTCCAAGTCCTTGGGCGAACGCCCTCGCGAAGGGGCGCAGAACCGCACGATACGCATAGTCTGCTCGTTCGAGGTCAGGGTTCTCAAAGGCCTCCCAAGGGTGGAATGGTAAGGCCACCTACATTTTGGGCTGCACAGCGACAGGAGGTGCGGTTCTCCGCGCCCTACCGACCGAAGGTGGCTGCGAGCTTTAGAGCATCGGTCATAACCATTGACCCTATTGCAGAGTGCAAGCATATTAATGTACTTAGCTGATAGGAGCGCACTTGCAACACTTGTACGAGAAGACCATTGACGCCTCCCTCCACCTATCAGGTCAATAATTATGAACTTCGCTGTAATAAACAAATCTGAGGTTATCTAGATAGATAACGGCATCCTCGCCATACGAGCAGTGGTTCATCTCGAGAGAGATCCAGGCTGAGGAGAGCGCAAGACCCTCATTAATTTTGGTCGATGGTCAGAAGAGTCGTACTATCTTTGAACTCTGTTTACACATGCTAACTATCGCAAAAAGCAGAAAACCGAACGCCAATAAGAATTCCGCAGGTTCCTCTTCCTGCGAACCTATGTACGGCTCAGTAGACGGGAATTGCTGCAAGTAGAACACACAAATACTAACATAAAGGTAGATAGCAAAGACAGGGAAAAAGTATAAACTCAGGTACCATGGTGGAACAAGAAAGTCTAGTATAGAATTGTAGCGGGCTTTCAGTCTCTCGGGCAACATCAGTGTCAGTAGCCATGCGAAGGCTCCTATAAACCCGATTGCAGGGTAAACCATATCTATGTAGTTTCCCTTATCCTCAGGTAGGTTCGCGGGGCGGTGGCCGAGATTATGTAGAGTGATCTCTTCCTGATAATTGTTTTCTTGAAAGAACTCAGGAACCGGTATGTTGAAGATCCTCTGTCCCCAGCTGATTTCCTCCATGGCTATAAAGAACAGGCCGAAGGCCAAAATTAAGTAGAGGAGACCAAGCAAACTACGTCTTGCTCTAAAAAATCTAACCGCAACAAAAAGCGCGACGAAGAAAGCAAGGAAATAGAGACAAAACTCCAGGTTCTCCACGAGATGATCTTCATCATTTAGGTTTTCGTATCGCTGATAGGATAGGATCTTCAAGAGCATAAAGCAGGAGATGATAAACAGGGGGAGAGTGAAAGCGCCGACTTTCAACAGCTGCTGCTTTTTATGGGTGTTAACTAATAGCGTCGAAGCACTGTTGCGACTCTTCATACCTGCCTTTCTTGATACTCGCTAGTCGGCTAATTGTAGATCCTTAGCTTCCTGTATTGAAGCTTTACGCGGAGAACCTCCGACTGTACCTAATCACTCGAGTAGTAAACTTGCGAGCGCGAAAATCGGATTCACCTTGTTTATTAACCGCGCGAGACCGCAACGCTTGCACCACGAGGGGGATAACCATATCCCTATAGACACCGGGTTCTGAGAAACCAGAACGGTAACTTCTAGTTTTCTCTGGGCTTGCCCCAGTTTCGTAGGCACACTTCCGACACGCCGCCTCCGTCAGCTTACCCTCCTCGAACTTCGCAAGGCTTATGTGGCCCAGGGAAGAGTACCTCTTCCGGTGTCGTACAAGCCCTCTATACGCTCAAAGAAGATTGCCGTCCTTATCACCTGGCGGGTAGGCCACGAGGTCCGGTAAAGCAGCTCCGTCTTTAGCGGGCGACGAACGACTCGGCGAGGTCGTTGTCGTAGGTCGGCTCCGCGTGCCGGGTAAATTTAGACTTCAAGAAGCTCGTGCAAGTGGTGGATTCGACAGCGTTTATTGGAGTATCGCCGATGACTCATGTTCGGCAAACATTCTGCGTCGTCAGCATGGTGCACGATCGGCCGCAGAGCATCCAGTACACCGGACACAGACGTGCCACCCTCACGGTGTGCGCAGTAAAATAATCGCACGGGGTCGGTAAATCATCCATAATCGCGCTCGCGCTAGTGACCGTGAATGATGAGAAGTAGGTATTAGCTTCCTGTTCAGTTAGTGCTCAAAGAGTGGACACTATTCGGGTTGTTCTGGCAGAGGTTGCTGTGCTTCTTGAAGATCAAACACTACATAACGGCCCGGGCGCGTGTTCTCCTCTATCTTCGAGGGAAAGGTCTCAATAAGAAAATGCTTCAGGTCTTTGTAGCTTTCGTCGTCTAAGAGGCTTTTTGAGATTATGAAGTATTCGGGCGAGTGTTCTGCATAAAGCTTATTGAAGCGTTCCGCTGGGCTGAGTTCCCGCATCCCCAGCTGAACTTCCAGTTGCTGTTGTTCTACGCGTGGCCACTCCTTCGCAGAGAAACGCCCGTAATATAAGAGTGAGTACCCATAGTAATCGAGGTCGTCATTGAATAAGAGGAGCGTACGGGGGCTATGATTAACGATCTCTCCGATCTCCTGGTAGCGGGCAATCAGAGGCGCATGTTTGGCTGCAAGGTGGGTTTGCTGTATTCGTATGTACTCAGAGATAATCTGCCTACAGCGGCTTGCAATGATATTGACCCATGCGACCTCGCTCTTCGGCCTGCTGCACCCCATAGCGACTATCGTCTCTCAAGGCGGACCTCCCGAGTAAGCATTGTCCATTTCTGATGCGTAGTGGGCCAACTTCACTGCAAGATGCTGTATACTCCGCTGCGCTGAGGATTAGTGCCGAAATAAATAGCGTTAGAACGATTACCTGCCTGGTTATTACCACTCTATAGTGGCGCAAGCCACCTTGACCTGGGTAATCGGTTTTCACCAGCTGTCTTAGCTGTTTCATGAATAGGCTACCTACGGGGCCTAAGGAAAGAGCAACGACGGGAATAAGTTGCAGAGAATAGTATGGTTGGGTAGAAACGTCTTGCGAAAATACACACCCAAAGAGGAAGTAGCCACCCCATAGGCCAACCATCAAGTATCTCGGCAAACCCGGCCGAAGTAATAAAGTCCCAAGAAGTGCTCCTACGAGGGCAGTGTAACCCACCACCTGACTGATACGTCCGAGCCAACCGTGGTGCTCCTGATCAATCCAGAAAGACGCCTCTAATAGTAGAAGCGGCCTGAGCCTTACCGACAGGTTAGCATCGAGAAACCCAGCAATAAAAGTTCCATACAAGTAGTAGAGTACCGCGGGCAAAACGCTTAGAGCTGCGAATATCAGAAATGATGGACTGGCTAATGTTTTCCTAACGCCTAGTCTGTAGATTGCTAGCGAAACAAACGCTCCAAGGATCTGGAAGAGGCATATCCCGGGCTTGACAAACACAGCTAAAGATGAAGCTATGGCGGCGATCAGCAGCCTATGTGGCGAGGGCTGCTCGTGGTACCGAAGTATCGTGAAGACGCTAATCAATAGCATCATGACCATCAGCGGATCCGGCATAAAAGCTCTGCTTGCTAACAAACTAAAGGGCACGAATAGGTAGAAAAACACCGAAAACAAGGCTGCATTCGGAGAGCCTACCTTTTTAGCGGTTCCATACAAAAAAATACCGCCAACCATCCAGAATATCGCGGACAGAAGTCGTGGAATCCAAAGGTACTCTTCCCCAAAGATGAGGTAGAAAGAAGAAGCCACAAGTTCCAGAATAGGAGGTTCCAAGATTCCGTCTGGAGGTAATGTGACTAGTTCCCCGCTGTTTAAGTACTCATAAAACCCTCGAGCAAGAAGCGCAGAATGGTACTGGCGGACCGAAATAAAGTCAGCGGGGAGGTCGGTAATACCATAAAGCCTAAGGCAAAAGGCTATGACAAACAGAAAGCCTAGAATCAGCAATCGCAATGGTGTGAACCCATTTCCTGACAGTACCCACAGTCAACTTCCGATCCTTAGAGTATGGGATACAAACGAGTTTATCAACAGGCTCTAACGTTTATTAATAGTTAATCCGTCGATGCCCAGAATCGAGCTCTCTCCGCTGTGTTCGCTTGATAAAGTTTGTCGCAGACCTCCCACTTCAGTCCGGCGTGGATAGATTATCGGACCCACGACGCCTCCTGTTGGAGGTCTCGGTGTCCTGCGCAGTTTAGTCTGCCTACTCCCTGGCCCGTGCGCCTTTGAGCTCTGACTGGTTGGCAGCCTCGGCGCCCTGCTGACCCGTCTGGCTCGTCGCCTGCGCGGCCTGCTGGCCGGCCTGGCTGACCGCCTCCATCGCCTGCTGGCCGGCCTGGCTGTTTTGTGCGGACCCTACCTAGCCGCTACGGGCTGCTCTAAAGCGGTTGCCTGAGAGATGAGTGTGCATTCCCGCGACTATAATGTTATTCAACTACCCGCGAGAATCTAAAGGTCCGCAACCTAGACCTTACGGGCTCCCAGAAGGGTAAACCAACTTCGTTACAGGCTGGCAATCGCTGGTAACCGTAGCGCACAAACTCTCAAAAACAATACCGCCCAGAAGATGGTCTGGTGCATAGAATGGTGGACGCGGGTCGTTACCGCCAGATCGGCTTCTCCAAGACGATTATCCTCGTAGGTAGGTTCATACGAGAGAACTGGACCCGCTACTGCTGGGGAACCCGACCTTGAGGCGAATTATGATCTATTGACGCAATCGCAAGTTTGCTTGTCAACCGCAAGTTTGCTTGTATATATACTAATCTGACACCTTGCACAGTTGCCTCATTGTCTCAAGAAGCTGAGGAGTATAAGCACTTGAAAGTTGTACTCGTTAATACTCTGTATGCTCCTACTCCCCGTATGGGAGGTGCAGAGCTCTCCGTTCAGTCTCTCGCCGAAGGTATAACAGAGGCAGGACACCAAGCGGTGGTGATCAGCACCGTCCCACAAAAGGGTATCCAGATCGACTGGGTCAACGGTGTAAAGGTTTACTACATCGGTCTAAAGAACCTTTACTGGCCGTACAGAGCCAGAAAGAACCCTGTGGTGCTTAAACCTCTCTGGCATGCGCTCGACACCTACAATCCTTGGATGATCCGTGAAGGAATGCGTATATTGCACGAGGAGCACCCGGATCTAGTTCATACGAATACCTTGGCGGGTTTTTCTCCTAAGATCTGGCAGTTTGTCAAGCAGCAAGGCTTGCCCCTGATGCATACTCTGCACGATCATTACTTGCTCTGTCCCCGGTCCAGTTTGTTTCGAAAAGGACAAAACTGCAGGCCTGTATGCACCAGCTGCCGCCTGTTCACTTTGCCGAGGAGTCGCCTTTCGAATTGTGTGGATTCCGTTGTAGGAGTTAGCCGATACGTATTAGATCGTCATCTGGAGCTCGGATACTTCGCATCCACGCCAAAGAAAAGGGTGATCTATAATGGTTATCAAGCAGAATTAACCGCTCGACCATCAGAGACAGGCTCTTTGCCGATCCGGTTCGGTTATTTGGGTCGTCTAATGAAGGACAAGGGAATTGAGGTGCTTTTAAACTCTGTTATGCAGCTTCCCGAAGGTGCCTGGAGCTTAGAAGTTGCGGGACGGGGGCAGGCCGCATATGAAAGCTACTTGCACACAAGGTACAACGTGCCGGCCATCAAGTTCTTGGGCTACCTAGAGCCCGAGATCTTCTTCTCGAAAATAGATATACTTGTAGTTCCCTCGCTGATAGAGGAATCCTTCTCTAGGGTAACCATCGAAGCGTACGCTCACGGCGTGCCCGTGATTGGATCCCACAGAGGGGGGATTCCAGAGTTGGTTGAGGACGAACGTACAGGCTCTTTGTTTGATCCTGCGTTACCTAGCGACTTGTCGACAAAAATGCGACGTTACATCGGAAAGCCGGCTATTATCAGACGTATGCAGAGTGCTTGCCTTAGCAAAGCGAAGGCCTTTCTACTTAAAGACAATATCATGCAGTATATTGACGCTTATACCGACGTTAAAGCTTATCCGACGCAGCAGGTTAAATAGGTGTTATGTACAAAAATCGTCATCGCTGGGTATTCGATATACAGAATACGAACGTGGTAGACAAGTTAGTCGCTAACCGCGGTAATCGCTGACAGGCCATGATGAGCTCCTATCAGGTGTGACGGTGGCCCCAAGGTGTAATAGTTATGTTCCTCTTATGCTTCCTACCGGCCGGGTTCGCTGGCCTCCGATACTCACGTATCACGCAATCGCTAGAGTAGCAGATGACCCTCACGACGTCTGCGTCTCGCCGGAGCAGTTCGAGGCCCAGATGCTCTACCTGAAGCGCCACAGCCTGCGGGGAGTCTCTATGCGAGAGTTACTCTACGCTGTAAGAGAGGGGAACACCAGAGGACTCGTAGGACTCACTTTCGATGATGGTTATGAGAACCTTTTGCAGACCGTACTACCGGTGCTAGAGAGCGTCGGCTTTACTTGTACGTCTTTCGTGCTTGCTGGTATGTTGGGAGAGCAGAATAGTTGGGACACCGAACCCAGGATGGAGCTGCTGGGACCTAATGGCATACGCGAGGTTTCAGAGCGGGGTATGGAGGTCGGCTCTCACGGCATGAATCACCTCAAGCTCGCTAGCCTGGACCCAGAGCACCTAGAGCAGGAAGTGAGCGGCAGTCGTCAAATCCTCAGCGAGGTACTGGGAAAAGAGGTAGAGGGATTCAGTTATCCTTATGGGATACACGATAAAAGGGTAGCTCAGGCCGTGCAGCGAGCTGGCTATGCCTACGGCTGTGCCATTTGGACTTGGCGAAGAAGCGTCTATACCGTACCTCGAATTCCTGTCTTCGAATGGGATGATCCTTCTTTTAGGCTCCTTGCGAAGCTCTGTGCGTATTCTCCCTACGTTAAAATGCGCCGTGCCCTAGCGCAGAGCTTCCTTACGCTTTACCGGCTTAGCCGTCGAAGGAATGGAGGGTAAGCCGAGTCAGCTCCTTCAACGTGCGCTGAGATTGCTGATCCAGCTAGCTCGGCAGGCGGTAGATGAGCAGCACGACAAACTCGTTGATATAGCTAGAGGTTCTCCCAGAGCGTTCGTCCTCAGGGGAATAATCGTCGAACTTCGTGTAGAGATCCTCAGCCGTACGACAATTATGCACTCTGCGGCTGGTGCGTAAGCGAGGCGACGTTCCACCACTCTGGAGAAAGCGCTACGGTGGCATGCAGGTGAACTCTATGAGGCACCTGTGGGAGTTGAAAAAGGAGTATACCCACCTCAAGAAGATCGTGGCCGACCAAGCGCTAGACATAAGCATCCTAAAGGAGGTGAGCCGGGGAAGCTTCTGAGCCCGGCAAGGAGACGAGCCGTCGTCGAGCACGTGTGGCAGAGCTTGGTGTCTCCGAGCGGCGGGCATGTAGGGTGATCAACCAACCCAGGTTGAGCCAACGCTACGCGGACCGCAAGGTACAAGAGGATCGCCGTCTGGCCGAGCGGATGGTCGAGCTTTCTCGGGAGAACTCCTGCTACGGCTACCGTAGAGTATGGGCACTGCTGAGGCGAGAGGGCTGGACGGTGAATGAGAAGCGGGTTCATCGGTTGTGGAGGGAGGAGGGTCTGAAAGTGCCCGACACGCAGCGAAAAAGGCAGCGCTCCCTGAGGGGCACCAGCGAGAACGGGTGCGTAAGGAGGCGGGCTGAGCACAAGGACCACGTCTGGAGCTACGACTTCGTGATGGACCGCACTGAGGACGGGCGGCGGCTAAAGATTGGCTGTAGTGGAAGAGTACACCAGAGAGTGTCTCTCCATAGAAGTCGAGAGGTCCATAACCACCGCTTTGGCGGTTAAGACCTTGGTGGCCCTGTTTGGCTAGCGAGGGGAGCCTTACTTCATTCGCTCGGACAGCGGCCCGGAGTTCGTCGCCAAAGCCCTGAAGCGGTGGCTCGAAGCTGCAGGGGTGGAGACGCTCTACATCGAGCCGGGCTCTCCCTGGGAAAATGCCTACGCTGAGACATTCATTGGACGTTTTGGAGACGAACTACTAAAGAGGGAGGTATCCGCCAAGCTACTGGAAGCGAAGGTGCTGGTGGAGGAGTACAGGAGCCACTACAACCGAGAGCGGGCGCACAGCGCCCTCGCCTATCTGCCCCTAGCGAAATTTGCGGCGTCGTGCGAGCTGGTCAGCGTAGACAAAGACTTCACGAAGAAGCTAGAATCGGCAACCACGCTCTCATAGAGATAGCGGCTGGCCCAAAAAACGGGGTCAGATTGGTTAGACTCTCGCCCCAGCCACTGATCGTGGGTTTCCTTGACATCACGTCCCATGGCAAAAGGACCGTGAGTCCAGCCTCAAGCTATGACACGTATCGATACTATAACATTACTTGATACGCGTAGGATAGCTGTTGCGGTTGAGCAAGTGTGTATTCTATTATGCCAGGTCGTGTCCTTTCACTATCTCAACTCTAGTCTCGTATATCCGTGAAGTCTCGCTGGTACAAGCTCGCAGGGGTGTTGATCAGTGCGTTGTTCTTGTACCTTGCGGTTCGCAAGGTGGATTTCGCAGAATCCGTGCGGATACTAACCACTGCACAGGTGGGGTGGCTCTTAGTAAGTACGCTGATTTACCTCTCCTCCTTCCCGGTTCGAGCATTACGCTGGCGCCGCATCCTTCGCGATCAGAAAGCGCTCCCGCTCAAAGAGACGGTGGTGCCGGTTTTGCTCGGGCATATGGCGAATCACCTTCTGCCGGCGCGGGCCGGCGAGATCTACCGAGCTCACGTCTTAGGCCGGCGCGCGCGCATGAGCCGTAGCGGCGTCGTGGGCAGCATAGTGATCGAGCGAACCTTTGATGGCCTGACGCTGCTCGCTCTGATACTGCTTCTTTTCTTCTTGCTCCCCGAGACGCAATTTCTCGGGGTCGCGGCTCTTACAACCGGGCTGTTCTTTCTCGCTTTGGCGGCAGGTATCTTAATCTACAGCTCCGCGGTGGACAGGACGCATCGAGCGATAGATAAGGCACTCGGGACACTGCCCCAAAAGCTTAGAGAATTCGCCGACCGCCGGCTAACGTTCTTTCTGAAAGGCATCCGTGGCATTTCGACGGTTCGAGGGTGTCTGGAAACTGCCGGGTACACAGCTCTCATCTGGACCCTAGAGATCAGCGCCGTTGCACTCGTGATTATCTCCTTCGGTGTGGCGTTGCCCCTAAGCGGTTACCTGCTCGTCTACGCTCTGGCCACACTCGGCACTACGCTACCTTCCGGCCCGGCCTACATAGGTCAGTACCAGTACGCTTTTGTCCTAGCCTTGAGCTTTTTCTCCATCTCCCAAGAGACAGCATTAGCTATCTCTGTCGCTGCTCAGCTTACCCTGCTTGGCTCTGTAACCGTGATAGGGCTTGTCCTATTTGGGAGAGAGCAACTATACGCCGGGCCGCCACTGGACCAAGAAAGCTGGAATCGAAAAGGAGAAAGTTCGCAAAATGGTACTTAAGGTAGATACTTACCTTATTGCTCGGGAGTACGTGCCGACCGTCCGAAGGATAATATCTGACAGAATTTCTCAGTATCTTTCACCATACACGGTGAAAGAACAACACTGGCAGGTTGACGAGACGACGTGAATGTTCTGGAGGGTCATAATGCCCTTAACCTCCACCTCGAGCGCAGTATAGTCGATTCTTATTTGTCGGCTCTCGCTGCTGGTCGGATCTCGCTGTTAGTTGGGCCATCGAGAGACTGCGCCTTAGACGGCAACGATCGTGGACACACTATTGGTCAAGAGTGTCACCCGCTTCTAATAACTGTACCAGACTTGGCCAAGATCGGCATGGGGGTCATGCTGGAGTGGCTTAGCCTGAATGCCGCCGCCAGCGCCACCCTCTTTTTCCGCCTCATCAGCTGTCGAAGCCTCACCCTCAGCTTCGTTCTCGACGCCTTGAGCCGGAACGGAAACCGAGCCGCCGAAGAAAGGTTGGCACTTTATGGTTAGGGAACCGGCTTTGCATCAAAACCGTGTGCTGCCGTACCAGCAGGTCAGCGTCGAGGTCGTTGTTCCCGTCTACAACGAAGAAGCCACCCTATCGGGGAGTATCGTCACCCTATGCGCCTACCTGGAGAGCTACTTCCCCTACCGCTGGTCGGTCATTATCGCCGATAATGCCTCTACCGACGATACTCTAGCCATCGCCAAGGGACTTGCTGATGCTGACCCTCGAGTGAGGGTATTGCACCTGGACGAGAAGGGGCGTGGGCGAGCACTCAAGGCCGCCTGGCTCGCCTCGGAAGCCGATATCGTGGCTTACATGGATGTCGACCTCTCCACCAACCTGTCATCATTCTTGCCGCTGATCGCCCCTTTGGCGACCGGCCACAGCGATCTGTCTATCGGCTCACGCCTCTTAAAGGGGACGACGGTGACGCGACAGTGGAAGCGCGAGGCGATTTCGCGGTGCTACAACCTACTCATTAAGGCGATGTTCCGCAACCGCTTCTCCGACGCACAGTGCGGTTTTAAGGCCATCAAGGTCAGCGTGGCACAGTCGCTGTTGATGCAGGTGGAGAACGATGAATGGTTCTTCGACACCGAGCTTCTCTTGCTGGCAGAGGAGCTAGGCTTTCGTATCTACGAGGTGCCGGTTGACTGGATTGAGGACCTCGATAGCCGAGTTCAGATTATCCCTACCGCCTTGAAGGACATTAAGGGGCTATTGCGGGTGCGGACGGCTCGCGCACGCCGCCAAAGACGCCTGAGTAGTGAAGCGAGCCGGCGGAGCGTAACAGCCAGCGCCGGCCGACGTCATTCGTAACATAGCTGATGGAGGAGCGCTCACAAAGTCCTTCAGCTGACCGCAGGCCGTCCGGTAGCGCGTCAGCGGCCCAATCCAAGATGCTGTGGCGATACATCCGCTGCGACTTGGCCTGGGCGTGCGGTACGGTGACTCTGACATGCCTCTTGGTGATACTCCTGTTGCGTTTATGGAGAGCCGACCTTCACGCTCCCTTCCTCTACCAAAGAGACGCTCTCGTTAACCTGATGATTATTAAAGGCGTTCTCCAACACAGTTGGTGGCTCGAAAACCCTGACCTTGGCGCTCCTTTCGGCCAGGAGCTCTATGACTTCCCAGTGATGGTAGGAGACAGCCTACACTTAGCGCTGATTAAACTGCTCGGCGTGTTCTCTTCAGACCCGTTTCTTATCTTAAATCTTTTCTTTCTGCTATCTTTCCCCCTCGTCGCGCTGGTGTCGTTTCTGGTTCTTCGGCAATTGGGGATCAGCGCTGCCGTCGCACTCGTATGCTCCGTGCTCTACGCGCTTGCGCCGTATCATTTCTTGCGTGGCGAGACGCACCTATTCCTTAGCGCCTATTACAGCGTGCCGGTAGGAGCTTATCTAGTTCTGAGTCTCCTCTCGGGTAGGCCACTGTTCACACGCTGTGCCTGCCCAGGAGGACCTCGCCTGCTCGCTTGGGCCTCGAAGCGCTCGTTAGCCACGCTTGCCCTCTGCTTACTTGTCGCCTGTGCTGGTACTACTTACTACACAGTATTTACCCTGATGCTTCTTATCGCTGCGATGGTGATCGTCGTCGTTACTCGACGTGATGTGCGGGCGCTCATTCAGGGCAGCATATTGTTAGGGGTAATAGTTGGCTTTCTGTTGCTCAGCTCGTTGCCAAACCTAATGTATGAGTTTGAGAACGGACCTAACAACGCTGTTGCTCAGCGCCCAGTAGAAGATTCTGAGATCTATGGGCTTAAACTTATCCAAATGGTGTTTCCTGCGCCAGGACATCAAGTAAGTGCTCTCGCTGATTTTGCAGATAACTTCTATAACGGTGATGGTATAAACCTACGTCACCAGCGGGATGAAGACCCGTCTCAGTCGCTTGGTTTGATCGCCACCCTGGGCTTCTTATGGCTCCTGCTCGTTGCGCTAGCAGGCTGTCTCTCTCCTCGTTGGCAAATTGGCAGGCTGGGCCATCGCCAGCTGGCCACCGCTACCGTCATCGCCTTCCTTATTGGTACAGTCAGCGGGGTCTCGCTTCTGTTCGCCTACCTTGTCAGCCCTCAAATTCGAGCCTGGAGCAGGATCTCTATCTTTATCGCGTTCTTCGCTATCATCGCTGTCGCCTTGCTTCTCGATGCTTTGCTAGAACGAATACCCCTACGACGAGGTCGTCAGGTGCTCGCCGGAGCTCTGCTTTGAGCGTGCTGCTGGTTGGGCTCTACGATCAGTCAAATAGTAGTTTCGTACCTAACTATTCAGCCGCGAAGAGTCAGTACGAAAGTGACGCGACCTTGGTAGGGGCCATAGATCGCGAGTTACCTTCGCAAGCACAGGTCTTTCAGCTCCCCTATGTGGCTTTCCCCGAGGGTGATGACGTACATCAGTTACACCATTATGAACCTCTAAAGCCTTATCTCCACGATAACGACTTGCGGTGGAGCTACGGCGCAGTAAAGGGGAGTCCCAACGCTGAATGGCAGGCTGACCTCACTGAAAAACCCACAAAGGATTTAGTGGATACAATTATAGCCGAAGGGTTTGACGGCTTGTACATAGACCGCTTAGGCTACCCCGACCGTGCCGCTAAGCTGGAAAGCGAACTAGGTGAACTGCTCGGGGTAGAGCCAGTTGTAAGCCCGGGCGGGCGCAAGTCGTTTTTTAGTCTCTTGCCCTACAAAGAGCACCTGTGAATCCGTAATCCCCAGGAGAATCTGCGAGATTAAAATCGCGTCTTTGCTAGATTCATCTAAATAATCTTCTCTGAAGGTCTGCATTGTGCAGCATAGATCCTTCTTTAGAAGAGCTGGGCAAGAGGATAATGTACGCCGCCAAGTGCGTCGTTCCGAAGAGCAAAGTTGACCCGACCCCCAGGATTTGATCCAGTTACGATGAGAGTCCCCAAGCCCGCCATAAGCGGAAGGAGGACTCTCGAAATTGGGCAAAAGACACTCACCGGAGCAAATCATCCGCAAGCTCCGA
>Ga0126314_10000596_pt1 | contig 17223 bp, 11 predicted proteins | sample Plot105B_FD_92535 | JGI IMG/M metagenome (GOLD analysis project Ga0126314, IMG submission 92535) | Serpentine soil microbial communities from UC McLaughlin Reserve, CA, USA - Plot105B | ecosystem: Environmental > Terrestrial > Soil > Grasslands | place: USA: UC McLaughlin Reserve, Lake County...
AAGGATCACCTCACCAATGCTCACGACATATTGATGGGCAATAAATATAGGATAAGCAGTTATCCCCTCTACCATAATTTCAACAGCTACCTCCTTAATAGAATCGGCATACAGCTCCAGGTCTTTTTCCAAACTTACCAGCGGACTCTGTTTCTTACCTTCCGGCTTTTCGCCCTCAGGCTGCTGTGGTAATAATTCTTCAATATCCATCTTTTAATTAATAACATTAAACAGCCAAAGCCGCATTTCCTTTAAATTTTAAGAGCACCACATTTTCAACATGCTGGGTATGGGGGAACATATCGACCGGTCTGATTCTTACCACGTCATACTTTTCTTTGAGCAATGCGAGGTCCCTCGCCTGCGTAGCAGCATTACAACTTACATATACAATCTTTTCAGCCTCCATCTCAAGCAATCGCTCTACCACATCTGTGTGCATCCCTGCCCTGGGCGGATCAGTGATCACCACATCAGGCCTGCCATGCTGAGCAATAAATTCTCTTGTAAGAATATCCTTCATATCGCCCGAATAAAAAATGGTGTTATCAATGCCGTTCAGTTCAGAATTGAATTTCGCATCTGCTATCGCCGTCGGCACATATTCAATTCCCACTACCTGCTTCACACTTGCAGCCACAAAATTGGCTATCGTACCCGCACCCGTGTACAGATCATACACCAGTTCATCTCCTGAAAACCCTGCGAACTCCCGGGTAATCTTATATAGCTCGTGAGCCTGATCAGAATTGGTCTGGTAAAAAGATTTAGGGCCGATCTTAAATTTCAACCCGTTCATTTCCTCAAAAATATAATCCCTGCCTGAATAGGTAACTACCTCCTGATCAAAAATAGTATCGTTTTTCTTTTGATTAACGATATATAAAAGTGATGTAATCTGCGGAAAGCCCAGTTTCAGATGTTCCATAAGTCCATCTATCTGCGCCGGACCTGCATAGGCAAAAATAATAACTACCATAACCTCCCCCGTAGAAGACGTACGGATGATCAGGTTTCGCAAATTACCTTCATGATTGCGCAGGTCGTAAAAACTTAAGCCCTTTTCTAAAGCATATGCCCTAACACTGTTCCTTATACTGTTAGAAGGTTCTGCCTGCAAATAACAATGTTGAATATCCAGTATCTTATCGAACCTTAGCGGGACATGGAATCCCAATGCATTCATCTCCAGGTCAGGATTCGAACCTCCGGGTTCGGCACCCTCACTGATGTCATCCCTACTAAGCCAGCGCTTATTAGAAAATGTATACTCAAGCTTATTCCTGTAGTATTTGTTTTCTGCAGAACCCAGAATAGGCTCTATACCAGAGGTGTCTATCTTCGCAAGACGCTGAAGTGCAGCTTCTACGTTCTTCTGCTTAAATTGAAGCTGTGCATCGTAACCCATGTGCTGCCATTTGCATCCACCGCAAGTACCAAAGTGCTGACAAAAAGGGTCGACTCTCAGATCTGATGCCTTATTCAGGCTTTCAATCACTGCTTCCGCAAAATTCTTTTTCTTTTTAACAACACGTACATCAGCCACATCTCCAGGAACTGCCTTATCTACAAATATCACCAGGTCATCTGCCTTACCTACCCCCTTGCCTTCCTCAGCAATATCAATAATACTAAGATCCGAAATGATGGTTACTGCTCCCGTTTTTCTATTTCTACCCATTATAATGCATATGTTATATCAAGCCGCGCCAATTATTGAAGGGCAGTTTAAAAAATGCAAAGATGCGAATTATTAGTTTTAAATTTTATCAGACATAGAGATTTCTAACAGATGTGATTTACATCCCTAATGAAAGAATAAAAAGATTAAGCTTTACTTTCCAAATATGTTAAGAAAAATACCCAGTATACCACCGGCCAGGTTAAAGCTCATATCAAATTTTTCTTCTACAGAAACAGAAATTTCCAGGATTTCTAAACTCATCGCTGTAATGATTGATACAATAACAAATATACATGTTTTCATACCGAATACCAAAACGGTATTTGCTTCGAGAATAAAACTATAAGGCGGCCTTAACCAGGAAAGGCAAGAGTTCCTTTTGAAAACTTACAAAGTTCTTGCGCACATCCGAATCACTAACCGATGTAAAGGCGAAAGAGAAAACGATGCTTTTACTTGCCTTCAACAAAAAGGCCAGCCCTTCCTTACGGGAAGGATTATTCTTAAAATGATCAAGTTCCAGATATGCCGAAAGCAGCAAAGACTCCAGCTGGTCTGAAAGGTGTTTCAGGAATTCTTGCGAATTGGCGTTTTCCCTTACAAAATCCCAACCAATGAACTCATTGCATACCGTATAAGTAAGCCTGCATGTTTTCATTACAAGAGCCTTCAGGTGTTCCTCTTCATTCGCAAACTGGGCCTTATTTTTTAATATCTCATGCAAGTTCAAGTCCAGATAATCCATCAATATGGCATCCAGAATCTGTTCTTTACTTTCAAAATATTTATAAATGGTGGCTTTGGCTATTCTTGCTTTTTTAGCGATCTCATTTACACTGGTCTTATGATAACCGTATTTTCTAAACAGCTCTTTTGCAGCCCTGATTATGCTCTCTTTGATTTTCTCCGGTTCCATCAATTGGTTACGTGTAGGGTATTCCCCGCTATATACGTATTATATTTCTTTAGGGATATTTTTGCAGGCGCCTTTGCAGGACTGCCATCTTCCAGCAGGAATTTTGCTCCTGAACATTTATCGGTTGCGGTAAAACTTGGATCATCCAGAACCACAGCACATTTTTTGTCAGGTTCAACCGTACTACATCGATCATAGGAAACATAACCGCCATCCTGTCTATGATAAATGATCAATCCGGCCACACCATGTTCACCGATCTGCACTGCCCCTCCCGGGCTACTTAATCTCAGCAATCTTGGATCAGTCAGCGGTGCACTAAAATTAACCGGAACATTGGGAATTGCAAGATCTGCCTTGCCGCAAGCAGCAAATAGTAGTAACACAGCCCATAATCCGGTTAACATTTTCATATCAATGAAGTTTTATACTGTTTTAAAAAACGGGTATCATTCTCAGAAAAAAGACGAAGATCCTTAATTTCAAACTTTAAGTTCGCTATTCGCTCAATCCCCATTCCAAAAGCAAAACCACTGTATATTTTACTATCAATGCCACAGTTTTCCAAAACATTCGGATCAACCATACCACAGCCCAGTATTTCTACCCAGCCGCTGTGTTTACACATCTGGCAACCCGAGCCCTTGCAAATGGTACAGGAAATATCCATTTCTGCGGAAGGTTCAGTAAACGGGAAATAAGAAGGGCGAAAACGCACTTTTGTTCCGTCTCCGTACAATTCCTGCACGAAATAGAATAATGTCTGCTTCAGATCAGCGAATGAAACATTCTCATCCACATAAAGCCCCTCTACCTGGTGAAAGAAACAATGCGCCCTGGCAGAAATCGCTTCATTGCGATACACCCTGCCCGGCATAATTGCCCTGAAGGGAGGCTGTCCTGCCTCCATCATCCTCACCTGAACAGAAGAAGTATGCGTACGCAATGCGATGTCCCCATTTTCACCACCCTTTTTTATAAAGAAAGTATCCTGCATATCCCTCGCCGGATGCTCTTCAGGGAAGTTCAGCGCCGAGAAATTATGCCAGTCATCTTCAATTTCAGGCCCTTCGGCCACGATAAATCCAAGCTTATTAAAAATATCAATGATCTCTTTTCTAACCAGTGCCAGCGGATGACGTGCCCCAACCTCGAAACCTTCACCAGGCAGCGTTAAATCCAGATCTGTTCCTGCAGATACCTCTGAAACACCAGCCTGATCTTTCAGCATCTGGTATTTACCCTCAGCCAGCTGTTTAAATTCATTTAAGACCTTACCTAAAGATCTTTTCTCCTCAGGCGAAACAGCCTTAAACTCGTCAAAGATATCTTTGATAATTCCCTTGGTACCCAGGAATTTAATACGAAATTGCTCCAGCTCATCAGCCTTATCTGTCGAAAATGTATTGATTTCTTCAGTATACTGCGTTATCTTATCTTGTAACATGGGTTCAAATATACAGCTAATTATACAAATTTATATCACTCCCAGCGCCTTACCCACTTTTGTAAAAGCAGCAATTGCCTTATCCAGATGGTGCTGTTCGTGTCCCGCAGACAGTTGCACCCTGATCCTTGCCTTACCCTGTGCAACCACCGGATAATAAAAGCCAATCACATAAATTCCTTCTTCCAGCATTCTGGCTGCAAATTCCTGTGCCAGCTTAGCATCATACAACATAACAGGAACAATCGGGTGAACGCCCTCTTTAATATCAAAACCAGCTTCAGTCATTTTCCTGCGGAAATAAACCGTATTGCGCTCCAGCTTGTCTCTCAGATCTGTAGTTTCACTAAGCAGATCCAAAACAGCGACCGAAGCTCCCGCAATAGCCGGAGCAAGTGTATTCGAAAACAAATAAGGACGTGACCTTTGGCGCAGCATATCTATAATTTCCTTTTTACCTGCGGTAAATCCACCTGAAGCTCCGCCAAGCGCCTTACCCAGAGTGCCTGTTATGATATCAATCCTGTCCATTACATTAAAATGCTCATGAGTTCCCCGCCCAGTCTTACCTATAAAACCAGTGCAGTGCGATTCATCAATCATTACCAGGGCCTCATATTTATCGGCCAGGTCGCAGATCTTATCCAGCGGTGCAACCACCCCGTCCATAGAAAAAGCACCATCAGTAACAATAATCCGATGTCTGGCATCCTTAGCCGCTATCAGCTGCTGTTCCAGATCAGCCATATCCGCATTTTTATAACGGAAACGCTTTGCCTTGCAGAGACGAACGCCATCGATAATCGAAGCATGGTTCAGCTCGTCAGAAATGATAGCATCCTGGTCGTTGAACAACGGCTCAAATACTCCACCGTTCGCATCAAATGCGGCTGCATATAAAATGGTGTCTTCTGTACCCAGGAATTTCGAAATCTTTTCTTCCAGTTCCTTATGCACATCCTGCGTACCGCAAATAAAACGTACAGAAGACATACCATAACCGTATTTGTCAACCGCTTTTTTTGCAGCCTCAATTACCACCGGATGCGACGAAAGGCCCAGATAATTATTTGCACAGAAATTAACGACCTCCTGACCTGTACTTACCTTGATATCAGCACCCTGAGGAGTTACGATGATCCGCTCACGTTTATATAAACCGTCTTTTTCAATTTGTGCCAGTTCCTGCTTAAGCACGGGTTGTAATGTCTTATACATAAATAATTTTTATTAGTTGCATCCAAAGTTATGCAAATATCGTCTTAGAAAGGTAATTCAATAAACTACACTTGACAAACTTTAACACATTATTTCTGTTACCTTTAATAACTAATGGACAACCAGGCCTTAAACCCCGTAATGAAGAACACTCTACTAACGCTAACATTCATCATTTGCACACTTTCCGGCCTTGCACAGCAGGTCAAACTAAGCGGAACCATAAAAGACCATGAAGGCCAGGTCGTGCCTTTTGCCTCCGTCTACATCAAAAATACCACAACGGGTACATCTGCCAATGTAGATGGATTCTATGCATTTTCACTGGACAAGGGAACTGTTACCGTCGTTTATAAGGCGATAGGCTTTAAATCTCTGGAAAAAACACTTACTATAGCAGACAATATCAATGAAGATGCGGTACTAACCACCGAGACTTATACACTTCAGGGAGTGACTATAAAAGGTAATGGCGAAGATCCCGCAAATGAGATCGTAAGACAAGCCATCAAAGCCAGGAGCAAACACCTCAATGAAGTAGAAGCCTACACAACGGACGTCTACATAAAAGGTGTACAGAAACTGGTCGGTGCACCTAAAAAATTCTTTGGCCGGGACATTCAAAAAACACTGGATCTGGACACCAATAGAAAAGGTATCCTTTACCTTTCAGAATCGACTTCCAAATTTTCTTATGAACGCCCTGATAAAATCCACGAAGAAATGATTTCGTCCAAAACCGCAGGGCGAAATAACGCTTTTAGTTTCAACAAGGCATCCGATCTGATCATCAATTTCTATGACAATATCCTTCTGGAAAACACCCTAAGCACCAGAGGATTTGTATCACCAATTGCCGACAACGCTTTTCTTTACTATAGATACAAACTGCTGGGTACTGCTAACGAAAACGGACAAACAATCAATAAGATCCAAATTATCGCAAGAAGAGAACACGACCCCGTATTCCGGGGGATCATCTACATCAGTGACGATACTTACCATCTAGTCAATGCAGAAGTATACCTCATAAAAAATACCGGGGTCAACCTGCTCGACACCTTAAACATCACCCAACAATTTCTCAGGGTCGAAAATTCTTACATGCCATCCAACATCAATTTCCAGTTCAATGGAAATGTACTCGGTTTTAAATTCGAAGGTTACTATATCGGCGTATACAGCAATTATAACATCCATCCCGATTTCCCTAAAAATCATTTTAATGGCGAAATCCTAAAGATCACTAAAGCAGTAAACAAAAAAGACTCCCTTTTCTGGCTGAACCACCGGCCTATCCCGCTTACTGCAGAAGAAAGCAGGGACTACAAGCGCAAGGATAGTATTGACGTACTAAAAACTTCCAAACGCTATCTGGATTCCCTGGAAAAGGTAAACAACAAGTTTGGTATCGTTAAACTCTTAGTGAGCGGATACACGATCAACAACCGTTATGAGAAAAAATCTTATGCATTCGATCCCTTATTCAGATCTGTTTTTTACAACACCGTAGAGGGCTTTGCGCTTAAATACGGACTCACTTATACCAAACAGCTCGAAGACAGAAAATATTACAGCATCAGACCCGAAGCCAGGTATGGATTCTCCAACAAGACCCTTACCGGATCACTTACGGCCAATTATTATTACAATCCGCTGAAGCGTGCGAACATCAGTGTGAGCGGTGGATCAGGCATCTACGACCTAAACAATTACGGTTCAATGAGCTTATTGGGCAATAGCATCAACTCCCTGTTCTTCGAAACCAATTTTTCCAAATTCTATAAAAAAGAATTTGTCAACATTGCCACAACGAGAGAACTGACCAACGGACTGCAGGCAGAACTGATTGCAGATTATGCCTGGAACACCAGCCTGACCAATTCAACACATTACAAGATCAAGGACCTGAAGGGCGAGGAATTCACCTCTAATAATCCTTTTGACCCCGATTCAGAAACCCCTCAATTCCCCACTTATAACGCACTTACCCTGAGTGCATCCCTAACCTACACCATCGGACAAACCTACATTACGCGTCCTGATGGTAAATTTTATCAGCCATCAAAATATCCGGTCATTAGGCTAGACTATAAAAAAGGGATCAATAACGTGCTCAGCAGTGACGTAGACTATGATCTGGTTTCACTCGAAATATCAGAAGACAGAATCAGCGCAGGGATGCTGGGCTATTCATCCTTTGTCGCAGGCGTAGGAAAATTCCTCAACAAAAACACCATATTTTACCCTGAAGCAAAGCATTTCAGGGGCAACAATTCCTTACTAAGCAGGCCAGACCTGAGGAAATTCCTGTTTCTTGATTTTTATCTGTACAGTACGGACCGCGAATACGCAGAATTTCACTTCGAACACAACTTTTCAGGATTTCTGACCAATAAAGTTCCCCTGCTTCGCAAGCTGAAGCTTGAAGAACTGGTGGGCGCAAGCTACCTTACCCAGCCTATCAAAAGAAACTATACGGAGTTTTACTTTGGTCTCCAGCGCCTGATCTTCAGAGCAACCTATGGTTTCGCTTACGATGGTAAAAGACGTGTAGACCACGGCTTTCGGTTATCTTACGGTTTTTAAAAAAAAGGGGCCATAACCTAAGTTATCGCCCCCAATTTTCCATTAACTATATCCTGTTTAAATGGATAGTTTTTTTCTGATATCTGAAGGAATCCCTTTCTTGTGAAGCAGAAAAGCAGTCGTTTTATACTTTACAAAATTCTTAGTTACGTATAAATAGCCTTGATAATCGTTGGTGGCACCCCATGAATTCTTAACGATATAATATTCCTTGCCATTCTGATCTTTAGCCGTACCTGTGATCTGCATACCGTGATCATCAGTGGTCTGGTAATCATCAAATGCAGCCTGACGAAGGTCAGTAGTGATTTCCTTTTCAGGTTTAGGGCCATTAAACATTGCGGCCTTCTCCTCAGCACTCATACTTTCAACATCTTTAGCAGGTACATAAGCCACACCATTTTTCCAACTAAAACCCTTTTCACTTACGTCTGTAGCCCAGGCCACACTGAACCCTCCTTTCAATGCATTGTCGATGATCTTAGTGATATCGTTCATCTGCACGTTATATACCTGATCATAAGACCAGTTATCTGGCACCATCAAAACTGCTTTCTGATAATAAGGAGAGGTATTAAACGACGACAATTCCACATAATCAGCCGGGTTAATACCTACTACTTCCTTAGCAAAGGTCTTAGGGGTATATTCCTTCCCCTGGTAAGTAAACTTCTGTGGAAAGGCACCCATGCAGGAGTCGATCGTACCAACATACTTTGCTTTCCAGCTTGGATCAAAATCCCCGGATACTGCTTTTTTCAAAATAGCCTCGGTAAGCTTGTTCATATTGTCAGATGACGCACCAGTTCCATAGTCATTTCCAGTATATGCTTCCTGGGGTACAGCGCCATACTTAGCCAGCATATTGATCACATCATGACATGCACCACCGTCACCCAAAGTAAGTGCACCGTGCATCCGTACATAATTAATTCCTTTTTCCACATACACATTACGTGCAGAGAAAAGATCGGCAAGATCTACAGGTTTCTTACCCATCCTGATCATTTCAGATTCCAGGAACGAATTGGTACTGTAACTCCAGCAGGTACCCGATGATTTCTGATTTTTTACTGAAGTAGCTTCAGTATTGATCACAGGAGTAAAAGTAAAGCTGTTCTTGCTGGCGTCGCTCTGGTTGTTTTTAAGCGAATTTACCAAATTGTCCTGCGCAAACACAGGCGCAGCCCCGAGTAGCAAAGCCGAGGCCAGCCACAATGATTTCATTGAAATTTTAGTCATTTGTATGTTTTGAAAGTTAGTTGATATAAGTTGTTTGGCTCATACTAAAGCAAACTTAATTAAAACATCGCAAGCATCCCGCAAATGCAATTAAAAAAATACAAAATACCCTCATTTATCGCACTGCGTATCCGAAAATTAAAAAACTATGCTGCCATATTAATTTCTGTGCGTGGCTCCGGCCTTTCTCCGGTGCACACGCGTACCTTCTGCGCAAAAGGTATACTTTTTGCGCAGAAGGTACGCGTGTGGTACAATTATAACCCGGCCCTGCCCAATGGTTGTTTACCAAGCCAACTTAACCTTTATCCCTTCAGGGCTATTGTCAAATGACATATGTAAGGTCCGGGAACCAGCATCCCAGGAAGTCTTAACGGCGGAAAGCTTAGCACCTGAATTATCCAGGGCTTCAATCATTTTTGGTTCAGCAGGCAGTAAGATACGCATGCTGTTTACGGTGTTTACCGGGCTCTTGCAAACAAAAGTATAAGTGTCTGAAGTAGAAGATTCTTCATGTATTCTTGATGCGGAAGCCAGCACAGCCGGTTTGGATTTGTCTTTAATGCGATTGAGGTTATATAAAAAACCCTGCTCGTCCAGGTTAATTATCTTTTCGGCCAAAACCGGCAGTTCAGGATCAAACAGATCAATCACCGGCCCTTTAATGACATATGGTTTGTTATCGGTATGCTCGTCGATTACAGATACCACATCATAAGGTCCGCGCGCCAGGTAAAGATTGTTTTTAAATATCAACTTACCTGCTTTGGCATCTGCTTCGTAAGCATGGCGCACAGTTTCAATATATGCTGCATCCGATCCTGCATTAAGCACAAATTCTTTAGGATCCTTTCTGATCACATATACACAACCCTTTCCAAAAATAAGCTTTTTGTCTTCCACAGGCCTGATATTCATTTCCGCAAACAAATGCTCAGAGGGAGTCTTATAAGAGAGACCTTTGGTATTCCACCATTCCAATACCGACTGATAAGGATCATTATCGCTGCCGCAATACACCAAAACCCCGCCGCCCTTTACCCAGGCGGCCAGATGTTTGTTTACTTCAGCAGAAAATGGCTTCATATTAGAATAACTGACGATCAGCACCTTAATATCTTTCAAGGTGGGCTTAAACTCCAGATTTTCCATATGAACAGTCTGAACCGGCACCCCATTTTTCAATAGTGGCAGTGTTTGCCCGTAAAAGTTAGAGAATTGCGGATCGTCGTACCCTTTATGCACTGGAAACTGCTGGAACATTAGACTATTACCCATCAGTACACCAATGCCGTTCACACCGGAAACCCGGTTGTCCGATAAGGGCATATCATTCAAAGCATTCACCATCACCTGCATCTGCGTGCTGTAATACTTCGGGATCAGTACTTCTTCCTTACTATTTGCGACCTTATACGGATGTGTATAAATACGCTCGGGCCAGGGCATCACTTCGTAATTGTTTACCATTGGATACAGGAGCTTAGCTGTAAACGTAGCCTGATAATTTTTTTTGTAATCGCTCCAGTCACGGGGCCAGTCTTCAATCGGGTCCGTCAGAAAAAACATTTTTCTACCGGTCGGGGCTGTCATTGACACCATAGATCCATATTCCAGGAAGGCATTTTCAAATACCCGTTCCTTTTTCTTGCCGTTATAGTAAGTCGGCTCACGCGAAGTTCCGGTCCATACCTGCGCAATATAGCCGTCTATGCCAGGCAGCGAAGCGAGGCTGGCCTCCGGGCTAACAATCTTCCATGCGGAATAATTAACAAGGGAGTGTGTGGCAATGTAAACCTTTATCTCTTTGCCTTTGCTTTTCCCATAAGATTTGGCATAGGCTGACACGTCTTTAATCGCGTTGTAATACAGCTGGTATTTCAGTTTATGTGATAAATAGGTATTTTCAGCAGACTCATGCTGTGGCCGCCAGTCGAACCCGTAATAAGACTTCCACTCCTGCCTGAATACCTCACTGTAACCTGCCCTTGCCCAAAATTCAGGTTCTTCTAAAAATATAGAGGTGATGCCTGCATCAATAACTTTCTTGATGATCCCTGTTTTCATGTATTCCAGAAAAGACTTTACAGGTACGATATAAGGAACACCACCCCCGTGCCAGATGACCTTACCATCGCGGGCTACCTGCCCGATATCCTGGTGATTTTTCCCATCCCACTTGCCCAGAAAATAATCCTGGTATTCGCCCCAGGCAATACCAGTCATGAAATGGGTCTGGTAACCGCGGTTACGCCAGGAAGCCAGACGCTGTTCAAAAGTCATGTTCTTTCGGTCCCCCGCACCATAAACAATTGCAATATCAGATTGTACGTCGATCTCGGGCCGCCATGGGCTGCCTGTTTGAAATGCTGTTTTTTCTTTCGGAACAGATCGTTCGGAAGATTGTGCAGGCTGTGCCATGCCGGATCCCGCCGCAGCAATAAGCGCGGCCATCAGAAATATCCTTTTCATGTGTAAGTATAAGGCCAGGTTATGGCTTCGTTGTTAACGACCTGATCAGTTTGGTTTCTTCAGTTTTGTAAGGTGTACCGTCCTTTTTAAGGATCTCATGGAACCACAGTTTAGGATCGGATCCATCTTTTATAGGTTCATCCCAGGCATATTTCGTGTTGGTCTTTCCATCTACAAATCCCCAGTTTATGGCGGCAATATTCTGCTTTTTCAGCATTGGGAGGATAGTTTGGAAAGTGCTGCCGTTTCGGCGCGCCATATACTCCGTGCAGATCAGTGGCCTGTTGCTTTGCTTCAATTCATCGATGCGTTTTTGATGCACTGGAGGCAGATCATAGCTATGGTAAGTAATCACATCGCTGTTTGCGACCTGAAATTCATTGAGTTCCTTCAGTTTATCATCCCATACACCGGCAGAAAGGGGCTGATCGGGATCTATAGCTCTTGCCCAGGTGAAGATTGCTTTCAACAAAGGCAGAGATTTGCTGCCATACCCAGAGTTGCCGGGCTCATTGTAAAGATCCCAAAGTAAGATTCGCTTATCTGTGCCGAAGGTTTTCAGGATATCCTGAACGTATGTTTTTAGATAGGCCCATTGCGCCGGGTCATCATGAACAGGTTTCAGGGGACTCCTCAGCCAGCCAGAGTTGTGTACTCCCGGTTTTGGGGCGGGTTGTTTTCCTATCGCTCCATCCGCATTCCAGCAGTCGTCGAAAAAAACAAACAGAGGTTTAATGTGGTGCTTATCAGCAATCTTAAGAAAGGCACTGATGCGCATTTTAAAGCCTTTAGGGTCCTGTTTCCAGGCCAGGTCATGCAAATAAACACGCATGGTATTCAGTCCCAGTTCTTCTGCCCAGCCAAGTTCTTTGTCAATAGCTGCGATATCAAAAGTTTCCGCCTGCCAGAATTCGAGTTGATTGATGGCATACGCAGGCGTATAATTGGCTCCTATGCGCCAGCCTTGTTTAGCATACCAATCTGACGCCTTTTGAACAGACCAGCGCTGGGCGGTTTGGGCCAATAGTGTATTGGCAGATAGAATTAAGGCCAATAGGGCAATAAGTGTTTTACGGTTCATTGTGTGTGTATTTGGTTATTGGAAAAGGAAAGATAATAAAAAAAAATTTACCCCTCATCATGCCATTATGCTCTCTGATCAATGATTGATCAATCGTTCATCAATGGTTGATCAATCATTGACCGGTCTAGACGACCCACGAATAACGACTTAACCTTTGAAAAATCTGTGGTCAATGGTAAAGACACAGATGCGAAAAATGATTATATTTGCCCCGCATTAAACGCCGCTTGCAACGGTATCAATGAATTATGACAAACTATCAGACACTACTTTACTACTGCTATAGTCCTATAGCCGGGGCAGAACAATTTGCTGCCGATCATCTCGCTTTTTGTAAATCACTTAACCTGGTTGGCCGGATCATCGTTGCCGAAGAGGGTTTGAATGGCACTGTGTCCGGCACTAAAGAATCTTGTGAGGCATATATGGCGGCAATTAAAGCCGATGAACGTTTTTCCAAAACAGATTTTAAGGTCGACGATGTAGCTGAGCCTTCTTTCATCAAGATGCATTGCCGTTATAAATCTGAGATTGTGCATTCAGGGCTAAGGGATCCACACATTATTGATCCGAACAAACAGACCGGCAAACATCTCGAACCGGTTGAGTTTCAGCAAATGATTGACCAGGAGGATGTGGTGATCCTGGATGTGCGTTCAAATTATGAGCATAACCTGGGCAAATTCAAAAATGCGATTACGCTTGATATTGAGAATTTCAGGGATTTCCCTGGGAAGATCAACGAGTTGGCTCAGTATAAGGATAAAAAGATACTTACTTATTGCACAGGCGGCATCAAATGTGAAAAAGCATCGGCACTATTGCTCCATCACGGCTTCAGCGATGTATACCAATTGCATGGCGGCATCATTAAGTATGGTAAAGAAGCCGGCGGTGAAGATTTCGAGGGCAAGTGTTATGTTTTTGACAATAGGATCGCTGTAGATGTAAATACCGTAAACCCGAATATCGTTTCTACCTGCCGTAACTGTGGAACGACTACACCGAAAATGATCAATTGTGCCAACCCGGAATGTAATGAGCATTTCACCCAGTGCGACGCCTGCGGGGAAGAGCTACAGGGATGCTGCTCGACAGAATGTACGACCAATCCGCGCAAGCGCCAGTATGACGGTACAGGATACTATGTAAAGGTACCGCAGCCAATTAACGCGGGCAAATAGCTAGCTTTGCAGTTCATGAATATTGGACACCTGAAATATCTACTTCTTGCATTTTACTGTTGCCTGACAACTGCTGTCCGGGCAGAAGATATCAAAAGCATCGGCGTTCCTTACATTCAGAATTACCCCAAGTCGGTCTACCAGTCGGGTAATCAGAACTGGTCTGTGGCTAAAGACAAGAAAGGCGTTATGTATTTTGGCAATGCGCAGGGTCTGCTGACTTACGATGGCAGGTACTGGCAGCAGCATGAAATGCCCAACAGGCAGATTGTGCGTGCGGTAGCAGCAGCGAATGAGGTAATCTATACCGGCGGGTTCGGGGAATTTGGTTACTGGTCCTATAAAGATCGAAGACTGGTATACACCTCTCTTATCAAACTTATTCCTAAGCCTTTTAAAATCAGTGATGAGATCTGGAAAATTTATGTAGACGGAAGCCGGATCATCTTCCAGTCTTTCAAATACATCTATATCTACCAGGGAAATCGCATCACCGTTTTGAGCAAGCCAGAAGGCTTTCTGTTCATGCACCAGATCGGGAAGAAGTTTTGTGTTGAAGTTTTAAACAAGGGACTTTATGAATTAAAAGGCAATCAGTTAGTCGCCTTGAATAACAATGGCTCAATATCTCCAGATCTGATCATGACAATATTGCCCTATAAAAATGGTCGATGGCTGGTAGGGACAAGCAGCAAAGGCCTTTTTTTATATGATGGTCAACAATTTACTCCGTTTCAAAGTCCTGCAAACAGTTTTTTGAAGACATACCAACTGAACAATGGTAGTTTCATTATGGGCAGGTATTATGCTTTCGGCACAATCCTTAACGGCCTGGTTATAATCGATGACCAGGGAAATATGGTCCAGCAGATTAATAAGACCAGCGGAATGCAGAACAACACAGTTCTCAGCTTGTTCTGTGACGATGACCAAAATCTATGGACTGGCCTGGACAATGGTATTGACAGGGTAGAACTCAATTCTCCGTTATACGCCTATTTTGACAAGAGCGGTCTGTTTGGCACAGTATATTCCAGCCTCATTTATAAAGGTAACGTCTATCTGGGAACCAATCAGGGACTTTTTTACAGCGTATGGCCAGGAACAGCAGGATCCCGTTATAATTCGTTTGATTTTAAACTGATACCCGGCTCACAAGGGCAGGTATGGGACCTTACCGAAATAGACGGTCAATTGCTTTGCGGACACAACAGGGGTACTTTCAGGGTAGAGGGTAATCGATTCATCAACATCACTTATGCAGCCGGTGGCTGGACCATAAAAAAGCTCAAATCCAATCCTGAATTCCTGATTCAAGGGTCCTATAATGGCCTCATCGTCTACAAAAAGGATCAACAGGGTCTCTGGGCATTTCATCACGAAGTTTCCGGATTCCGGGAACCATCCAGATATGTGGAGCAGGACGAAAAAGGCGATCTCTGGATAGGCCATGCCTATAAAGGGCTTTATAGGCTTAAACTCAATAGTCGTCTGGATAAGGTAGTGAGCTCAAATTATTACAGTCAAAGCAACGGCCTCCCCAATGATTTTAATGTCAATATCTTTTCAATGCAAAATAATCTGGTGTATTCAACGGATAAGGGTTTCTATAATTACGACCAGATCAGCAACCATTTCTCTAAGTACGCTGCGCTGAACAAAGCCCTTGGCAGTTTTGCTGGATCAAATAAGATCATTCCTGCAGGTTCGGGAAAATACTGGTTTATTGACCACGGACGCACGGCGTTGGCCGACCTTTCCAGACCCGGCCACATTGATATTGATTCCAGCACATTCAGCATGCTTAACGGCCGTATGGTCCAGTATTATGAAAACATAAGTAGAATTAGTGATGGAATTTACCTAATCAGTGTGGATGACGGTTTTATAATTTATGATGCGGACAGCAGGCACATCACGGCTATGAGGCATAATCTTCCGGCCGTTTTAATCCGCAAAGTAGAGGACATTACAGATACCGTGCGTGTTTTGAGCGAAACCGGTAACAGCAGGAAAGAAACAGAAATTCCCTTTGCCCAAAACAACATCCGTATCGCTTATGCACTGCCATTCTACAGGCAATCAAAAGTGACTTATCAGTATTTTCTGGAAGGCTACTCAAAAAATTGGTCTGAATGGGACGCCGCATCCCAGAAGGATTTTACCAACTTGTCTCCAGGGTCCTACACTTTCAAGGTTCGCGCAAGGGTCAACGCTCAGCAAATGACCGAATCTACCTCGTTCGAATTTACCATACTTCCTCCCTTTTATCAAACCAAATGGGCGTTTGTTTTGTATACATTTTTGTTAGCTGGCCTTTTGCTGCTGGGTCGCAAACTTTACGAGAGAAAGCTAAAAAAAGACAAACATCTTATTACTGCAAGGATGCAGGCAGAACAGGATGAACTTTTGAAAAAAGAAGCAGAAGCTAACGAACGTCACATCATTCAACTTCAAACAGAAAAGTTGCAGGTAGAACTGGCAGGCAAAAACAGAGAGCTGGCCAATTCGGCCATGAGTTTGGTTTATAAAAATGAATTATTGCAAAAAATCAGTCAGGAGATTCTGAAACTGAAAGATTCCACTGGAGCGTTGCTCGGAGAGGAACAGTTACGCAGGATTCAAAAGGTAATAGATGAAGGCATGAACGATGAGCGTGACTGGAACCTTTTTGAAAATAGTTTTAACGAGGCGCATGAGAGTTTTTTTAAAAAACTGAAGGCAAATCACAATGACCTTGTCCCCAACGACCTTAAGCTTTGTGCTTATCTGAGGATGAATATGAGCAGCAAGGAGATGGCATCTTTATTAAACATTTCACTTAGGGGCGTGGAAATCCGACGATATAGGCTCCGCAAAAAGCTCGATGTACCCCATGACAAGAACCTTGTAGAATTCCTAATGGAGCTATAACACTACATCATTACCTCTCATGTCTGCCTTTTTAGTCCTTAAAAGATTATTTTTTTAGCGTCGCCGTTGTTGTATCGTTTCTTGCTGTGCCAGCAAAAAAAGATAGCTTTTTAGTGAACAAGGTTACGTTTTAGTTGTTCTCGGAATATAAGATCTCTCTTTGACGTAGTAATGTGAAGGCTGATTTTTTGCTTTGAAGGCTACTTCTGCGGAGATTTAACTAACTAAAAAATAAACTTAAACGTATGAAAAGAATTCTTACTCAGTTTTCTGTATTCTCCTTCTTTTTCCTACTTATGGTCAACACGGCTTCGGCGCAGAACATCACTGTCACCGGGACCGTGATAGACTCGGCAGACAATACACCACTGCCTGGTGTTGGCATATTAGTGAAAGGAACAACAACAGGAACAACGACAAATGCATCGGGTATATTTACAATCAGTGCGCCGGCCAATGCGACTCTTGTGTTAA